>Ga0187889_10000468_pt1 | contig 48768 bp, 41 predicted proteins | sample June2016WEW_7_10_2_FD_132992 | JGI IMG/M metagenome (GOLD analysis project Ga0187889, IMG submission 132992) | Peatland microbial communities from SPRUCE experiment site at the Marcell Experimental Forest, Minnesota, USA - June2016WEW_7_100 | ecosystem: Environmental > Terrestrial > Soil >... | reverse complement strand
GGGGGAGTGCCAGCACGGCCGCGAGCGCGTTCGCCACATTGTGATCGCCCAGGAGATGGACATCCTGCCGCTTGATGAGCGGCGTCCCCCGCACCACCAGCCATCCGGCCTTCCGGTCGTAGAAGCCCGCGGCGGCGCGCTGCACCAGCGAGAAGGCCTCGTGGGTGCCCGCCGCCTTCGAGGCCATCGCCAGCGCCGCCGCGTCGTCGCCGTTGGTGACCCAGCGGTTCCCGGGCTGGGCGTTCCGGTAGAGGAGCGCCTTGTCGGCGTAGTACGCCTCCACCGTGCCGTACCGGTCGAGGTGATCGGGCGAGAGGTTCGTGAGGACCCCGACGGCGGGCGCCAGCTCCGGCGAGTCGTGGAGCTGGAACGAGCTGGCCTCCACGGCCAGCCACTGCGGCGACTTAAGCGCCAGCGCCACCTCGGTGAGCGCGAGACCGATGTTGCCTGCGCTTTCCGCCTCGCCCAGCTCCAACGCGCCGAGCAGGTGCGCGATGCAGGCCGTCGTCGTGGACTTCCCCTTCGTGCCGGTCACGACGATGAACTTCGTCTCGGCGAGGAAACGCATTCCCAGGGACAACTCGGCGACGACCGGGACGCCGGCATTCCGCGCCGCCACCACGGGCGGCGCGTCGGGCGGCACGCCGGGCGACAGGATCACGATCGCGGAGCCGGCGATCCTCTCCAGGTCGTGCCGCCCCAGCTCCACGTCGCATCCGGCCTGCCGCAGCGCCTCCGCGTTCTCCCGCAGCGCCGGCTTGTCGGCCGCGTCCGACGCGTACACCGGCACGCCGTGGCGGCGCAGCAGCAGGGCCGCGGCGCGGCCGCTCCGCATCAGACCGACGACCGCGACCCCGCGCTGCATCCAGCGTTCCGGCATCACCGGATCTTGAGGGTCGCGAGGGCGACGAGCGCGCAGATGATGCCCAGGATGTAGAACCGCGTGACCACCGTGGACTCGTGCCACCCCATCTGCTCGAAGTGGTGGTGCAGCGGCGCCATCCGGAACAGCCGGTGCTGCTCGGCGTACGGCCGCCCGTGGCGGCGCATCCGCCACTTGAAGACCCCGGTCTGGAGCACCACCGAGGTGGTTTCGGCCACGAACACGCCGCCGACCAGGAGCAGCAGGAACTCCGACTTGAGCAGGATCGCCGTGGTGCCGAGCGCGCCGCCGATGGCGAGCGAGCCGGTGTCGCCCATGAACACCTTGGCGGGGTGCGCGTTGAACCAGAGGAAGCCGAGGCACGCCCCCATCAGGCTGGCGCAGAAGACCCCCAGCTCACCCGCGCCCGGGAAGTAGAAGACCTTGAGGTAGTCCGACGCGTCGGTGCGGCCGAACAGATACGCGAAGGCGGCGAAGGTGAGCGCCGCGATGGCCGAGAGGCCGGCGGACAGCCCGTCGAGCCCGTCGGTCAGGTTCACCGCATTGGACCAGGCCGTCTCGACGAAGGTCACGAAGGCGATGTAGAGGGGCGGCCACATCAGGAAGTAGACGTACTTGAAGAACGGCACGGTGGTCGAGGACGCCGGGAGCACGGTGCCGGTCCACGGAAAGACCAGCAGTGCCACGCCGAGCGCCAGGCCGAAGGAGACCTGGCCCGCGAGCTTGTAGCGCGCCACCAGCCCGGACGACCGCCGCTGGACGACTTTGAGGTAGTCGTCCACGAATCCGATCGCGCCCATCCAGACGGTGGCCAGGAGAACGATCAGCACGAGGCGGTTGTCCAGCTGCGCCCAGAGCAGCGTCGAGACCACGGTCGCGATGATGATGATGACGCCGCCCATCGTCGGCGTGCCGCGCTTCCCGAGGTGCGTGGCCGGCCCGTCGGCCCGGACGATCTGGCCGACCTTGAGCGCGGTGAGCCGCCGGATGATCGCTGGTCCGATGATGAAAGCGATGAGAAGTGCCGTCGCGATCGCCGCGCCGGCGCGGAAGGAGATGTACGTGATCAGGTTCGCGAGCGCGTACTGGTGCGCGAACGGCCAGAGCAGTCGGTAGATCACGCGTGCGCCTCGCTCGCCTCGTGGGAGGGCCAGAGCAGCGGAATGATGGTCTCGAGCCGCACTCCGCGGGAGGCCTTGAGGAGCACGATGTCTCCCTTCCGGAGCTGGTCCCTGAGCTTCGGCGCGACCGCCTGCGGCGTCTCGCCGGAGAGCAGCGTCGCCTTGAGCTTCCCCTTGAGCGCCTCGAAGGCGGGGACGAACTCGCCGACCGCCGCCACGACGTCCGGCTTCGTCCCGACGATCTGCTCGGCGACCTGGCGGTGCAGCTCCGCCGAGCGCGCGCCCAGCTCGCGCATCGTCCCGGCGACGACGACCGCGCGGCGGTTGCCGCGGATGGACGTCAGCAGGTCGAGCGCGGCGGCGAAAGACGACGGATTGGCGTTGTAGGTGTCGTCGATGACCGTGATGCCTTCGATCTCCACGATCTCGGAGCGCCCGGCCGGAAGCCGCGCCGCCGCAAGTGCCGGCGCCGCATCCTTGAGCGGCACGCCCACCGCATCGGCGATCGCCAGCGCCACCAGCGCGTTGGCCACCATGTGCCGGCCCGGGAGCGGCAGCTCGACCTCGACGCCGCGCACCGTGAAACGCGGCCGACCGTCGGGCAGGATCTGCACCTTCTCCGCCGTCCAATCGGCCCTCGCGAGCCCCGCCGTCACCACCTTCCTCGCCTTGCGGCGCGCGGCTTCGGCCAGCCTCGGCGGCCGAGTGCCGACCACCGCGGTCGCGGCACCGTCCAGGAGGGAGGTCTTTTCCTCGAAGAGCTTCTCGAGCGAGCCGAAGCCCTCCAGGTGCCCCGCATCCACCGTGGTCACGACCGCGACGTCGGGGCGCACGATCTCGCGCTGGCGCGGGATCTCCCCGGGCACGCTGGCGCCGCATTCGATCACCGCGGCCTCGGCGTCCACCGGGATCGCGAGCACCGTGAGTGGGACGCCGACCAGGTTGTTCAGGTTCCGCTCGGAGCGGTGCACCCGGTACTTCGCGCCCAGGGCCGCCGCGGTCAGCTCCTTCGTGCTGGTCTTCCCCGTGGTGCCCGTGATGGCCACGACCGGGCCGTGGAAGGTGTCGCGGCGGAAGCGCGCCAGCTTGCCGAGGGCCTCGAGCGTGTCGTCCACCTCGAACCAGTCGAAGCCGGGCCAGCGCGGCGTGCCCTGACGCACGATCACGCCGCCGACGCCGGCCAGCCGCGCGTCGCTCAGGAAGTCGTGCGCGTCGAACCGCTCGCCCTTCAAGGCGACGAACAGCTCCCCTTCCTTGAGAGAGCGCGTATCGGTGGAGACGCCCGTGTAATCGTGGACCCAGGTCGCCGCAGGCAGGCCGAGGGCCCGGGTCACGTCGCGCGCATTCCAGAGGAATGCGGTCACTGCGAAGCCGCGAGCGCGGAGGCGACGATCTCGCGCTCGTCCATCGGCACGTGCTCGGTCCCGATCACCTGGTAGGTCTCGTGCCCCTTCCCCGCCAGGACGAGCACGTCGTCCGGCTTCGCGATGGAGAGGGCGCGGACGATGGCGGCGCGCCGGTCCACGATCCTGAGGTGCGGCGTCTGCCCCATCCCCGCCTCGATGTCGTCGAGGATCTGCTCGGGGGACTCGGTGCGCGGGTTGTCGGAGGTGACGACGGCGAGGTCGGCGTCGCGCGCGGCGATGGCCCCCATCAGCGGACGCTTGCCTTTGTCGCGGTCCCCGCCCGCGCCGAAGACCACGATGAGGCGGCCCTGGGTCAGCGGGCGCAGCGCCGCGAGCGCGCGCTCCAGCGCGTCGGGGGTGTGCGCGTAGTCGCGCAGCACGACGCACGGCGCGTCCGCGATCCGCTCCATCCGCCCCGGCACCTGCGGCGCGCAGGAGAGCCGCTCGGCGACCTCGGCGAGATCCCGGCCCAGGGCGATCGCGGCCGCGGCGGCGCCCAGCGCGTTCTCGACGTTGAAGCGTCCGAGGAGGGGCAGCGCGACCTTCTCCGAGCGGCCGTGCGCGTTCAGCACGAACCGCATCCCCGCGCGGTCGCCCTCGACCCCCTCGGCCATCACGTCCGCGCCGTGGGCGATGCCGAACGTGAGGCGCTGCGCCCGCGCCGGCAGGCCGGCCCATGCGGGATCGTCCGCGTTCACCACCTGGAACCCCTCCGGCGCGAGGTAGCGGTCGAGCTTCGCCTTCGCCGCCAGATACGACGCGACGTCCCCGTGGTAGTCGAGGTGGTCGCGCGTGAGGTTGGTGAAGACGCCGACGAGAAACTCGAGGCCGGCGACGCGGCCCTGGTCCAGGCTGTGCGACGACGTCTCCATCGCCACGACCCGCACGCCGCCGTCCCGCAGCGCCGCCAGCGCCGCCTGGAGATCCACCGGCCCCGGCGTCGTGAGCGAGCCCACGGTCGGCAGGATGTTCCCGTCCCCGTCTATCGCGCCCAGCGTCCCGATCGAGCCCGCCCGTCCGCGATCGCTGAAGAGGTGGCGCAGCAGGTGCACCGTCGTCGTCTTCCCGTTGGTGCCGGTGACGCCGAGCAGCTCGAGCGACCTTGCGGGATCCCCGTAGAAGAGCGCCGCCGCGGCCGCGGCCGCCACCTTGCCGTCGGTGACCTCGATCAGGGGGATCGGCGCGTCGGGCACCGGCCTCTCGACCAGCGCCGCGGTCGCCCCCGCCTTCGCCGCAGCGGCGACGAAGGCGTGGCCGTCCGCGGCCGAGCCGGCGTAGGCGCAGAACAGCGTGCCCGGCACCACGCGGCGGCTGTCGGTGGTCACCGCGGTCCACTCGGCCGACGGGGCACCCGACGGCCGCGGGGGCCAGCGCACCAGGAGTTTCGCGCGCTCGAGCCGCTCGCGCAGCGCGGCGGCCTTCACCGTCTGGCCCCCCCCCCGGTCGCCGCTCCGCCCGCGCGCACGGTCACGGTGCTTCCGGCCGGCGCCGCGCTCCCCGCCTCAGGCGACGTGGCTGCGACCTTCCCCCAGCCCTCGACGCGGACCTCGAACCCTTGCTGGTGCAGGGTCCGCGCCGCGGCCCTGAGCGAGAGCCCGGCGACGTCCGGCACCGCGCGGGGGCGCGCGCCGTCGCGGGGCGGCGCCGCGGACGGCGGCCAGGAGACGACGACGTCGGAGACGGGGGCCGCCTCCTCCGCCCGGGCGGATCCTGCGGCGGAGTCCCCGGCGGGGACCGCGCTCGGGCCAACCGGTCGACGCTGCCTGGCGACCTCCGCCAGGCGGCCGCGGTCCACCGTCACGCCCGGCGTCGCGAGCGCCGCCTCGAGGATCGAGCGGACCACGGGCGCCGCGGTCGCCCCGCTCAGGTAATCGCCCTGCGGGTCGTCCAGCTTCACCACCAGCACGAGCTGCGGGTCCTGCGCGGGGAAGAGGCCGACGAAGTTGGGGGTGTAGTGCCCGGCCAGATAATGGCCGTTCACGGTGCGGCGCGGCGTGCCGGTCTTCCCGGCGAGGGAGTAGGTGCCCAGTGCCGCGCTCCGCCCGGTGCCCTCCTCCACCACGCCCTGGAGCATGTGGATGAGCTGCGAGGCGATGCTCGCGCTCACCGCGCGCCGCGCCGGGCGCGCGCGCGCCACCGACCGCACCGTGCCGTCCGCGTCCCGGATCTCGCGCACCAGCGTCGGCTCCAGGAGCACGCCGCCGTTGGCCAGCGCGCCATACGCCGCCGCGAGCTGCAGTGGCGTCACCGCGACCTCGTAGCCCATCGCCAGGCTGGCGGGACTCTCGACGGTCCAGAACCGCGGGTTCCGGAGCCGCCCGGGCGACTCGCCCGCGATCTCGATGCCGGTCGGCGTCCCGAACCCGAAGTCGCGCAGCGCCTCGAACTGCTCCGGCGGCGTCAGGCGCGTGCTGAACTTCGAGATGCCGATGTTGCTCGAAACCCGGATGACGTCGGCCAACGTCAGCTCGCGGTTCGGGTGCACGTCGTCGATCGCGCGCCCGTTGAGGACGTAGTGCCCGTTCTCGCCGAAGACGGTGTCGGCCGCCGTGGCCTTCCCCGTGCGCAGCAGTGCCGCCGCGGTGAAGAGCTTGGCGGTGGAGCCGGGCTCGAAGGCGTCGCCGAGCCCGCTGCCCTCCTCCGCTTTCTGCCGGATGCTCGAGAGCGCGAGGATCTCGCCGGTGGCCGGCTGGAGGATGACGACGTCGCCGCCGCTCGCCCGCGTCGTCGCCACCGCGGTGGCCAGCGCGCGCTCGGCGATCTCCTCCAGCTCCGCGTCCAGGGTCAGGTACACGTCCTCGCCGCTCTGGGGCTCGGCGGCCGGGCGCGACGGCGAGGGATAGGTATGGCCCGCGCGGTCGCGGAGCATCACCGCGCTGCCGGGCCGGCCGGCGAGCGTCGAATCCAGCGCCCGCTCCAGTCCCGACGCGCCGTGCCCCGTCTGGTCCGTCCGGCCGATGAGCCCCGCCGCCAGATCGGGCCGCGGATAGAAGCGCTGGAGTCGCTGCTCCAGGTAGACGCCCCGCACCGACTTCAGCGGCGCGACCGCGTTCCAGTCGTACGGCCCGGGCCACTCCACCCACACGCGGTCGGACGCGAGGACCCGCGCGATCTCGAAGCGCTGCTTCCCCAGGGCCTTGGCCAGGAGGCCGGCGGCGCGCGACGCGTCCGAGACCTCCTTGGGCGCGACACCGACGCCGTACGTCACCTGGCTCAGGGCGATCGCCACGCCGTTGCGGTCGTAGATCGCGCCGCGCGGAGCCGGCAATTCGACCTTGACCGTCTGCTGCTCGGCCGCCCGGCGGCGCCACGAGTCCCCGTGCAGCAGCTGCACCTCCACCGCGCGGACGACGATCGCGATCGCGGCGAGGACGAAGGCGGCACCGACCAGCGTGATGCGCGACGGGCGCTTGATCACCGTGTCACCGGGCCCGGGGAACTTGCAGAATGACGATCTCGGTGTCCTGGGGCAAGCGCAGGCCGAGGCGCGCTTCGGCCAGCGGGACCAGGACCGCGCGGCTCTGGGCGTGGCGGATCGCGGCGACCGCGTCGGCGCGGGTGGCCTCGAGCGCGCCGCGGGCCGCCTGAAGCGCGCGGAGCTGCCGCACCGTGGCCAGCGCCTCCGTTTGCCGCCAGACCACGGCGGCCGCCATCACGAGGAAGCCGGCAAGCCAGATCGCGACCCAATGCCGGCCCTTGAGCTTCACGCCGCCTTCCGGAAGGCGCGGAGGCGCGCGCTCCGCGCGCGAGGGTTCCGCGTCGTCTCCGCCGCCGCCGGGCGGACGGGGTGCCGCGTCAGCAGGGTGCCGAGGGGCCGTCCGCGGCAGGTGCAGATCGGCTGGCCCGGCGGGCAGATGCACGAGCGCGCCCAGTCCCGCATCGCCACCTTCACCTCGCGATCCTCGCCCGAGTGGTAGCTGATGACGGCGAGCACCGCCGCCGGCGCGGCCACGTCGAGGAGCGCCGGGAGCGCGCGGGCGAGGCGCTCGATCTCGCCGTTGACCGCGATGCGCACGGCCTGGAAGAGCCGGGCGAAGTCGTCGGGCCCACTCCGCGGCCCCAGCACCGCCCGGATCGCCCCGACCAGGTCTTCGCTGATGGCGAAGGGGCGCGTGGCGCGGCGCCGCGCGATCTCGCGCGCCAGCGCGCGCGAGCGGCGCTCGTCGCCGTAGTCGCGGAACGCGGCGGCGAGCTCGGGCTCGTCCGACCGGTTGAGCCACTCCGCCGCCGTCACCGAGGCGCCGGGGGTCATGCGCATGTCGAGCACGGTGCCGGGACGGAAGCTGAAGCCGCGGGCAGGATCGTCCAGCTGGGGCGAGGAAACGCCGAGATCGAGGAGGATCCCGTCGGGCCGCCATGCGACCACATCCGCCTCGGCGGCCGCATCGGCGAAGTCCCCCTCGCGCACGCGCGCCCGCGCTCCGAGGCGCTCGCGGGCCGCACGCACGGCGGCCGGATCCCGGTCCAGTCCCAGGACCTCGGCGCCGCCCGCCGCGAGCCGCGCCGCGTGGCCGCCTGCGCCGACGGTGCCATCGAGGAGACGCTCACATCCCGCGAAAAGACTCGCAACCTCGTCAAGCAGAACCGGAATGTGCGCGAAGGGCGACTGTGAGAAGTGAGAATCGTGAGACGTGAGAAGTTCAGGTGAGGGGTGAGAAGACGAAGTGAGAGGATTCGCCCCGGATTCGGGGCGCGCCCTCTCACCTCTCACGCCTTTCCCCCTCTCACTTCTCACTTGAACGTCTCACCTCTCACGCCTCACCTCTCACTCGCCCCACCTAACGAAAACCGCCCCACGCAGGCTGGCTGGTGGGGCGGAAGAATGGCGGGGCTGACGGGGATCGAACCCGCGACCTCCGGTGTGACAGACCGGCACTCTAACCAGCTGAGCTACAGCCCCCCGCGGCCAAGCACGTCAATATAGAAACGCGGGGGGCCGGCTACAAGCTACGAGCCGCACTTGAACGCGCGGGGACCCGCGAGCTGCGTCAACGTCGTCCGGAGCTGCGGCAGGTAGGTCAGCAGCTGGCTCGCGGTGTCCCGGTTGACCGCGACGTTCGCCGTGATGTTCGCCTCCGACTGGCTCAGGAAGTCGGTGCTCGCCTTGACCGCGGCGCAGCCGGGTTCGCGGGCCGTCTGATCCTTCGCCTGCAACCGCTTGTACGCCTCCGTGGCCACATGCAGCTGGGCGTAGCCCTCCTGGAACTGGGCAACCCCGCGGTAGAACGTCGCCGTCTTCTGCGCGTCACCGGTGGCCCAGTTCTGCGTCGCCGCGAACAGGGTATCGGCGCGCGCAAAGGCCGTGTCCTGCAGCGCCTTCACCGCGGCCCGGAGGAAGACGCCGGCGGCCGACGGGCGGTACAGCGAGTCCTCGTCGCCGGCCATCTTCGCGTGCGCGACGGCCGAATCACCCTGCCCCCGCGCCTGCAGCAGGTTGGCGTACACCAGGTGCCCGCGCCCGTCCTGGGGCGCCAGCTTCATGAACTGCTGCACCGCCGCCATCGCCCCGGTCGTGTCGTTCTTCCCCAGGAGCAGCGTCGCATAGAGATACCAGTTGTTCGCCCAGGCGGGCACCCTTACCGTGGCCCGCTGCACCCACCGCAGGGTGCGCGCGCTGTCCCCCGCGCGCCCGGAGAAGTCGAGCATCCGGGTGATGAACGTCGAGTCCACCTTCGCCGAATCCGCCTGCGCCGCGAGGCTCATCACCGCGGCCGCGCTGTCCCACTTCTCCCACGCGCCGAACGCGATGGCCTTGGCGTACAGCAGGTCCCACTGCGTCGGGTTCCGCTGGAGCGCGTCGTCCAGCAGCATCACGGCGCTGTCGGGCTGGCCGCGCAACACGTAGAGCTGGGCCGCGCTCTTGCGCAGGTCGTTGTCGTTGATGTCGACCTGGAGGATGTGGTGCAGCATGTGGAGCAGCTGCACCGTGTCGTGCTTCTCCTGGTAGATGTACGCGAGCGTCCGCGCGACCGTGGTGTTGAGCGAGTCGGCGTCGTGTGCGCGCTCGAGCGATCGCTGCACCGAGTCCTGCGGCGCGCCCTGGTCCTGGAGCGTCAGCGCCAGGCAGAGGAGCGCGCCGCCGCTCTGGGGATCATAGCGCAACGCGCGGCGGGCCATGTCGATGGCGCGGTCGTAGTTCTTCTGCTCGCGCGCGTCGCGGCAGTGCTGGATGTGCTCGAAGGAACTGAACTTGTCGTCGATCCGGTCGGCCAGGGTGTTGCCGATGGAGCCGCTCACCCTCGAGCGGGCCACGACCACCGACGCCGCCGTGCCCATCGGATTGGTGCGGACGGCCTGGACCAGCCGCGCCAGGACCAGCACGGAGTCGCTGCCGCGCGGGAAGACCCGTCCGTCCACGATGAAGCGCGCGTTCAGCACCGAGGCGAGCTGGCCGACCTGGGTGGGCTCCAGCTCCGCGGTGCAGCCGAAGCCGCTCTGGTCCAGCGCGTCGCACATCACCCGCTTCTGGATCGCGGTGAAGTCGTCGGCATGGGCGGACTGGATCCGGTCGCGGAACGCGTCGCTGACTTCGATGGCGATGCTGGAGTCGGCGGCCTGGACGCGCCCGAACGGCACAATCAGCATCTTCGGACCGTTCTGCGGCGCGGGCACCCGCACCAGCTGCGCGAAAGCGGGCACCGCCAGGCACGCGGCGCTCCCCAGGGCGATCCCGACCGATCGCGTCCACGCGCCGAAAGACGCTGTACGCCACGTCATGCGATGGATCCTCCGATGACCCTGCATCCGATTGTACCCGCCGACGCCCGAAGTGGGCGAAGAGGGATTCGAACCCCCGACTTCCTGCGTGTAAGGCAGGCGCTCTGGACCAGCTGAGCTATTCGCCCGTGCGCTTCCTACAGGATGAGGCCGAGCGGCAATAGCACGCAGTAGCCCACCACGAGCAAGATGGGTGCCGCTGTCGTCGACCCGTGCCCGAGCAGCAGGTAGCCAGCGCCCAACGCGATGGCCGCCCCGACGAACAGGGCGGCGTTGACGACCCCGAACTGGAGTCGCGCCTGCGGCTCGGAACTCTGCACAGCGGTTGAGGATAGCGGCCGCCCGGTGGGGCGTCAAGCGCGCCGTCTAGGGCGGCGGCGGCGCGCCGCCCGCCTCCACCGTGGCGAGGATGTCGCGGCACTTCTTGCCCCAGGGGTTGAACTTGTTCGCCGCGAACCCCGCCTGCCAGGTGGCCTTGGCCGCATCGGGATTGCCGCAGAGCCACTGGGCCCGGCCCAGCTCGTAGTAGGCCTCGATCAGGTTGGGCCCGATGTCGAGGGTCTTCTTGAAGAAGTTCTCCGCGTCCTCGAACATCTCGCGCTGCAGGTAGACGAGGCCGAGGTAGAAGTTGGCGTAGAGGGTGGCCTTCTTGTCGTTGGCCATCCGGATCGCCTTCGAGAGGTGCTCGATCGCCTCGCCGTAGATCTTCTTCTTGAGACAGACGTACCCCAGGTTGATGCGCGCCAGGGAATTGCCGGGCTCCTTCATCAGGACCTTCTGGAGCGTGGCGAGCGCGCCGTCGAAGTCTTCCTTCAGCATCTGGGCCCAGCCCAGGAGCGACTCGGCCTGCACTTCGCCGGGCGAGAGCGCCAGCGCCCTGGTGAGGGCCTGGATCGCGCCGTCGTAGTCGCCGAGCGAGATGAGGCTCCACCCCTTCTCGATGAAGGTGGACGCGCCGATGTGGTCCGCCTGGACGACGGGGCGCGCGGTCTCGAAGCCGGGCGCGGCGCCCGTCCCCGCCTCCTCCTGCTCCTCGGCCTGCTTGTAGCGGTCCACCAGGACGCGGATTTCCTCCTTGAGGGCCGAGAGATCCGTGATCGCGCCGTCCACCTGCTTGAAGAGCGCGATGATGTCCTTCTTGACCCCCGCCAGCGCCGGGGGCGCCTTGGCGGCATCGAGCGCCGCACTGATCTGCTCGCGGCGCGACTTGAGGGCCTGCACCAGGTCGTCAGCCATGTTCCTCTCCGAAGGACAGCACCGTCATACCCGTGCCCCGGCGCGACGGCGCCCGATCGCCGCCAGACACCGCTCCGCCAGCGCGCCCAGCGGCGCGACCTCTTCCACAGCACCCGCCTCCACGGCGGCGTGCGGCATCCCGAAGACGACCGCGGTCGAGCGGTCCTGCGCGAGCGTCGAGCCGCCCGCGCGCCGGATGGCGGCCAGGCCCTCGGCCCCGTCGCGGCCCATGCCGGTCAGGACCAGCCCCACCGCCCGTGGGCCGAAGGCTTCGGCCACGCTCCGGAACAGATGGTCCGCGGCGGGCCGCACGCCCCACAGGGGCTCGTCCCGGCTCAACGCGATGGTGGCCGAGCCGCTGCCGCCGCGCAGGCGCATGTGAAAGTCGCCGGGCGCGACGTAGATCGTGTCGGCCGCCACGACCGCGCCCTGCTCCGCCTCGACCACATGGGCGCCGCACAGGCCGTCGAGCCGCTCGGCGAGGCTCCGCGTGAAGCCTCGCGGCATGTGCTGCACCACGAGCGTGGCGGCGTCCAGCCCGGTGCGGAGAGCGGGGAGCAGCTCGGCCAGCGCCCGGGGTCCGCCCGCCGAGGCCGCGATCGCCAGCGCGAACCGGGCCGCGCCGGGCACCACCGCCGCTCGCTCCGCCACGGGCGCCGGCGCGGCGCGGCGCGCCACCGCCGACAGGTCCGCGGCCGCCGCCGCCCGCAGCGCGGCGAGCAGTCGCGGCCCCAGGTCCGCCATCCCGGTGGCCCGCGCCGCGCCGGCCTCCGGCTTCTCCACCAGCTCGACCGCGCCCAGCTCCAGGGCGCGCACCGCCTCGGCGCAGCTCCGGCCGGCGCGCGCCGACACGACCACGATCGGTCGCGGCGCCTCCTCCATGATCCGCTCGATGGCCGCGAGCCCGTCGAGCCCGGGCATCGAGAGGTCCATCGTCACGACATCGGGCCGGTGCGCGCGCACTTTGGCGAGGGCGTCGTTCCCGTCGCGCGCCGTCGCGACCACGTAGAACTCGCCCGAGCCGGACACGATGTCCGCCAGCACGCGCCGGATGAGGGCGCTGTCGTCCACCACCAGCACGGACCGCGGCGCGCTAGAGCGTTCGGGACCCATGCGCCACCGTGCGCACCTCGATGCGCCCATCCTCGAGGTGGAAGTACACCGAGCGGCCGTGCCGCTCGCGGACGTCTTCGGCGACCAGGGGGACGTGCGCGTTCGCGAGCGCCTGCCGCGCGGCCACGACGTTCCGCTCGCCCATCGCGATCGTGGGGGACGCCGCGCCGAACATGCTCGCCCCGCCGACCAGCCACGCCGCCAGGCGGTCGCGTTGCGCGCCGGCGGCCTCCATCTCCGCGAGCGCGAGGGGGAGCGCCGTCTCGGGGAACCGGCCGGGATTCGAGTGGTCGCGCGCCATCTGCTGCGACGGCAGGAGGAGGTGCAGCAGCGCCCCGACCTTGGCTTCCGCGTCGTAGAGCGCCACCGCCACACACGAGCCGAGTCCCAGGGTGACCAGCACCGCGTCGCCCCGGTCCACCGCCCAGCGGGCCACGCCGACCACGCGCTCCCTCATCGCCGGCGGAACAGCCGCTCCCGCGGCTCCTCGAGGTCGAAGCGCGCGCGCGCCGGCCCGTAAAGGGTCTCGACCTTGCCGAGGAGCAGCCGCCCGCCGGGCACGAGCGCCTCGGCGAACGCCGCGAAGATCCGCTCCTGGGTCGCGCGGTCGAAGTAGATCACGGCGTTGCGGCACACGATGAGGTGGTAGGGCGGCGCGGGCGGCGGCTCGCGCGTGAGGTCGTGCACCGCCACCCGCACGCGCCGCGCGAGCGCGGGGGCGACCCGGTGCGGCGGCTCCGCCGAGAACCACCGGGCCAGGAGCGCCGGCGGCACCTCCGCGAGCGCCGCCGCCGGATACTCCGCCCGGCGCGCGACCTCCACCGCCTCCGGATCGAGGTCGGTCGCGTCGATCCGGAGCCGCGCCAGCGCCGCCTCGACGCCCTCCCCCGCGGCGGCGTGCTCCGCGAACAGCAGCGCCAGCGAGTACGGCTCCTCGCCCGACGCGCAGCCCGCCGACCAGACCCGCACCCGTCCCGGCCTCGCCCACAGCTCCGGCACCACCCGCCGTCCGAGCAGGGCCCAGGTCTCCGGGTTGCGGAAGAACCGCGTGACGTTCACGGTGAGCGCGTCGAGCAGGCGGTCGTATTCGGCCGGCACCGCATCCAGCACTTCGGCGTACGCGCCGAAGGTGTGCGCCCCGCACGCCCGCATCCGCACCGCGAGGCGGCGCCGGAGGCACGGCTGCTTGTAGCTCGCCAGCCGCAGCCCGTGTTCGCGCTCGATCTTGCCCATCAGGGAGTCCAACGCGGGATCGTCCGGCCGCGCCCGGGACGCGGCCATCAGGACACTTGATCCAGGGTCGCGAGGTTGGCGCGCGCGAGCTCGTGGGCGGGGTTCAGGACGAGCGCCTCCTTCCAGGCCGCGGCCGCCTCCGCCGGGCGCTTCTCGCGGTACGCCAGGTTCCCCAGCTTGAAGTACACGTCGTCGCCGAGGCGCGGCGCGAGCTTCACCGCGCGCTGGTAGGCCAGCTGCGCCTCCTCGGGCCGGCCGCTGCGGTAGTAGAGGTCGCCGAGGTTCTTCGAGAGCTGCGGGAGGGACGGCTCGTCCTCCAGGGCCGCGGTCAGCAGCTGCTCGGCGCGCTCCAGCTCGCCGCGGCGCTCGCACAGCACGGCGACGTTGTTGCGGAGCGGCGCGTTGTGCGGGAAGCGGCTCAGCCCCTCCTCCGCGGTCGGGAGCGCCTCCGCCTCGCGGCCCGCCATGATCGCGGCGAGCGAACGGGCCCAGTACCAGAGCGCGCTCGGCGGCATCCCGCCGGGCGCGAGGCCGCGCGCGCGGTCCAACCGCTCGACTGCCACGGCACCCTGGCCCCGCTTCAGCGCGACGATCCCCCAGCCGAGCATGACCCGCCAGTCGTCCTTGGCGCGCGAGGCCGCCTCCGCGAACGCCGCCTCCGCCTCCGCGAGACGCCCGAGCTGCTCCAGCGCCACGCCGAGGTTGTGGAGCATCTCCGGCCGGCCGCCGCCCTTCTCCGCCGCGAGCCGCAGCGCGTCCACCGCGTCGCCCCACCGGCCCTGACGCAGCGATACCAGGCCGATGTAGAAGTGCGCCTGCGGATCGGCGGGCCGGAGTTCCACGACGCGCCGGAACTCGCGCCCGGCCTCGTCCAGCATCGCCGTCTTGAAGAAGGCGAGGCCCAGGTTGCGGTGCTCCTCCACCCGCGCGTCGCTGCCGACCGGCACCACGTCCGCCTGCGTCTTCCCCAGCCGGTGTGCGAAGCCCGCCGTGATGAGCCCGTAGAGCGCCTTCCCCACGTCGAACTCCAGCAACCCGGAGTCGTCGATCAGCCCCGCCACGTCGCGCCGGCCGTCCAGCAGCGGGAGCAGGCGCTGCTGCTCGGCGGTGAGCGAGACGCCGGAGGCCGCCAGCCGCGACCGGTCCACCACGAAAATGAGGTCGAAGGAGGGGATCTTCTTCTCGATGAGGCTCCACTCGTCCACGCGCCGCGCGCCCTCGAGGAGCAGCGACTCCGGCGTGATGCGGACGAGGAAGTCCTGCTCCTCGGGCTGGACGTCGGGCTCGAAGGAGAACGAGCCGGACATCCAGGTGAAGAGGTAGTAGACGGCTTCCTCGATCTGCACGCGCATGTAGCGCTCGAGGTCCGGCCGCGAGATCGAGCCCATCGCGACCAGCAGCTCGCCCAGCCGCTGGTCCCGCTCGTGCGCCTGCCGCTCGATGCCCGCCTGCAGCTGCTCGGGCGTGATCAGGCCGCCCTTGACCAGGATGTCGCCCAGCCGGTCGCGGCGGTTGACGATCGAGGCGTAGGTGATGTAGCCGTGGTCGAAGTAGACGTAGCCGAAGTTGCTGCGGTCGGCGACCGAGAGACACCCCGTCTTCTGCCCCATCGAGAGGAGCTGGAGCACGTCGGGGAGGCTCGCCTCCTTGAGGCTGCCCTTGATCGCCATCAGCGCAGCTCCTCGACGAGGCGATCCCCGACGTTGGGCCAGTCCCAGACGACCTTCTCACGGCTCCCCAGCGCCGCGTCGAGGCCGGCGGGCACGGTCGCGGAGATGGCCTGGGCCTGGGACGGGCGTGGCGGCCGCCCTTCGACGGCGAGGCGCGCGGTCTCCACGGTGAGCGCCTCGCTCGCCGGGTCCATCCGCGACAGCGCCCGGTTGACCAGCCCCTGCACCGCCCGCGCGCTGTCGGCCGGCCGCGCGGCGATGTACTGCACCACATCTTCCTCGGCGCCGACACCGCGCGCCACCAGCAGCCGGCGCACCATCTCGGCGCGCATCGGCCGGTCGGGCGCGGTCAGCTCGACCACGAGCCCGGCCTCGAACCGCGTGGTGAGCCGCGGCGCGATGCCGGCGAGCTGGCCCGGCGTCCGGTCGGCGGTGAACCCGAGCTGCCGGCCCTCGTCCGTGAAGGCATTGAAGAGGTTGAACAGCTCCTCCTGCGTCCGCTCCCGCCCCGCGAGGAGCTGGATGTCGTCGAGGAGGAGCACGTCGGCGCGCCGGTAGCGCCGGCGCCACCACTCGATGCGCCCGGCGTCGAGCGCGGCGACCAGCTCGTCCATGTAGACCTGCGCCGAGAGGCAGGCGACCGTGCCGCCCGGACGCGCGGCCAGCAGCGCGTTGCCCACGGCGTGCAGCAGGTGCGTCTTGCCCGTGCCCGACGGACCGGCGATGAAGAACGGGTTGAAGCGCCGTCCCGGGTCCGCGCAGACCGCCTGTGCGGCGCGCACCGCTCCCTCGTTCCCCGCGCCCTCGACGTAGCCGGCGAAGTCCAGCCCGCGCGACGGCGGCGGAGGCGGCGTCACGCCTTCCTTCACGCGCTCGGCGTAGGCCCGCGCCTCCTCGAGCGCGTCGGGGTCCCGGAAGCAGGCGTGGCCCGCCGCCGCCGCATCGAACGCCGCGACCTCCTCGGCCAGCCGCTTGAGCTCGTCCACCTCCGCGCCGAACCGCCCCAGCTCCGACGCGACGTCCGGGATGTCGTCCCCCATGAGCAGCTGCTCGAGCCGGTGCGTGCGGTACCCCTCACCCTGCCAGCGGAGCACCGCCTCGCCCACGCGCGAGCGCCACGCCTCGACGGTCTGCGCCACGGTGGTGGACACGGCCGACAGGAACGAGGAGAACTCGTCGGGGCCCCCGGGAGCGGCGGGCGGCGCCACGACCACCACCGGCTCCTTCTCCGGCGGCTCGCCCGTGAGCAGCATCCGCGCGCTCTCCGGCGTGATCGGGCCGTCCGAGACTCCCTGATACGCGATCAGGCGGTTGATCATCCCGATCAGCTCGCGCACGTTCGCCGAGCCGATCCCCGCCACGGTCTTGAGCACCGCCGGCGGAAGCAGCGTGCCCCGCTCCTCCGCCTTGCGCCGCAGGATGGCCAGGCGCGTCTCGAAGTCCGGCGCGGCGACGTCCACCAGCAGCCCGCCGGAGAGCCGCGTCACCAGCCGCTCGTCCAGCTCGCCGATCTCGCCCGGCGGCCGGTCACTGGCCAGGACGACCTGCCGCCCCACCGCCTGCATCGCCTCGCTCAGCCGCAGCAGCTCGGCCTGCATCTCGAGGTGCTCGGCGAGGAACTGCACGTCGTCGAGCAGCAGGAGGTCGGTCTCCTGGGCGCTGCGCCGGAAGGCGTCGAGCTGGCCCGCGGCCACCGACGCGTTGTAGCGCTCGACGAACTCCTCCAGCGTCAGGTACTCCGTCCGCAGGCTCGGCTGCCGCTCGAGCGCGAGGAAGCCGATGGCCTGGAGGAGGTGCGTCTTGCCGAGCCCCGACTTCCCGTAGATGCAGAGCGGGTTGTAGGTCGTGCCCGGCGACTCGGCCACGGAGCGCGCCGCGGCCGCCGCGGTCTGGTTGCCCGCGCCGACCACGAAGGTCTCGAACCGGAACCGCGGGTTCAGGTCCACGCTACAGCCGCCGGACCCCGCCGCCGCCTTCGCTCAGCTTCCGCAGCACGCCGGCGGCGATCCCCTTGAGCGTCTCGAAGACCCCCGCGCCGTGCAGCGCGTCGGCGGGAAAGGTCTGGAGCCCGCGGAAGTTGAGCGCGTCGTCGAGCTCCGGCGGCGTGAGGATGAGCTCGGGCGGCAGGTCCTGCTTGTTGAACTGGATCACTAGCGGCATGGTGCGGATGTCCAGGCCGTGCTCGAGGATGTTGGCGTGGAGGTTCTGCAGGCTCTCCATGTTCTCGTCGAGCTGGCGCAGCTGGCTATCGGCGACGAACACGACGCCGTCCGCGCCCTGCAGCACGAGCTTGCGCGTGGCGTTGTAGTACACCTGCCCCGGCACCGTGTAGAGCTGGAACTTGGTGGTGAAGCCCGAGATCGTGCCGAGGTCCAGGGGCAGGAAATCGAAGAAGAGCGTCCGGTCGGTCTGGGTCGCGAGCGAGACCATCTGGCCCTTCCGGTCGGACGGCACCTGCGAGTACACGTACTGCAGGTTGGTCGTCTTCCCCGACCGTCCCGGGCCGTAGTAGACGATCTTGCAGGTGATTTCCCGTGTCGTGAAGTTGACCAGGGACATGCCGTCACCGACGAAAGAGTGAGGTGAGGCTCCGGTGCAGATCCGCCTCGAAGTCCTGCGCGAGGACCGGCTCCCGGACCTGGTCCACCGGCGCCGCGCGCTTCAGCGCCGCCGCGAACTCCTCGTAGAACAGCTCCACCAGCCCGATCGACGTCTCGCGCCCGAACACCGTGAGCACGATCAACCCGCCGCGCGGCGTGGCGCACGGCGCAAGATGGATCCCGTGGTGCACGCCCGCGTGGAACAACGCGCCGAACGTCTGCTCGCCGAGCAGCTGCGCGAGGGCGCCCGAGGAGGCCATGATCGCCGCGCCGAGCGCGGCGGCCGACATCAGGTCCATCGCGCGCGCGAAGCCGTGCTGCGCCAGCACCTGCCCCGACGGCGTCATCACGACCACGAGCCGGGCGCTCGCCTGGCCGACGTAACGGACCAGGGGCGCCTCGGTCCAGGTCTCGACGACCGTCGTCGTGCTCACGCGAGCGCCGCCTCGGCCGCGCGGATCATCTCGAGCCGCGCCAGGCCGACGTTCACCCGGCTGTCGGCCAGCGCGACGATCAGGAGGTCCTGCGCCGCCGGCGCCACGAGCAGCGTCCCGCCCGCCGCTTCCATCTGCACGAAGCGCACCCGGCCGGCGCCCGTGGCCGCCGCCGCGCCGCTGACCTTCCGGGCCAGCGAGGCCGCCAGCGCCGCCACCGCCTTGCCCTTCACGCCCTCCATCAGGAGCTGCGCCACCGGGATCCCGTCCTCGGCCGCGACCCACATCGAGCCGCGCACGCCGCGCACGCGCGAGATCCGGTCGAGAGCCCGCTGCAGTGGCTCGCTCATGCGCCCTGCCCCTTCAGCCAGGCGAGCGCGATCCCCCGCGCCCGCTCCGCGAACCGCAGCGCCAGGCCGACGGCCATGCTCCGGTCGCGCCGCACCAGCAGGAGCGCCCCCTCGCCCACGGGCGCGACGACCAGGTTGGAGTGCTCCGCTTCGGCCACGATCGCGCTCCACGACTCCAGGCCGAGGTACTCCGCCGTCCGCGCCGCTTCGCCGGAGACCCCGGCCAGCGCCGCAGCCGCCAGCTCCGACGCGTCCTTCCCCTGCGCGTCGGTGAGGCCGCCGGCGAGGACCAGCCCCCGCTGATCGAGGAGCAGGATGTCGGCCGACGCGCCGTCGAAGCCGTGGAAGACCTCGGGGCGCTGTCCCGCCGGAGACGGCGCCGCTGTCTCCGGCACGGCCCTCGGCGCTGCGCCCGGCGCGCCCGCCGCCCCCCCCTCCGCGCCGCGCCCGGCGCGCACGCCGGCCAGCGCCCGGCGGGCCCCCTCGTCCCAGGGTGCGCGCGCGAGCACCTTCTGGAGGGCCGACTCCGCCGCCGCGAGGTCGCCCTGCCGGAAGAGGAGGAAGGCCACGCCCCTGAGCGAGCCCATGTGGTCGGGAGCGATCTCCAGCGCCTTGCTCCAGGCGAGCCGGGCCCGCTCGAGGTCGCCGAGGTCGGCGTAGACGCGGGCGAGGCAATCGTGGCCGTCGGCGTGCATCGGGTGCCGCGTCAGCCCCTGGAGCACGACCTGCAGCGCCTCCTGACGCTGGCCGCGGCGCCGGAGCGCCTCGGCGAGGTCCGCGTACACGAGGCTCTTGGGATCGCGCGCCAGGGCCGCGGTCAGGGAACGGATGTCGTCAGGCACGATCGCCTCCGAGGAGCCGCTCGAGGGACGCCGCCGCGGCGAGGGCGTCGGCGACCTCCCGCCGCTGCTCGGCGCCCGCCGCGCCGTTCACCATCTGCTGCCACCGCTCCCAGCTCTCGCGCGCCTCGTGGAACCGGCCCGACGCGGCCAGCGCGAACCCGCACCAGCGATACGCGTCCGCCAGGTCCGGCGCGAGCCGGATGGCGCGCCGGCACTCCTCCACCGCCTCGCCGTAGAGTCCCTCGGCCAGGTGGGCGCGCCCGAGCGCGAGGTGCCCGCGCGGCTCCTCGGGCCTCAGGGCGAGCGCGGCCTCGGCCGCCTCCCGCGCGGCCGCCGGGTCGCCGCTCGCGAGGCGCACCTCCGCCGCCGCCAGGAGCGCCTTCGCGTCCACCGCCGTCCCCGCGTCGGAATGCCGCGCCGTCGGGTCGCGCAGGACCACCACGCCAGTCGCCACCAGGCCGAACACGGTGCGCGAGACGTCGAACTCGGGAAGGTGCAGCGCCGCCGCGATCTGCCGCAGGTCGCGCACCGCGTCCACTTCGGCGAGGACCGACCATTCCGCCGGCCGAAGATCCAGCATCGGCGCCGCGCCGGCGCCCGCCGCCTCGAGCGGCGCCAGCACCGGGATCACCCCGAGGTGCGGCACCTGCGCCTCGATGCGCGACCACTCGTCGATCCGCCGCGCCCCCTCCATCAGCACTTTCTCGGTGGGGACGCGCACCAGCGCGTCGGCCGGCGCGGCGTCCAACGATCCCTCGCTGAAGGAGAAGAAGCCCTCGCGCCACGACAGGAGGTCGAAGACCACTTCCTCGACCTGGTGCTCCACCTCACGTTCCAGCTCGCGCGGCGTGAGCGCTCCGTCCTCGACGAAGATCCTCCCGAGCCGCCGCTTGCCGCCCTCGCGCTGCTGCACGGCGCGCGCGTGCTCCAGCTCCGCCGGCGTGATCTTCCCCGCGTGGACCAGCCGCTCCCCGATGCGCTGCGCCTTGGCGCGGGCGGTCGCGAAGACGATGGCTCCGCGGTCGAAGAAGACCGTGCCCTCGTTGTTGCGCAGGTCGCTCGTGATGCGCAGCACCCCGGTCTTGCGGCTCAGGTCGAGCAGCTGGAAGACGTCGTGGAGCCCGAGCTCCTTGAGCGGGCCTTCGATCGCCACGGCTAGGCCGCCTCTCCGGCCAGGACGTGGGCGAGGTCGCGCGCGGTGCGCGCGTGCGCCCGCGCCTGCTGCGCCAGCGGGCCCGAGGGCTCGAGCGCGATGACGCGGTCGAACTCGGCGACGGCCTCGCGGTAGCGGCGCTCGCGGGCCAGCGCCAGCCCGAGGTAGTAGCGCGCGCCCGCGTGGTCGGGCTCGAAGCGCACGACCCGCTCGAGGGCCGAGCGCGCATCGCCGTCACGCCCGCGCTCGACGAGGCACCGCGCGAGCAGCACCAGCGCCTCGAAGTCGTACGGGTCGTGCTCCAGCTGCGCGATGAGCGCGCGCATCGCCTCCACACCACGGCCCTCGTGGAGCTGGAGGCGCGCCAGCGCGTGCACCGCGGCGCCGTAGCCCGGCAGATGCATCAGGGCTGCGCGATAGGCGTCCTCCGCCTCGCGGGCGAGGCCGCGCCGCTCGCACAGGCGGCCGTACTCGACCCACACCTCCACGTAGCCAGGGTCGAGGTCCAGCGCGACGCGATACGCCTCCCGCGCGAGGTCGCCGTCGCCCACGCCGCGCGCCACGTCCCCGAGCAGCTTGCGCACGTCGGCCCGTGCCGGCGAGCGCGCCGCCGCCCGCTGCAGCAGATCCAGCGCCGCCGCCGGATCGCCGAACCGGCTCCGCGCCTCGGCGGCGAGCAAGGCGGCGTCCACGTCGTCCGGCGTCTCGGACAGCAGCGCCTCGGCGGCCGGCATCGCTTCGGCGACGCGGTTCAGCGCCAGCAGGCAGCGCACCTCCCCGAGCCGCGCGCGCCGTGGTGCGCTGCCGCCGGTGCTCGCCTCGCGATAGCGCTCCAGCGCCTCGCCGTAGAGCCCGCGCCGGGCGAAGACGTCGCCCAGCAGCGCCGCGCCTTCCGCCCGGTCGGCGCCGCGCCCCACCGCCCGGTTCACCTCCGCCACCGCGTGTTCGAACAGCGACTTCGTGAAGAAATCGCGCGCCAGCCGGAACGGATCGTCCGCCGGCGCGGCCTCCGCCGCCCCCCCCCCAGGCCCCCGCACTGCGCCCGCCGCGGGCTTCAGCTCCGCGAACAGGCCGTCGAGCATCTTCGGATCGAAGACGAATCCCTCCGCCCCGCTCTCCGGCCGCTCGGTCGACAGGTCCGGCAAGACCCCGAGCGCGCCCCCCCCTTCCCCTTCCACCACCTCGATCGAGAGCAGGTACTTCTGCGGGACATAGTATGGGTCCAGCTCCAGCGCCCGCTTCACCTCGCGCAGCGCGCCGTCGAACTCCCCGAGCCGGGACAGCGTGAAGCTGAGGTTGTAGTGCGCGGAGGCCGACTGCTCGTCCGCCTCGACCGCGCGGGCGAAGGCGTTGCGCGCGTCGGCGAAGCGCTGCAGCTCCATGAGCGCCACGCCCACCCCGTTCCACGCGATCGCCGACTCCGGCGCCACCTCCAGCGCCTGCCGGTACGCCTCCAGCGCCGGCTGGTAGCGCCGCTGCTGCGTCAGCAGCAGCGCCAGGTTGAGGCGGGCGGCGAGGAGGTCCGCCTGGTGCGCCAGCGCCGTGCGGAACGCCTGCATCGCGGCCTCGACCTGCCCCGCCGACGCGAGCGCGACGCCGAGGTTGTTCCCGGCGGCCGCGTGCGCGGGCTCCGCCTGCAGCGCCCTGCGGTACGACGCCACCGCTTCGTCCCGGCGCCCGCACTGGTGCAGCGCGACCCCGCGCTCGTTCCAGTACTTCCCCGACGCCGGCTGCTCCTTGACCAGCGCGTCGTAGAGCTCGAGCGCGCTGGAGAGGTCGCGCCGCACCAGGTGCACCTCCGCCATCGCGCGCCGCACCAGCGCGCGGTCCTCGCCCCGCTCCAGCGCCAGCCGGTACTCGCGCAGCGCCTCGAGGTAGAGGCCCTTGTCGCGGAAGATGCGGCCCAGGTGGTAGTGCGCCAGGCGGCCCCGATCGCCTTTCGCCGCCGCGCGCTCCGCGGGCCGCTGCACGTCGGCGGCGGGGCGGGGCGCGTCCTTGGGCTCCAGGGTGAGGTTGGCCTGGGCCCGGGCCAGCGCCGGGTTGAGCCGGGCGGCCCGCTTCGCCGCGGCGCGGGCGTCCGCGTGGCGCCCCAGGTCGCCGAGGACGAACGCCTCGAGATGGTGCGCCTCCGGGTTGTCCGGGTTCAGCGCCACCGCGTGCTCCAGCGCGACGAGGGCGGCGTCGTTCGTCCCGAGGTTGTAGAGCACCTCGCCGCGATGGAACTCCACCACCGACGAGTCCGGATCCAGCTCGCGCGCGCGGTCGAACCACTCGAGCGCCGTCTCGAGGTTGCCCAGCCGCTGCTCGAGCAGGCCGAGCTGGATCAGCGCACCGAGGTCGCGCCGGTTCTGGCCGAGCAGCGCGGTGAACTCCGCCACCGCCTCCTCGTACTGCCCCACCGCGGCGAACGCGCGCGCCAGCTCCCAGCGCGGGTCGCGGTCCTCCGGGTGGCGCCGCAGCGCCTCCCGCAGCTCCGTGATGCGCCGGTCGTAGTAACCGCTGCTCTTGCAGGCGATCTCGAGGTTGCGCTGGGCCACGGACATCTTCGGATCGAGCTCGAGCGCGCGGCTGAAGCTCGACACCGCTTCGGGGTACAGCGCCTTGCGGAAGTACAGGACGCCCAGATTGTTGTGCGCCCCGGCGTCCGACGGATCGATGCGACGGGCGAACGAGCGCAGCACCGCGAGATCGCGCTCCGAGGACACGGTGGACGCCATCGCCGCCCCGGCCTCAGGTCAGGCGGACGGCCTGAAGGATGGCGCGGAGGGAGGCGAAGTCCGGCACGAGCAGGAAGTGACCCCGCAGCGCTTCCCCCTCCACCGCGAACTGGAACTCCGTCTCGACGCAGAAGACGTAGTCCCGCTCGCCGCCGAATTCGAGATACGTGGACGTCAGCACCGCCGCCGACAGATCCACCGCGAGCGTCGGCACCGAGGGCAGCAGCAGCATCCCCATGAACTGCGACAGCGCGTTCATGTAGGCCCCGCACAGGATGTTGCCCGCCTCCTTGAGGCTCGACTGCTCGAGGGCGCCGAACTGGACCGTCTTCCCCGCGGGGCGGTTGAGCAGCAGGTCGCACAGCCGCAACGCCGCCCGCTCGGGGAAGACGAGCAGGGTCCGGCCGGTGAGGTCGCCGAGCATGTGGAGCAGGACCGCGGCGACCACCTGCTGCGGATCGCCGAGCAGCCCCGCCACGTCCTCGAGCCGCGCCACGGTGATCCGCGGCACGGTGATCATGATGCGGCGGTTGGTCATCTGCGAAAGCGCCGTCGCCGCATGGCCCGCGCCGATGTTCTCGATCTCCTTCAGCGCGTCGAGCTGCAGCTCCTTGAGATCCCGGATGTCGTCCATCGCGCTCCCGCTAGATCAGGCCGCCGGCGTCGAGAATCAACGCCGGGGCGCCATCGCCCAGAATCGTCGCGCCGCTGAACACCGGCGGCGCCCCACGCGGCAGCTGGACCGGCTTCACCACGATCTCCTGGTGCCCCAGCACCGCGTCCACCACCACGCCGCCGCGCCGCTCGCCGATCTCCAGCACGATGATCGGCTGGCGCCCGGACGGCGCCGCGCCGTCCGTCACGCCGAGCAGCTCACGCAGGCGCACCAGCGGGATCGCGCGCCCGCGGAGCACCAGCGCCTCCCGCCCGTCCACCTGCTGCACCTCGCCGTGGCGCGGATCGACGGCCTCGGCGACGTGCGTGAGCGGGACCGCGTAGGTCTCCCGGCCCACCCGCGCCAGCAGCGCGCGCACGACCGCAAGCGTGGCCGGCAGCCGCAGGGTGAAGGTGGTGCCGCGGCCCACCTCCGAGTGCAGCTCGACCGAGCCGCCGAGCGCGCGCACCGCCGACAAGACCGCGTCGATCCCCACGCCCCGCCCCGAAACGTCCGTCACGTGCTCGGACGTCGTGAAGCCGGCCTGGGCGATCAGGTGCAACAGCACCTCGTCCCCGACCTGCTCGATCCCCCCGGCGCCCTCGCCCAGACCCAGCTCCCGGCTGCGCCGCAGCACCGCGGCCCGGTCGATCCCGCGCCCGTCGTCGCGGACGCTGATCGCGACCGACGACCGCTCCCGCACCGCCGCCAGCACCAGCTGGCCGACCGCCGGTTTGCCGCGCGCCGCGCGCTCCTCCGGCGGCTCGATGCCGTGGTCCACCGCGTTGCGCAGCAGGTGCACCAGCGGCTCGGCGATCTCGTCCAGGATCGCCCGGTCCAGCTCGATCTCCTTCCCCTCCACCCGGAACGCGACCTCGCGTCCCATCTGCCGGGCCAGGTCCCGCACCATCCGGGGGAAGCGGTCGAACACCTGCCACACCGGCACCATCCGCGCCTGGATGATCTCGTACTGCAGGGCCCCGCTCAGCCGCTCGATCGCGCGCGTCACGTCGTCCAGATCCGGCTCGGCGAAGCGCCGCGACAGCGCCGCCAGGCGTCCCCGCGCGAGGACCAGCTCGCCGATCAGGTTCATCAGGTCGTCGAGCCGCCGCAGGTCCACGCGGATGTGCCGGCCGCGCGTCTCCGCCGCCGCGGCCTCCTCCGCGACCTCGACCCGCTCGACCTCCCCCGCCGCGCGCACGGCGGCCTCGATCTGCCCCGCCGGTACGGCGGTGTCGAGCCGGAAGCTGAAGCGGCCGTCGAACTCCTCGCCCGCGAACGCCGTCGCAGCCGGCACGACCGCCTGCACCGCGCCGAGCGCCTCGACCCGGCGGAGCACGAGCAGCGCGCGCGCCCCCTTGAGCGCGGCGTCCGCGTTCAGCACGACCCGCACCAGCCGCCCCTTGCCCGGCCCGGTGCCGGGAAACACGACCGGCATGGACGGCCGCGCGGCTCGCCGCGGCCCCCGCTCCCCGGCCGCCGGCTCCATCCGCGCCACCTCGGCATCCAGCTCCGCCGCGAGGGCCGTCGCCGCCGGATCGTCCGGCCGGGCGGCGGCCGCACCGTCCACTCCGTGCTCCAGTGCGTCCGCGGACCGGAACAGCAGCTCGAGCTGCGGCGCCGTCACCGGCGCGGCGCTGCGCCGCAGCACGTCGAGCAGGTTCTCCGCCCGGTGCGCCAGGTCGGCGACGCCGGCGTAGCCCATCGTCGCCGCCATCCCCTTCAGCGAGTGCACCGCCCGGAACAGCCCGTCCACCGGCTCCGCGGAGCGCGGATCGCGCTCCCACGCCAGCAGCAGGTGGTTGAACGCGGTGAGCTGCTCGCGGCTCTCGCTGACGAAGAGGTCCGCGTAGCGGCCGACGTCCATCCTACCCGAGCACCCGCTGCACGGCCTCGAGCACGCGCGAGGGCTGGAACGGCTTCACCACGAAGTCCTTCGCCCCCGCCTGGATCGCCTCGACCACCAGCGCCTGCTGGCCCATGGCGCTGCACATCAGGATCTTGGCGTTCGCGTCCTCCTTGACGATCTCACGGACGGCATCGATCCCTCCCATGTCCGGCATGACGATGTCCATCGTCACGAGGTCCGGGCGGAGACTGCGATAGCGCTCGATGGCCTGCAGCCCCGTCTCCGCTTCGCCGACCACCTCGTAGCCGGCACCGGTGAGGATGTCGCTGATCATCGTCCGCATGAAGATCGCGTCGTCGCACACGAGGACTTTCTGAGCCACACACACCTCCTACGCCAGCAAGGGCTCCAGTAGCACGTCGGTCGCCAGCTGCGCGAACCGTTCCCCTCCGGCCGTGCCGGTCGCCGTCACCACGCCGGGCCGCACGCCGGGAACCGCTCCGCCGGCCGTGAGGGCGTCGTCGTCCACCGTCACGAGATCGAGCACGTCATCCACGATCAGGCCGATGGCGCGGGACGACCGCTCCACCAGCACCAGCGTCTTGCCTGCGCTCCCCTGCTCGCCGTCGGCCGGCTCGCCCCGCAGGGCCTCCACGCCGAGGGCTACGCCAACGTCCACCACGGTGACCAGGGTCCCCCGCACGTTGACGAGGCCCCGCACGGCGGCCGGCGAACCGGGGATGCGCGTGGGCGGTGTGGCGGGCAGGATTTCGCGAACCGCACCGGCGTCGACCGCGAAGACCCGGCCCCCGGTCCGGAACAGGAGCAGTTTATGGGCGTTCATCCCACGCCCCGAATGCAAACAAGCCAAGATACTCCAAGGGTTTAGGCACGGCAAGCAAATTCGGGTCGCCCAGCGCCACCGCGAGCGCTGGCCGGAGGTCGGCCGGCCACTCCGACCGCACTTCGAGGCGCTCCCCCGTAGCGGGATGGACGAGCGCCAGGTACGCCGCGTGGAGGGCCTGTCGCGGGGTGGCCCGGGCCAGTGCCGCGGCCACCCCCGCCGTGCGGTCGGAGCGCTGCTGCGCGAGCCCCCCGTAGACGGCGTCCCCGACCACCGGATGCCCGATGGACGCGAGGTGCACGCGGATCTGGTGGGTGCGTCCGGTGAGGAGCCCGGCGAGGGCGAGGTCGGCCGCGGCGCCGCGCGCCACGGTCCGCACCCGCGTGACCGCGGGGCGCCCGCCGGCGGAGACCGCCATCCGTTTCCGGTCGCCCGCGGCGCGCGCCAGCGGCGCCTCGATCACCCGCACGCCGGCGCCCAGGTGCCCCCACGCGAGCAGCGCGTAGCGCCGCTCGATGCGCCGCGCGGCCAGGGCGGCGCCGAGCCGCTCGTGCGCGCGCTCCGTCTTGGCGACGACGAGGAGCCCCGACGTGTCCTTGTCGAGGCGGTGGACGATCCCGGGCCGGGGCGCGCCGGGCGCGCCGCCGAGCCGGAGCCCGCGTGCCACGAGGGCGTTGACGAGCGTGTCCTCCCAGTGGCCCGGCGCCGGATGCACGACCAGCCCGGCCGGCTTGTCCACCACGGCCAGCTCGTCGTCCTCGTAGGCGATCTCGAGCGGGATGTCGGCCGGCACCAGGCGGCGCAGCGGCCGCTCCGGGAAGCGCACGGAGATCTCGGCGCCGCGCTCCGGCTCGGCCGAGGGCCGCGCCGGCTCGCCGTCGAGCAGGACGCCGCCGTCCGCGATCAGGCGCGCGGCGACGGTCCGGGAGAGATGGAGCTGGTCGGCGAGAAACCGGTCAAGGCGCTCGGCGCGATTCACCGCGACGGAGAACCGCGTCGCCGGCGGCAGCGGCACGGGCGCTACGCGCTCGAAGGCGGAGCCGCGCCCGGCGACGGCGCGCGCGCCGTGTCCCCCGCCCCCTTCTTGCCTTCGCCCCAGAGCGAGAGCGCGAGCGCGACGGCGCCGCAGGTCACGGCCATGTCCGCCACGTTGAACGTCGGCCAGCGGAGGGCGCCCACCCCGATGTCGAGGAAGTCCACCACGCCGCGGGGGGAGCGGATGCGGTCGATCAGGTTGCCGAGCGCGCCGGCGCAGATCGCCGCCAGGGCGTAGAAGCGCAGCCGGTCGTCGGGCCGCGTGGAACGCAGCATCGAGCCGAGCACGACGATCGCGGTGACGGAGAGCCCCATGAAGATCCAGCGCGAATGCTCGCCGACGTTGAGGCCGAACGCGGCACCCTCGTTGAAGACGAGGCGGAGCTGCACGGCGTCACCGAGGACCGGGATGCCCGCCGTGCGGGGCAGCACCCGCTCGGCGACGAGCTTGGTGAGGAGGTCGAGGGCCACGACGACCCCGACCAGCGCGGCGAAGCGGCGGACCTCAGGCCTGCTGCCGCTTGCCATTCTCCTCCTTCTCCTTGCAGTTGATGCAGAGGCGCGCGTGCGGCAGGGCGTCGAGCCGCTCGAACGCGATCTCCTGACCGCAGCTCTCGCACTTGCCGTACTTGTCCGGGGTCTCGTAGAGCCGGCGCAGCGCCTGGTTCAGGTGCCAGAGGAAGCGGCCCTCCTTCGACGCCATCAGGAACGCCTTCTCGCGCTCCATCGCGTCGGTGCCCTGATCGGCCATGTGGAACGAGTACGACGACAGGTCGCCGTCGGAGGCCTGCAGCGTCGCGTTGAAGCTCTCGTCGTAATGCCCGATCTCCTTGATCGCGCGGGCACGCTCCTCGAGCAGTCGCTTCTCGAAGTGCGCGAGCTGTTTCTTGTTCATGCACCCTCTCCGGAAGTCGCCTGCCGCTTCATTCCGCGCGCCGCACCGCCAGATGCGCCCGCATCCCGTCCAGGTCCACGTCCTGGCCCAGGTCTGCCGCCGGCGCCCCGTTGCCCACGTTCACCTCGCGCGCCAGCACTTCTCCCGCAATGTAGCCGGCGTGGCAACGGGCCGCCTCTTCCACGCCCGCATCCCCGCTCACCCACACCACGATCCGGTCGGTGACCTGGAAACCGGCCTCGCGCCGCAGCCGCTGCACGCGGCTCACCACTTCGCGGGCCAGCCCCTCCTGCTTCAGCGCCTCGGTGAGCGCCGGATCGATCGCGGCGACCACCGCGCCGTCGCTGCGGACCACCACGTCGCCGCGCGCGTGCCGCTGCACTTCCAGGTCGCCCGCCACGAGCGCGTGCGCCGCGCCCCCGATGTCGATCGTCACCGGCTCCCCGGCCTCGAACCGGGCCACCGCTTCCGCCGGAAGGCGCCGGATCGCCTCCGCCGCTTCCGGCGTGGCCTTTCCGAACCGCTTTCCGAGGGCACGAAAACTAGGTCGAGCCTCCAGCGAAACAAGGTCCGTGCCCCGGGTCACCACTTCGACCCGCTTGACATTGACTTCGGCCGCGAGTAGGGGCAGCAGCGCCTCGAAGGTCGAGCGGTCCACGTCGCCGGGGACGGCGGCCAGCATCCGCGCCAGCGGCTGCCGCACCCGGATCCCCACGTCCTCGCGCGCGCGGCGCGCCAGCGACGCCAGCCGCCGCACCACGTCCATGGCGCGCTCGAGCTTCGGGTCCTCCACCTCCGCCACCGCCGGGCCCACGACCGGGAACGGCGCGAGGTGCACCGACGTGCCCGTCAGGCACCGGTGCAGCGCGTCCGACAGGAACGGTGCGGCGGGGGCCAGCAGCCGCGCGGTGACGGTGAGCACTTCGCTCAGCGTCGCGAGCGCCGCCACATCGGCCGCGCCGCCCGGGACCCAGAACCGCGCCCGGCTGAGGCGCACCCACCAGTTCGACAGGTCGTCCACGATGAACGCGAGGATCGCGCGCGTCCCCGCCGTGACGTCGTAGCCCGACCACGCCTCCGTGACGGCGCGGACCGTGGCCGCGAGTCGCCCCAGGAGCCACCGGTCGGCGAGCGGCCGCGCGCGCCGCGGCGGGTCGCCCGCGGACGGCCGCCACCCCTCGGCGTACAGGGGGAAGAGGCTGTAGGTGTGGCGCAGCTTCTCGAGCGCCGTGCCCGCCACGTCCCGGATCGCGCTCTCGTCGAACCGCTTGGGGAGCCAGACCTGGCTGGCGGCGAGGAGATAGAGGCGGACCGCGTCGGCCCCGTGCCGGGCGATGACCGCGGACGGCTCCACGACGTTGCCCCGGCTCTTCGACATCTTCTGGCCGCTCGCATCGAGCACCAGCTCGTTGACGATCACGTGCCGGTAGGCGGCCTGGTCGAACACGCCCGCGGCGATCGCGAGCAGCGAGTAGAACCAGCCCCGCGTCTGGTCCACGCCCTCCGCGATCAGGTCCGCCGGGAACTGCTCGCGGAATTCCGCCTCGTGCTCGAACGGGTAGTGCCACTGCGCCACCGGCATCGAGCCCGAATCGAACCAGGCGTCGATCACTTCGCTCACCCGGCGCATCGTCCCGCCGCACGAGGCGCACGACCAGGTGAACGTGTCGATGCCCGGCTTGTGCGGATCGAAGTCGGCGGGCAGCGCCCTGCCCCACCGCCGCGCCAGCTCCGCGAACGAGCCGATCACTTCGCGGTGTGCGCCGTCGCGGTCGCACAGCCACACCGGGAGCGGCGTCCCCCAGAACCGGTCGCGCGACAGCGCCCAGTCCACGTTGTTCTCGAGCCACTCGCCGAACCGCCCGGTGCCGATCTCCGGCGGGTGCCACGCGATGCCGCGGTTCAGCTCGAGCAGCCGGTCCTTGATCCGGCTGGTCCGCACGAACCACGACTCGCGCGGGTAGTAGAGCAGCGGCGTGTCGCAGCGCCAGCAGAACGGATAGGTGTGCTCGATCGTCTCGCGGTGGAGGAGCTTCCCCTCGTCCTTGAGCCGCTGGATGATCGCCGCGTCGGCGTCCTTGACGAACACCCCTTCGATCGCCGGCCAGGTGGTGCCCTTGAACTTCCCCGCCGTGTCCACCGGCACCGTGTACGCGAAGCCGTGCGTCTGCGCGACGCCGAAGTCGTCGGCGCCGAACGCCGCCATGTGCACCAGCCCCGTCCCGTCTTCCGCCGTGACGAACGAGCCGGCCACCACTTCCCGCTGCCGCCCGGGCACCGGCGGCACGACGTCGATCGGGCGCAGGTACCTGAGCCCCACCAGCTCGCGCCCCTTGAACCGCCGCAGCACCGGCCTGGCGCCGAGCGGCTCCGCCTCGCCCCCGGGCGCCACGTGCGGCGCGCGGGCTTCGGCCAGCACGAGCCGGCGCCCGCGGTGCTCGACCTCGACGTAGTCCAGGTCGGGATGCACCGCGACCGCGAAGTTGGCGATCAGCGTCCACGGCGTCGTGGTCCAGACGAGCAGGGCGCGGTCCGGCTCGCCCTCCACCGGGAAGAGCACGGTGACCGCGGGGTCCTTCGCGGTGTCGTAGCCGAGCGCCAGCTCGTGGCTCGAGAGGGTGGTGCCGCAGCGCGGGCAGTACGGCAGCACCTTGTGGCCTTTGATCAGCAGCCCTTTCTCGTACAGGCGGCTCAGCAGCCACCAGACCGACTCGATGTACTCCTTCGTGTAGGTGACGTACGGGCGGTCGTAGTCCAGCCAGTACCCGATGCGCGCGGACAGCGACTCCCACTCGGTCTTGTACTTCCAGACGCTCTCGCGGCACAGCCGGTTGAACTCGGCGACCGACACCCTGGCGCCGGGGCCGTCGCCGATGTCCATCTTCCCCGAGAGGCCGAGCTGGCGCTCCACCTCGATCTCGACCGGGAGCCCGTGCGTGTCCCAGCCGGCGATGCGGCCGACCCGGTGGCCGCGCATCGTCTGGAAGCGGCAGGCCAGGTCCTTGATCGTCCGCGCCACGACGTGGTGAATGCCGGGCCGGCCGTTCGCGGTGGGCGGTCCCTCGTAGAAGACGAACGGCGTGCCGGCGGCCGTGTGGCGCTGGGTCGCGTGGAACAGGTCCTCCGCCTTCCAGCGCTGGAGCAGCTCGCGCTCCAGGGCGTCGGGCGCGGCGGACGACGACAGCGGCGGATAGCGGTCGGTGGTACGCGCGCCCGGGCCGGTTCGAGCGGGCGGCGCGTCGGAGGTGTCGGGCCCGATTCGGCGGCCGTCCGGCGCGCTCACGCGGCGAGGCGCTCCACGACGTCCCGGATCACGGCCGTGAGCCGCGGCTCCGCCTCCGTCGCGACGCGGATGATGCGCTGCACGTCGGCGCGCTCCAGCGCGTCCGGGAGACACTGGTCGGTGATGATCGAGATGCCGAGCACGCGCATCCCGCAGTGCACGGCGGCGATGACCTCGGGCACCGTGCTCATGCCGACCACGTCGGCGCCGATGTACCGCAGCCACCGGTACTCCGCGCGGGTCTCGAGATTGGGCCCGGTCACCGCGGCGTAGACCCCCTCACGCAGCGGGATCCGGCGCGCCAGCGCGGCGTCGCGCGCCAGCTGCCGCAAGGCCGGATCGTACGGCTCGGACATGTCCGGGAACCGCGGACCCACGGCGGCGTCGTTCGCGCCCACCAGCGGACTGTCCCCCAGCAGGTTGATGTGGTCGGTGATCAGCACGAGGTCGCCGGGCGCCCAGAGCGGGTGCATCCCGCCGCAGGCGTTCGAGACGATCAGCACCTGCGCGCCGAGGGCCCGGAGGACCCGCACCGGGAAGGCGATCTGGTCGAGGGCGTAGCCCTCGTAGTGGTGGAACCGCCCCGCCATCGCGGCGACCGCCCGCCCGGCCAGCGTGCCGCAGATCAGCTTGCCGGCGTGCGACTCCACCGTCGCGGCGGGAAACCCCGGGATGTCGCGGTAGGCGATCTCCGCCTCGACGGCGATGTCGCGCGCGAGCCCCCCGAGCCCCGTCCCGAGGATGATCGCGATCTCGGGCGCGCGCGCGTGCCGCGCTTTGATCGCGTCGGCGGCGCGGCGCACCCCTTCGGCGCTCACTCCTCGACGATCGACTTGATCCACTTCGGCGACGACTTGCGGGCCTCGCGCTGGACATCCGGTGCGGCCGCGGGGGCGATCGTCCCGGCGACCTTGCCGAAGGGCGAGGGCTGAGCGTCGGCCAGCGCGTCCAGCTCCGCCTTCTGCCGCTCCACCAGGCTGCGCAGCGCCGCGAGGTACGCGTGGTGCTGCCGCGCGAGGTTCTCGGCCGAGGCCTCGAGCCGCTCGATCTCCCGGCGCGCCCGGTCCACCAGCCGCTCCGCCTCCGCCGCCGCCTCGCGCACGATCATCTGGGCCTCGCGCTCGGCCTGCTCGCGGGTCTCGGCGCGGAGCTGCTGCGCCGCGACCAGCGCGTCGTTCATCGCCCGCTCGCGCTCCCGGAACGTGGCGAGCTGCTCCTCCTGGATCTTCACCTTCTCCTCGAGCGCGATGCGCTCGCGCACCACGCGCTCCAGCTCGTCGCCCACGCGGATGCGGAAGTCGTCGACCTCCGCACGGTCGAACCCGCGCATCGTCGTCCGGAACTCCTGCTTGCGGACGTCCAACGGCGTGAGGCGAAACGGATCGTCGGTCATGAGACACGCTCCCCGAACAGAATCGTTCCCAACCGCACCATCGTCGCTCCCTCTTCCACCGCGGCCTCGAAATCCGCGGACATGCCCATGGACAAGACGGCAAGTTCCAAGTCGGAAGTCGCCAGCCGATCCCGCAGCTCCCGCAACTCCCCGAACACCCGGTGCTGCACGGCGGCGGGAGCGTCGTACGGCGCCAGCGTCATCAGCCCGCGCACCACGAGGTGCGGAAGCCCTGCCGCGCGCGCGACGAGGTCGGGTGCTTCCTCCGGCATCGCGCCGCTCTTCTGCGGCTCGCGCGCCACGTTGACCTCGACCAGCACGTCCTGCACCACCCCTGCGGCCGCCGCCCCGGCCTCCAGCGCGTCCGCGAGGCGGAGCGAGTCGAGCGAGTGGATCAGCGCGAAACGCCCCGCGGCCAGCCGCGCCTTGTTGCGCTGGAGGTGGCCGACCAGGTGCCAGCGCACCGGAGCGTCCGGCCAGGCCGCCTGCTTGGCGGCGGCCTCCTGCACCCGGCTCTCGCCGACGTCGAGGAGCCCCGCGCCGGCGGCCTCCCGCACCCGCTCCAGCGGATGCCCCTTCGTGACGGCGATGATCGTCACGGAGTCGGTCCGCCGGCCCGCTCGCGCCGCCGCAGCGGCGATGCGCCCGCGGACGGCCGCCAGATCCATAGCCATTAACAATACAGTTGCGCGTTGCGAGATGGGAGGACAAAGCCTGCGCGTCGGGAGAGACCAGCCTCGTGATTCGCGACTGCGGGGGCGTTCAGCCGTCTGCGGGCAACCGGTGCGCCGGCTCCAGCGCGTCCGGGCCCAGGCGCGCGAACGGCCCGCCGGCCAGGAGCTCCTTGAGACGCTCGACGCCGACGCCGCGCTCCAGGGCCCCGCGCCGCGCGACCGAGACGACGGACGTTTCCTCCGAGATCACGATGACGAGGGCGTCGGTCTCCTCGGAGAGGCCCAGCGCGGCGCGGTGTCGCGTGCCGAGCGCCTTGTCGTCCACCGGGAACTGGGTGAGCGGCAGGATGCACCCCGCCCCGACGATGGTGTCGCCGCGCACGATCAGCGCGCCGTCGTGGAGCGGCGAGTACGGCGTGAAGATCGTCGTCACGAGATCGGCGGAGACCTGGCGGAGAGCGGTGTGCCGCTCGCCAGGTAGTCCCCGAGCCCCACCTCCCCTTCCACCGCGATGATGGCGCCGGTGCCCGCGCGGCTCAGCCGGTCGGCCGCCTCGGCGATCTCTTCCGCCACCTGGTGCGCCTCGCCGCGGTAGAAGAAGCGCATCACGCGGGACTGGCCCAGCCGGGCGAGCCAGGAGCGCAGCTCGGGCTGAAAGAGGATCAGGAGGGCGATCAGCAGGACCAGGGCCGCGTTGCTGAACAACAGGCCCAGCAGGTACGAGATCATCGTGAACTTGAGCAGGACCGCGAGGAGATAGGTCGCGCCGAGCAGGACCAGCCCCAGGAGGATGTGGAGCGCCCGCGTGCCGACCAGCAGCAGCAGCGCGCGGTAGATGACGTACGCGACGATCAGGATCTCGATCACGTCGCGCCAGTGCGGCACCAGCGGGAAGAACCGCTCCTCCATCGGCCCCGCGCCCTCCCTAGGCTCCGAGCATCGCGTCGGCCACGGCCAGCGCTTCGGCCGCGGACGCCACGTCGTGCACGCGGAACAGCCGGGCCCCGCGGATGCGCGCGGCCACGCAGGCGGCGGCGGTCGCGCCGTCGCGCCGGTCCACCGGCGCGCCGGTGACCGCGCCGAGGAAACGCTTGCGCGACGGACCCACCATCACGGGGTGGCCCAGCGCGGTGACGCTCGCCAGCCGGTCGAGCACGGCGAAGTTCTGCTCCGGGGTCTTGGCGAACCCGAGGCCGGGATCGAGCACGATCGCGTCGCGCGCGATCCCCGCCTCCAGCGCCCGGTCGCGCCGCTCGGCCAGCTCCGCCGCCACCTCGGTCGCGACGTCGCGGTACGTCGCGTGCGCGTCCATCGTGCCCGGATCGCCGCGCATGTGCATGAGGACCACGCCGGCGCCCGCGTCCCGCACCACGCCCGCCATCCGCGGGTCGTGCGTCAGAGCCGACACGTCGTTGACGATCTCCGCCCCGGCCGCGAGCGCCGCCTCCGCGACGCGGCTGCGGCGCGTGTCGACGCTGATCGGGAGCGCGATCTCGGCGGCCAGCGCGCGCACCACCGGGATCACGCGGCGCAGCTCCTCGGCCTCGTCCGGCGACGCGGCGAGCGGACGGGTGGACTCGCCGCCGACGTCCAGGACCGCGGCGCCGGCCTCCCGCATCGCGCGCGCTCCGGCCAGCGCGTCGGCCGGCGCGAAGTGCCGGCCCCCGTCGCTGAACGAATCCGGCGTCACGTTGAGGATGCCGACCAGGCACGAGCGGGCGAGCGGGATGCTGCGGCGCGCCGTGCGCCACGCCTCGGGCCGCTCCTGCCGGTCGGAAAGAAAACGCCCCAGCTCGGCGCTGAGGCGTTCGGGGAGGCGTGACGGGCCCCCGCCGCGCGCGAGTCCGCCCAGCCGCGCGAGCGTGCCGACCACCACCGCCCACCCGTCGCCCGTGTGGCAGTCCACGCCGGCCACGCCGGCTTCGCGCATCAGCGGCATCGCGTCGGCGTCGTCCAGCGGCTCGAGGAGCAGGGCCACCTGCGCCCCCCCGGTGGCCAGCGCCTCGGCGCGGACCGCATCGAGTCCCCGCGCCGTGAGCGCGGACGCCAGCGCCGCCGGCACCTCCCCGGCGAGCGCCGTCACTCTCACGCCGGGCTCGGAGCTTCTTTCGGCGGGACGAAGGGCGTAGGCGTCGCGCTCTTCTGGGCCGCGGGCGCCGCCGGCGCGCCCGGCTCCAGCGCTGCCGGCGTCTCCCGCCGCGGCGGAAGCGGCCGGCCGGCCACGACCTCCTGGATATCGTCGCGTTCCAGCGTCTCCCGCTCGAGCAGGGCCGCCGCCAGCGAGTCGAGGATCGGACGCTTGCCCTCGAGGATCTCGCGGGCGCGCCGGTACGCCGAGTCGATGATCCGCTTGATTTCCTCGTCCACCAGCTCGGAGGTGCGCTCGCTGATCTCGCGCCGCTGCGCCAACTCGCGGCCGAGGAAGATCTCCTGCTCCCGATCGCCCACGGCGATGGCGCCGATCTTGTCGCTCATCCCGAACTTGGTCACCATCCGGCGCGCTATCTCGGTCGCGCGCTCGATGTCGTTCGCCGCCCCCGTCGTCACCTTGTCCGGCCCGAAGACCAGCTCCTCCGCCACCCGCCCGCCGAACCCCACCGCGAGCTGCCCCTCCAGCCAGTACTTCGTGTAGTTGTGCCGGTCCTCCTCGGGCAGCCACGAGGTGCTGCCCAGCGACCGGCCGCGCGGCACGATCGTCACCTTGTGCACCGGGTCGAGCCCGGGAATCGCGAGCAGGACGATGGCGTGACCCCCCTCGTGGTACGCCGTGAGCCGGCGCTCGTCCTCCGTCAGCACCAGGCTCCGGCGCTCGACGCCGAACATCACCTTGTCCTTGGCGTCCTCGAAGTCCACCATGTCCACCCGCGTCTTGTTCCGCCGCGCCGCCAGCAGGGCCGCCTCGTTGACCAGATTGGCGAGATCGGCTCCCATGAGCCCGGGCGTGCCCTTGGACAGCTTCTCCAGCCGCACGTCGGCGCCGAGCGGGATCTTCCGCGTGTGCACGCGCAGGATCCCCTCGCGCCCCTTCACGTCGGGCGCGTCCACCACGATCTGCCGGTCGAACCGCCCCGGCCGGAGCAGCGCGGGATCCAGCACGTCGGGCCGGTTGGTGGCCGCCAGCAGGATCACGCCGTCGTTCGACTCGAACCCGTCCATCTCGACGAGCAGCTGGTTCAGCGTCTGCTCGCGCTCGTCGTGCCCGCCGCCCAACCCCGCGCCGCGGTGGCGCCCCACCGCGTCGATCTCGTCGATGAAGATGATGCACGGCGCGTGGGCCTTCCCCTGCTCGAACAGGTCCCGCACCCGGCTCGCGCCCACGCCGACGAACATCTCCACGAAGTCCGAACCCGACATCGAGAAGAACGGCCGGCCCGCCTCGCCCGCGACCGCCTTCGCCAGCAGCGTCTTCCCCGTCCCCGGCGGGCCCACCAGCAGCGCGCCCTTGGGGAGCCGGCCCCCCAGCCGCGTGAACTTCTGCGGGTCCTTGAGGAACTCGATGATCTCCTGCAGCTCGACCTTCGCCTCGTCGGCCCCCGCCACGTCGACGAACGTGACCTTGGGCGTGTCCCCGGTCAGCAGCTTGGCCTTGGACTTCCCGAACGCGAAGGCGCGCGAGCCCCCCGCCTGCATCTGCCGGAACAGGAAAAGCCAGAACGCGATCAGGATCAGCCACGGGAGCAGCTGCAGGAACACCCCGACCAGCCCCTGCCGCGCGCGCCGCGCGCGCACCGGCACGTTGGCCGAATCGAGGCTCTTCACGAACGCCTCCGACGACGGGAACGGCAGCAGCATCGTGAACTTCATCGCCTCGTGGCCGCCGGTCCGCACCGGCGTCTTGAAATCGCCGGTCACCTCCTGCCCGTCGAGGATCTCGACCTGGTTGACGTTGCCGCGCTGCAGCTCCCGCATGAACTCGTTGTAGACGATTTCCGGCGTGTCGCTCGTGCGATTGCTCGTCAGCTCGACGAGCACGACCGGGATGAGGATGACGATCATCCAGAACGCCGCCGTCTTCGACAGGCGTCCCCAGCTGAATCGCGGCGGCGGCAACCGATCAGGCATCGAGCTTCACTCGGCCAGGCTGGCGATGAACGGCAAATGCCGGAAGTCCTCGGCGTGGTCCAGCCCGTACCCCACGAGGAACTCCTTCGGCGCGTCGAATCCCAGGAACTTCGCCTTCAGCTTCAAGTCGGGCGCGATGTGCTTGTCGAGCAGGGCGCACAGCTCCAGGCTCTTCGGGTTGCGCGCCCCGAGCACCTCGACCATGCGGTTCAGCGTGCGCCCGCTGTCAATGATATCCTCGACGAGCAGAATATGTTTCCCGTCGAGCCGCGTTTCGGGGTCGTAGACGAGGCGCACCTCGCCGCTGGAAACGGTCGCGTTGCCGTACGAGGACGCGACCAGGAAGTCGATCTGGATCGGCCGCTGGATCTCCCGCACCAGGTCGCCGAGGAAGATGAAGCTCCCCTTGAGCAGCCCGAGCACGAGCAGATCGCCGTCCGGGTACGCGTCCGTGATCTCGCGGCCCATCTCGCGGACGCGATCCTCGATCGTGTCCGCGTCGAAGACCACGCGCCGGATCACTCGGCCGCCCATGACTTTCGCGACGTCAGCCAACTCGTGCATCGATCCTCACCGCTTCCGCCCCGGGCCTCGGGATCCGCGTCTGGGCGCGGCAGACTCCCGGCAGCCACACCACCTCGCCGCCGCTCGTCACCACAGGATATGCCGCCCGCTCCGAGCGCGGCACCCGCGCCTCCATCAAGAGCCGCGTCACTCGCCTGCGCCCGACGCCGCCCACCGGCAGGACCCGGTCGCCGGGCCTGCTGACGCGCACGCCGAGCGATCCGGTCTCCAGCCAGGTCGTCCAGCCGCCGCGCGGCACGTCGGCCGGGGCGTTCTCGCGGCGCCACGCCAGCACCACCCGCCCGAACGCCACCTCGCCGACCGCGGCGCCCAGCGCCCGCGCTGCGGGCACCGACGCGTGGCGCGTCACCACCAGGCGGTCGAACGCCGCCTCCGACGCCACTCCATCGGCGAGCAGCAGCCGGCGGCCGCTCGCGGCCCGCGACGCGAAGCGCGCCAGACGCGCCGCCTCCGCGGGCGTCAGCCGCAACTGCGCGCGCCGCGCCGCCGCACGCAACACGCGTCCGGCCAACACGTTATCATAGCCCCGCAGGACCGACCGAGCAACCTCGAAGCGCCCTTCCGATGCCGTCAGATCGAGCCCCGGCAGGCGGTCCAGCACGGCGTCCCACGCGTCGAGGTCCCGCGCGGCATGCGCGGCCACGCCCAGCAGCGCGGCGCCCGCCTTGCCGTCGAATCGCTCCTCGAGCGCCGGGCGCAGCACCGACCGGATCCAGGCCCGCGTGTGCCGCGGGTCGGCGTTCGAGGGATCGTGGAAGATCTCCAGCCCCGCGCCCTCAGCGTGCGCCACCAGCTCCGCGTGGCGGAACGGGAGCAGCGGCCGGACCAGGCCCCGCGCGCCCACCGCCTCGATGCCCTTGAGGCCGGCGGGCCCCGAGCCGCGCAGCACCCTGAGCAGCACCGTCTCGACCTGGTCGTCGGCGTGGTGCGCGGTGACCAGATAGCGGGCGCGGCGTTCGGCCTGCACCGCGCGGAGGAAGCGGTAGCGCGCCAGCCGCGCGCGGGTCTCGCTCGCCGCGGGCCCGAGTGACAGCGCCGCCGTCACGCTCTCCAGGGCGTAGCGCTCCCGCGCCAGCGCGGACACGCGGCGCGCCACGTCGGCGCTCCCCGGCAGGATGCCGTGGTCGGCGTGCGCGACGAGGAGGCTCAGCGCCAGCTCGGGCGCGAGCGCGGCGAAGAGATCGAGCAGCGCCAGCGAGTCGCCGCCCCCCGACACCGCGAGCACGGCTAGAGCCGGCTCGGCGAAGAGCCGGGACGCGGCCAGATGGGCCCGCAGGCGCTCGAGGAGCGGCGCGTCCGCCATGCGCGAAAGGTGGCCTCGCGACTGGCCTGCGGCAATATTCTCCTGCATGAGCCAGCCCATCGTGGTCGTGGATGCGTTCACCGACAAGCCGTTCGCGGGAAACCCCGCGGCGGTCTGCCTGCTGCCCAAGCCGGCCGACGACGCGTGGATGCAGAGCGTCGCCAGGGAGATGAACCTCTCCGAGACGGCGTTCCTGGTCCGCGAGGGCGATGCGTACCGCCTGCGCTGGTTCACGCCGGGGGCCGAGGTTGCGCTGTGCGGCCACGCGACGCTCGCGAGCGCGCACTGGCTCTGGGAGAGCGGCGCCGCGGCCGCGGGAGAGCCGCTCACCTTCGAGACCAGGAGCGGCCGGCTCCTGGCGATGCAGAACGGGCTGTGGATCGGGCTCGACTTCCCCGCCAAGCCCGCGACCGATGCCGCCGCGCCGCCCGCTCTCGCCCGCGCGCTCGGCGCGACGCCGGTGGCGTTCGGCGTCAGCCAGTTCGACGCTCTCGCCGAGCTGGCCTCGCAGGAGGCGGTGGAGCAGCTGAAGCCGGACATCGGCGCCCTCGCCGCCCTGCCCTACCGCGGCGTGATCGTGACCGCCCGCGCGACGTCGGCCGGGTTCGACTTCGTATCCCGCTTCTTCGCGCCCAATGTCGGGGTCCCGGAGGATCCGGTCACCGGCTCGGCGCACTGCGTGCTGGGGCCCTACTGGAAGGACCGCCTCGGCAAGAACGACTTCCTCGCCTATCAGGCCTCGGCCCGCGGCGGCGTCGTGAAGGTGGGCGTCAGGGGCGATCGGGTCATGCTCGGGGGGCAGGCGGTGACGGTGTGGCGGGGGGAGCTGCTCGGGCTTAGCCCGTAAATGAAAGCGCCGGCTCCTCTCGGAGCCGGCGCCGGTGAAGCGGCCCGACCTGCGGTCAGGCGGTGATCTTCCGCACGTTCGCCGCCTGCAGGCCCTTCGGGCCCTGCTTGACGTCGAACTCCACCCGATCACCCTCGGCGAGTGAGCGGAAACCTTCCGCGATGATCGCGGTGTGATGCACGAAGACGTCCTGCCCCCCGTCCTGCTGGACGAAGCCAAACCCCTTCGCGTCGTTGAACCACTTCACCGTTCCCTGCGCCATACGAGACAACTCCTCAAAGGTGGGCATCGCTGCCCGGTACACACCGGCCACTGTAGCCGGTGCTAGAACAAAAACACCGCTTCGGGAAACGCCCCGCAGCGGTGCTGTCATGGTTCATACCCGACAAGCTGCTGCAAATGCGTACGCCGTTATTCGCGGCTAAAATCATGCCCTGCCAGCGGTTTGTCAATGCCCCGGCGTCAGGTGGCCGCCGACATTCCCCCGCCGGCCGCCCTGAGCCGCCGCACGTACCCGTAGCCCACCAGCCGCCCGTGCTCCTCGTCCCAGAGCTTGTAGAAGATGCACCGCAGGCTCTGCCAGAGCGTCAGGCGGGTCACCCGCTGCAGCTCCGGGTTCTCGTCGAACGCCCGCTGCAGGCGGTAGTTCGGGATGCGGCTGTTCAGGTGGTGGATGTGGTGCAGCCCGATGTTGCCGGTCAGCCACTGGAGCACCTTGGGGAGGGCGTAGTACGAGCTGCCCCGGATCCCGGCAGCCACGTAATCCCACGCGCGCTCGTGCTCCCAGTACGTGTCCTGGAACTGATGCTGGACGTAGAAGAGCCACACGCCCAGCGCGGACGCCAGGATGGTGACCGGGAGCTGAACCATCAGGAAGTGCCTGAGCCCGATGGTCAACGCCATCACGGCGATCGTCGCCGCGAGGGCCAGGTTGGTCAGATGGATGCTGAGCCGCTCGCGCCTCCACGACGGAGGTACGATCGTCGGCAGGCGGTGCTTGATGACGAACTGGAACGGCGGCCCCACCCCGAACAGGACCAGCGGATTGCGGTACAGCCTGTACTTGAGCCGGCCCCACCGGCCGAGGGCCAGGTACTCCTGCACGGTCAACGTGTCGATGTCGCCGAACCCGCGCCCTTCCAGGTTCCCCGACGTCGCGTGGTGCATCGCGTGGATCTTGCGCCAGTAATGATAGGGCGTGAGCGTGAAGACCCCGATGACGAAGCCGATCGCGTTGCTCACGCGCGCGGACTTCAGGAAGGCGCCGTGTCCGCAGTCGTGCTGGATGATGAAGAGCCGGATCAGGAAGGCGGCGGTCGGGAGCGCCAGCAGCAGCGTGACCCAATAGGCGCGGTCCACGAAGAACAGCATCGCGAGCCACAGGGCCGTGAGCGGCACGGTCGTGTCGACGACCTGCCACAGGCTGCGCACGACGTCCGGGTCCTTGTAGCGCGCCAACAGTCCGAGTTCGGCCGGCCTGGCGGTCGGCTCCCCCTGGCGCATCTCCCCTGTCATCAAGACAATTTAGCAGCCATGAGGCGCCTCTGCACCTGCCTCCCCCTCCTCGCCGGCCTCGCGGCCTGCTCCCCCTCGGTCGGCCCGGTCGTGGACCGGCAGGCGATCCTCGAGCGGCAGACCTGGTGGGACAACCGCGACTGGGACTGGTACACGGCGAACATCCCGTTCTTCGAGTCCCCCGACTCCGACATCGACGCCACATACTACTACCGCTGGGAGCTGGTCACCAAGCACCTCACCTACGGGTCGCCGGAGACCGGCTACTCCTTCACCGAGTTCCTCGACCGGCCGTTCTGGTCCGGCGCCTACGGCTCGATCAGCTGCCCGCTCGGGCACCAGCTCTACGAGGTGCGGTGGCTCCGCAACCGCCGCTACGCCGAGGACTACGCCGGCTACTGGTTCACCGCCACGGGCGCCGAGCCCCGCAGCTACAGCAACTGGTACGGTGACGCGGTCTGGGCCGTCTACCTGGTCCAGGGCGACAGCGCGTTCCTCAAGGCGATGCTGCCGCACATGAAGGCGCAGGTGGCGGGATGGGACGCGGAGCGCTGGGACGCCGCGCACGGGATGTACCACTGGTCGGGCATGCACGACGGGATGGAGTTCAACATCGACAGCCGCCAGACGCCCGACTCGTTCGCGGGCGCGGACGGCTACCGGCCGACGCTGAACAGCTATCTCTTCGCCGACGAGGCGGCGATCGCCAGGACCGCCGCCCTGCTCGGCGACGCTGCCACAGCCCGGACCTACGCCGCGCGGGCGGCCGCGCTCAAGCGCAAGGTCGAGCAGGAGCTGTGGGACACCAGCCGGAGCTTCTTCTTCCACCAGTTCGTGCACGACGAGCCGGGCGGCATCAAGGCGAAGAGCCTCACCTACCAGACCGGGAAGTTCGGCGGCACCTCGCACGGCCGCGAGCTGATCGGGTACGTCCCGTGGCAGTTCAACCTCCCGGATTCCGGCTACGAAGGCGCGTGGCGCTACCTCATGGACACCGCCTCCTTCGCCGCGCCGCGCGGCCCCACGACGACGGAGCGCGGCGATCCGCTGTTCTACGTGTCCCCGCACTGCTGCTGGTGGAGCGGCAACGAGTGGCCCTACGCCACCACCCAGACGCTGGTCGCGCTCGCCAACCTGCTGAACAACTACCGGCAGTCGGTGGTCACGCGGGCCGACTACTTCCGGCTCCTCAAGACCTACACGCTCGACCAGCGCGCCGGCGGCCGCCCCTACGTCGCCGAGTCGGCGAACCCGGAGACGGGCTCGTGGGAGGGCGCCAACTCCTTCTATCACAGCGAGCACTACTTCCACTCGGGGTACGTGGACCTGATCATCACCGGTCTCGCCGGCCTCCGCCCCCGGGCGGACGACACGCTCGAGGTGAACCCGCTCGCCCCGCCGGACTGGCCGTACTTCGCACTCGACGAGGTGGCCTACCACGGCCACCGCATCACCATCGTCTGGGACCGGGACGGCGAGCACTACCGCCGCGGCAAGGGACTGCTCCTGTTCGTGGACGGGCGCAAGGTCGCCGACGCGCCCGAGCTCGGCCGGCTCACGGCGCCGCTGGGCAGCGCGCGGCCGCTGGCGCCGGTGGACCGGCCGGTGAACCTGGCCGTCAACAACGGCGGCGGTCTCTACCCGCTGCTCACGGCCTCGTACAGCGCGCCGACCACCCCGCCCTTCTACGCGAACGACGGCAACTACTGGTACCACGCGTCGCCCCCCAACCGCTGGACGGCGGCGGGCTCGGGCCACGCCAGCGACTGGCTCGCGGTGGACTTCGGCATCCAGCGCCCGGTCGAGCAGCTCAAGCTCTACTTCGTGGACGACGGCGCCGCCGTCGAGGCCCCGCTGCGCTACGACGTGCAGAGCTGGAACGGGACGACCTGGGTCTCCGTGCCCCGCCAAGGCCGCGTCCCCGTAAAGCCGGAGGGGCACCGCGCCAACGTCGTCTCCTTCGGGCGCATCACCACGCGCCGGCTGCGGGTGGTGCTGACGCACCGCCCCCACGCCTCCAGCGGCGTGAGCGAGCTCGAGGCGTGGGCCCACGTGCCGCTCCCGCTGCCGCGCCCCACCGCGCAGGTGCACGACGTCGCCTACAACGGCACCGGGAAGGGGTTCCCGAAGGCCTCGGCCTCCTACACCTGGAAGGACGACCACGTCGAGGACGTGAACGACGGGCGCATCGCGTTCACCGGCGCGTCGCGGAACCGCTGGACGGCCTGGAACTCCCACCACGCGAGCGACTGGGTCGAGATCGCCTTCGGCGCCCGAAGGACGGTGCAGCTGCTCGAGCTCTTCCTCTGGGGCGACAGCGCGGGGGTCAAGGCGCCGAAGCGGTACACGATCGAGTACTGGGACGGACTCCGCTGGGCGGCCGTGCACGAGCGCTCGCGCACGCCGGAGCGGCCGACGACCTGGGCGGTGAACACGGTGCGGATCGACCCGGTCCAGACCGAGAAGGTTCGCGTCGTCTTCGAGCATGACCTCCCGGCCTACTCCGGGATGACGGAACTCCGCATCTGGGACGTGGTGCCATGAACGCATGTCCAAGGGGCGCCGCACTGGCCGCCGCCATCGCCTGCCTGGCTGTCGCCGCCGCGGCACAGGAGAGTCCGCCGCCCACCCCCACGCTGGTGACGCGGTGGGCGCGCGACGTCGCGCCCGGCGCGGTCCTGCCGGAGTACCCGCGGCCGCAGATGGCGCGGAGTGCGTGGCAGAGCCTCAACGGGCGGTGGGACTACGCGATCGTCGCCAAGGACGCGGCGGCGCCCGACCGGTGGGACGGGGAGATCCTGGTGCCGTTTCCCGTCGAATCGCAGCTCTCGGGAGTGCGGCGCGCGATCGCCCCCTCCCAGCGCCTCTGGTATCACCGCGCCTTCCGCGCGCCGCGGCGGCAGCCAGGCGGGCGGCTGCTGCTGCACTTCGGCGCCGTGGACTGGGACGCGACGGTCTTCGTCAACGGGCGCCCGGTCGGCGAGCACCACGGCGGCTACGATCCGTTCACCTTCGACATCACGGACGCGCTCGCCGGGCCCGGCGACCAGCAGCTGGTGGTCGGCGTGTGGGACCCCACCGACAGCGGCCCGCAACCGCGCGGCAAGCAGGTCCTGAAGCCCCACGGCATCATGTACACGGCGGTCACCGGCATCTGGCAGACGGTCTGGCTCGAGCCGGTGCCGCGGCGCTACGTCGCCGCCCTCGAGATCACGCCCGATGTGGACGCGGGCGCGGTGCGCTTGCGCGTCTCGACCGAGGGCGGACGCTCGCGCGTGCGCGCCGCATTGTTCGACGGCGGCGCCGCCATCGCCGAGGCGGAGGGCGTCTCGGACAGCGCGATCGCGCTGCGGGTCCCGGACCCCAGGCTCTGGTCCCCAACCGATCCGTTCCTCTATTCTCTGCGCGTGCAGCTCACCGGGGCGTCCGGCGGCGACGTGGTGCGGAGCTACGTGGGAATGCGGAAGATCGCTGTCGCGCGCGACGCCGCGGGGATCAACCGCCTCTTCCTCAACGGGCGCGCGCTGTTCGAGCTCGGGACCCTGGACCAGGGGTGGTGGCCCGACGGGCTCTACACGGCGCCGACGGAGGACGCGCGGCGCTTCGACCTCGAGACGCTCAAGCGGCTCGGCTTCAACCTGATCCGCAAGCACGTGAAGGTGGAGCCGGAGCGCTGGTACTTCGACTGCGATTCGCTGGGCATCCTGGTCTGGCAGGACATGCCGAGCGGGAGCAACGACACGCCCGAGGGCAAGGAGAACTTCGCCGCCGAGCTGGGCCGCGTCGTCGCCGCGCTGCGCGACCATCCGTCCATCGTCATGTGGGTCCCGTTCAACGAGGGGTGGGGCCAGCACGACACGGAGCGCTACGTGCAATGGCTCCGCGAGCACGACCCCTCCCGGCTGGTGGACGACGCGAGCGGCTGGACCGATCGCGGGGTGGGCGACGTGATGGACGTGCACGACTACCCGGGCCCCTCCGCTCCTCCGGTCGAGCCGCGCCGCGCCGCCGTCCTCGGCGAGTTCGGCGGCCTCGGGCTCCCGCTGGCGGGGCATCTGTGGATCGAGCGCGGCGCGTGGGGGTACCGGCGGTTCACCTCGCTCGACTCGCTCGCGTCGGCGTACCGCGCGCTGCTCGTGCAGCTGCGGTTCCTGATCGGGGACGGCCTGGCCGCGGCGGTGTACACGCAGACCACGGACGTGGAGACGGAAGTCAACGGCCTCATGACGTACGACCGTGCCGTGGTGAAGCTGCCGGAAGGCATCGAGGCGGCGCACGCGCGGTTGTTCGGGCCGCCGCCCGTCGTGCGCGTCGTCGTGCCGGATTCCCGCTCCCAGGCGCAGGAGTGGCGGTACACGACCGCGCGGCCCGACACCGGATGGACGCGGAGCGACTACGACGACTCGGCGTGGCGCACCGGAGCGGGCGGCTTCGGGACGGACAGCACGCCCGGCGCCGTGGTGCGGACGGCGTGGAACGGCGCCGATCTCTGGCTCCGGCGCGTCGTCACGCTCCCGGACGCGCCGCTGGTACGGCCGCACTTCCGCATCCACCACGACGAGGACGCCGAGGTGTACTTGAACGGGCGCCTCGTCGCATCGTACCCCGGCTACACGACCGGCTACGTGGTCGTCCCGCTCGATGCGTCGGCGGCGGCCGCGTTCAAGCCGGGCGCCAACACGCTCGCCGTGCACGTGCACCAGACCACCGGCGGGCAATACCTGGACATCGGACTCATCGAGGTGCTCGAACCATGATGCACATCGCACGCCTGCACGTTCTCGCCGCCGCCGCGCTCGCCCTGGCCGCCGGTTGCGCACGCCGCCCATCGCAGCCCCAAGGAGATTCCGTGACGAAACAGCCCTTCGGCACGCTGCCGGACGGCCGGGCCGTCGACGCCTACACGCTGACCAACGCGCACGGGCTCGAGGTCAAGGCCATGACCTACGGCGGGATCGTCACCTCGATCCTCGTGCCCGACCGCACCGGGAAGCTCGGCGACGTCGTCCTCGGCTTCGACAGCCTCGCCGGCTACCTCAAGGCGTCGCCCTACTTCGGCGCGATCGTCGGCCGCTACGCCAACCGGATCGCCAACGCCCGCTTCACCTTGGACGGCAGGACCTACCGGGTGCCGGCGAACGACGGCAAGAACTCGCTGCACGGGGGGACGACCGGCTTCGACAAGGTCCTCTGGGACGCGCAGCCGTTCCATGCCGACGGCGCCGTCGGCCTCATCCTGACGCACACCAGCCCCGCCGGGGACCAGGGCTATCCGGGCACCCTCACGGCGCGCGTCACCTATCGTCTGACGGACAAGGGCGAGCTGGAGGTGGACTACGAGGCGACGACGGATGCCGCGACGCCGGTGAACCTGACGCAGCACTCGTACTTCAACCTGGCCGGCGAGGGCACGAGCGACATCCTGGGCGAGCGGCTCACGATCTACGCCGACTCCTTCACGCCGATCGATTCCACGCTGATCCCGACCGGCAAGCTGGTCGGCGTGGACGCCACGCCGTTCGACTTCCGCGTCTCGACGCCCATGGGCGCGCGCATCAACGGCCAGGACGAGCAGCTGGCGCGCGGCCGCGGGTACGACCACAACTTCGTCCTCAGCGGCTCGCCGAGCCTCGACCACCTCGTGCACGCCGCGGCGGTGCTCGACCCCGGCTCAGGGCGGACCCTCGACGTCTACACGTCGGAGCCGGGGCTGCAGTTCTACTCGGGCAACTTCCTCGACGGGACCCTCCACGGGAAGTCGGGCCACGTCTACGCTCACCGCTCCGGCTTCTGTCTCGAGACGCAGCACTTCCCCGACTCTCCGAACCAGCGCGCCTTCCCGAGCACGATCCTCAAGCCCGGCCAGACCTATCGGTCGAAGACCGTCTTCGTGTTCGGCGTGCAGGGTTAGCAGGAGCGCCGCCGTCCCCCGCACGTGAAAAGGCCCGGGCGTGCCCGGGCCTTTTCGCGTGCAACCTGCTCCACCGCCTTCAGGCTAGTGGCAGTTGGTGACCTTATGCGTCACCAGGTTCAGCGTGCAGGACTTGTCGTCGATCGTCAGCGTGACGTTGCCCTGGGAATCCGCCGGGAACGTGATCTGCACCACCTTGACCTCCGTCTTCGAAGACGACGTCGTCGCGTTGGTGAAGGTCGCGTGCACGGTGTCGACACGGACGATGTAGCCCGACACGGGGAACGGATTGCTCGAGCGCGGCAGGTTCCAGGTCACGCCGCGCGCGGAGTCCACCGCGGACTCGTCATGCGTCCGTGAGACCGAAGTGCCACTGTTGGAGAACGTCGTCGTGTCGTGACTGGCCTGCAGCCCGCTGTGCGTGCGGGAGGTCTCGGTGCCC
>Ga0187889_10000466_pt1 | contig 48813 bp, 45 predicted proteins | sample June2016WEW_7_10_2_FD_132992 | JGI IMG/M metagenome (GOLD analysis project Ga0187889, IMG submission 132992) | Peatland microbial communities from SPRUCE experiment site at the Marcell Experimental Forest, Minnesota, USA - June2016WEW_7_100 | ecosystem: Environmental > Terrestrial > Soil >... | reverse complement strand
TGAAAAGCGAATGCCCAGCCCCCGAACCGCGCTACGCCGCCGGGGCGGACTCGAACTCCTCTTGGAGGTCGTTGATGACCTGATCGATTACGGCGCCGGCCGTGCCTCCGCGGTACTCGCGGATGCCCCCCGCCTCGCTCGAGACGCGGGCGATGACGTCGGCCGCGCCGCGCAGGAACTCAACACTGCAGATGAACTCCTCCATTGACGGCCGGCCCCCCACCGAGCCGGGCGCCCGAAAAAGCTCCCCTATATAGGCTTTTGCGAAGGCCTGAAAGCCCGACCTCGGCAGTCGGCGGTCAGCCGATGGCAGCGACGACCTGCCGCGGGCGTATCGTTATCTCTCCGGTCCGGTACGAGCGCTCCGGGAGGTCGGGAGAACGAACGCGCCGACGGTCCGCATCGAGGTACGCGTCGAGCTCAAGCCGGGCGTCATGGACGCCGAGGCCGAGAGCATCGAGAAGTCGCTCGCGCTCCTCGGGATCCCGTCCGTGCGCCACGTGACCACCGCCCGGGTCTACGACCTCGAGTTCGCGAACGTGCCCGAGGTGGAAGCCCGACGCCTCGCGGACCGAGCGGTCGAACGGCTCCTCGCGAACCCCGTGATCCACCGAGTGTCGGTGCGCCCGCTCTCGGCCTAGACGCATGTCCGACTGGGCGGACGAGGTCGCTTCCTTCCCGATCCGGCGCGTTTCCCGTTCCGGGCTCGACCGGCTCTCGGAAGCCCGGGGGCTCGGGCTCGACCGACGCGAGCTCCTCCGGCTCCAGGCGTACTATCGGACCGAAGGTCGCGAGCCGACGGACGTCGAGCTCGCCGGGATCGCGCAGAGCTGGAGCGAACACTGCAGCTACAAGAGCTCCCGACCGTACCTGAAGCGCGCGTTCTCGAGCCTGCATCCCCGCCCCCGCGTCCTGGGGACCGGGGACGCCGGGGTCCTCCGGTTCGAGGACGGGTACGCTTACGCCCTCCGCATCGAATCCCACAACCATCCGTCGGCCGTGGAGCCGTACGGCGGCGCGGCGACCGGGATCGGAGGGATCCTCCGGGATGTTCTCGCGGTCGGTGGCAAACCGATCGCCCTCAGCGACCCCCTCTTCTTCGGCCCGCTCGACCGAGGGCCCGACACGCTTCCGCACGGAGTGAAAAGCCCCCGGTACATCGCCGAGGGGGTCATCGCCGGGATCCGGGACTACGGCAACCGGGTGGGCGTTCCGACCGTCTCGGGATGCGTCTACTTCGACCCCGCGTACATCGTGAACCCGCTCGTGAATGTGGGCTGCGTCGGGTTCCTTCCGGTCCGTCGGCTGACGCCGAATCGCGCGCGGTCCGCCGGCGATCGGCTGGTCCTTGTCGGGGGGCTCACCGGCCGCGACGGCATCGGGGGAGTGGCGTTCGCTTCGAAGGAGCTCACCGACCGCAGCGAATCCGAGTCCCGCGGCGCGGTCCAGCTCGGCAATCCGATCATGAAGGAGCCGCTCATCCACGCCTGCCTCGAATCGTACGACCGGGGCCTCGTCCGCGGTCAGAAGGACCTCGGGGGCGGAGGCCTCGCCACGGCGTCCGGCGAGCTCGTGAACGCCGGCGGCTTCGGCTCGTGCATTGACCTCTCCCTCGTGCCGCTCCGGGAGGAGGGACTCCGCCCGTGGGAGGTCTGGGTCTCCGAGTCGCAGGAGCGGATGATCCTGGACGTAGCGCGCGCGGACCTTCCCGAGCTCCTCGCGATCTTCCGGCGCCACGACGTGCCGGCGACCGATATCGGTGAGGTCGTCCCCGGCCCCTACGAGACCCTGCTGTGGAAGGGAGCCCTCGCCGCTCACATGAAGGTCGGCTTCCGCGTCGACCCGTCCATCGTCCGTCGGCCGACCCGCGCCCGGCGCCGTCGGTCCGCCCGGTCGCCCGACCTCGCGGGGGAGGACCCGTCGAGCGTCCTCGTCGACCTCCTCCTCGCCCCGGACTCGGTCTCGCGGGAAGGGGTCCTCCGGGTCTACGACCATGAGGTCCAAGGTCGAACGGTCGTGAAGCCGCTCCACGGCCGCGTCACTTCGCCGACGCACGGCGACGCGGCGGTGCTGCAGCCCCGTCCCTCGAGCCGGCGCGGGCTCGCGGTGACGACGTCCACCCAACCCTGGGCCTGTTCCGAAGACCCGGAGAACGGGGGGATCTGGATCGTCGAAGAGGCCGCCCGGAACCTCTACGCCGTCGGAGCGCGGCCCGATGCGTTCACGAACTGCCTCAACTTCGGGAACCCGGAGGACCCGCACGTCCTCGCCGACTTCGCGTCGGTCACCCGGGGTCTCGCGCGCGGCGCCCGGGCGCTGGGGTTCGCCGTCCCGAGCGGGAACGTCAGCTTCTATAACGGGGGTCTCGGCGCCGAGATCCCTCCGACCCCCGTACTGCTCGCCACAGGGATCGTCGACGACATCGCCCACGTGACGACGAGCGACCTGAAGGAGGAGGGGGACCTCCTCTACGTCCTCGGGCGCTCGGCGCCCGAACTGGGCGGTTCGCTGTGGGCCCGGCGACAGGGCCGGACCGGGCTCGCTCTCCCCCGGCCCAACCCGACCGGCCTCCGCCGCCTCGGCGAGCGATTGCTCTCGGCCCAGCGTCGGGGTCTCGTGCGAGCCGTCCACGACGTCTCGGACGGGGGGCTCGCCGTAACGCTCTGCGAGATGGCGTTCGGAGGGGGTCTCGGGTTCGCGGTCGACCTCGATGGGACGGGTCTTCGCACTCCTTCTCTCGCGCTCGCGGCCGAAGGCGGAAGCCGGTTCGTGGTCGAGGTCCCGGCTGGGAACCGGAGGCGATTCGAACGGACGTTCGCCTCGTTGACGTGCGCCCGGCTGGGCGCGGTCGTGGCGGCCGATGCGACGTTGCGCTGGGCGGGCCGCACCCTCGCGACCGTCCCGCTCCTTCCGCTCTACGAGCGGTGGCGCTACGGCCTCGGGCTTCCCTAGTGCGCCCCCATGACCGTCACGGCGCTGGTCTCTGGGGGGAAGGATTCGATCTACGCGGCGTATCTCGCGGATACGCAAGGCTGGCCGGTCGACGAGCTCGTGACGATCGTCCCCGAAGACCCCGACGCCCTGATGTTCCACACGCCGAACCTCGACCTGGTCGCGCTCCAGGCCCGGGCCTGGAAGAAAACCCATCGCCGGGTGCCCGTTCGCGGCACGGGCGAAGAACGCGAGCTCGCGGCCTTACGGGACGCGCTCGAAGGCGACCGTGGACCGGTGGTGGCCGGCGCGATCCAGTCGTCGTACCAGTGGGCCCGCCTCTTGCGCATCGGGGACGAGGTGAGCCGACGCGTCTACGTGCCCCTCTGGAGGAAGGAGCCCGCCCGGGTCGTCCGCGAGGAGATCGCGGCCGGTCTCGATATCCGTCTCGTGCATCTCGCGGCCGAGCCGCTCACCCCCGACCTGCTCGGTCGTCGGCTGGACCTCGGCCTCGTCTCGGAGCTCGAACGCCGAAGTCGCGAGGTACGACCCCTCAACGTTGCGGGAGAGGGGGGCGAGTTCGAGACCCTGGTCGTCGACGCCCCGTTCTTCGAGGAACGGGTCGAGCCCGAGGTGGTCGAACGGGTCGTCACCGGATCGACGGCCCGCCTCCGGATCGCGAAGGCCCGTCTCGTCCCCAAGGACGCCCGTCGCCCGCCGCCCACGTCCTCCTGACCCGGGCCGCGTCCTCCGCCGTTTTTCCGGGGCCCCCGGAGTTATAGTTCCCGCCGGCCTCCCCGAGCGCGATGTCGGCGAGCCGCCCGCTTCGACCGTCCGCCCCGACCCCGGTGGACGCGGACCACCACGACCCGGTCCGCGAGCGCGCCCGCCGCTGGGAGGCCGAGACCCTCGCCCCCGTCCTTGCGAAGAACCCGGAGCGGAAGGACCGGTTCACGACCCTGGGCGGGATCCCGGTCGACCGGTTGTACACGCCCCGCTCGTCGCGGCGGTCGTTCGACCGGATCGGCTACCCGGGCCAGCCGCCGTTCACGCGCGGGGTCCATCCGACGATGTACCGGGGTCGGGTCTGGTCGATGCGGATGTTCTCCGGCTTCGGTACGCCCGAGGACACGAACCGCCGGTTCCGCTACCTCCTGAAGCACGGGGAGTCCGGGCTCTCGGTCGCGTTCGACGACCCCACCCTCTACGGGATCGACGCGGACGACCCCGAGGCGCTCGGCGAGGTAGGGAAGTGCGGAGTCAACGTGAGCTCGCTCGACGACATGCGTCGGCTGCTCGCGGGGATCCCGCTCGCCGACGTGACGACGAGCATGACGATCAACGCTCCCGCGAACATCCTCTGGGGGATGTACCTGCTCGCCGGCTCGTCGAGCCGGGTCCCCTTCGCCCGCCTGGGCGGCACGACCCAGAACGACATCCTGAAGGAGTACATCGCTCAGAAGGAGTTCCTCTACCCGCCGCGCCACGCCCTTCGTCTCGTCACCGACACGATCGAGTTCGCGACCCGGTCCACCCCGCAGTGGAACCCGGTCTCGATCTCGGGCTACCACATCCGCGAGGCCGGCTCCACCGCGGTCCAGGAGCTCGCGTTCACCCTCGCGGACGGACGCACGTACGTCGCGTAGGCCAAGAAGCGCGGCCTGGACGTGGACGAGTTCGCTCCGCGACTCTCGTTCTTCTTCAACTCCCACAACGACTTCTTCGAGGAGATCGCGAAGTTCCGCGCCGCCCGCCGGATCTGGGCGCAGGTGATGCGCGAGGAGTTCGGGGCGAAGTCGGAACGGTCGACGTGGCTGCGGTTCCACACGCAGACCGCGGGCTGTTCGTGCACCGCGCAGCAGCCCGAGCTCAACATCGTCCGGACGACCATCCAGGCGCTTGCCGGCGTTCTCGGAGGGACGCAATCGCTGCACACGAACTCCTACGACGAAGCGATCCAGCTCCCGAGCGAGGACGCGGTCCGCATCGCGCTCCGCACCCAGCAGATTCTCGCGAACGAATCGGGGGTCGCGGAGTCGGTCGACCCGTTCGCGGGCAGCTACTACGTCGAGTGGCTCACCGACACGATGGAGGAGGAGGCGCGTCGCTACTTCGACCGGATCGATGCCCTGGGCGGGGTGGTCGCCGGGATCGAGCGCGGCTTCTTCCAGCGAGAGATCCAGGAGGCGTCGTTCCGCTACCAGCGGGCCGTTGAAACGGGGGAGGAGAAGGTTGTGGGCGTGAACACGTTCACGGTCGATACCCCCGTGAAGGTACCGCGGCTCAAGATCACGGAGGAGGCCCGTCGGGCCCAGAGCCGCCGGCTCCGCGCGGTCCGTTCCCGGCGCGATGCCTCGCGCCACACCGCCGCCCTCGACCGACTGCGCCAAGTCGCCGCGACCGAGGAGAAGAATACGATGCCCGCGGTCCTGGAAGCCCTCCAGGCGGACGCGACGCTCGGGGAGATCGTCCGCGCGTTCCAAGAGGTGTTCGGGTCGTACCGCGAGCGGTCGATGTACTAGCCTTGGGGAGCGCTCGCGACCCGGGGACCCTTAAACGGACGATGGCTCGGAGGGAGGAGCCGTGACCCGCGAGGAGTATCGCGCGGCGCTGGAGGAGCTGTTCCGGCGCCGCCGCTTCGGACTTCGCCCCGGGCTCGAGACCGTGACGGCCCTTCTCGCCGGACTCGACCACCCCGAGCGGAGGTTCCCGGCGATCCATGTGACGGGCAGCAAGGGGAAGGGCTCCACCGCCGTGATGGCGCAGTCGATCCTCACCGCGCACGGGCTGAGGACCGGCCTCTTCACGTCCCCCCACCTCGCGACCTACCGGGAGCGCGTCCGCCTCGACGGACGGCTCATCCCCCGTTCGGCGGTCGTCGACGGGGTCCGGCGCGTCGAAGCGGCCGCCCGGGACGCGGAGGCGTCCGGGAGCATCGACCGGTCGCCGACGTTCTTCGAGGCGACGACCGCCCTCGCCCTCGACTGGTTCGCCCGCGAGAAGGTGGACGCGGCCGTGGTCGAGGTCGGGATCGGCGGCCGTCTCGACGCGACCAACGTGCTCGACGCGCGCGTGGGCGTGATCACGACGATCGAGCTCGAGCACACCGACCTGCTCGGCCCCGACCTCGCCTCGATCGCTCGCGAGAAGGCCGGGATCCTTCACGGGGGAATGACGGGCGTCATCGGGGAGCTCCCGGCGGAGGCCCGGGCGGTCGTGGAGGCCACGGCAACCCGGGTCGGGGTGCCTCTCTGGCATGCCGAGAAGGAGGTCCGGGTCGAAGGACGGACCCTCTCCGCGGACGGACAGACGTTCTCGGTGCGCGTGCCCGGGCGGTCGTTCCCCGACCTGTTCGTACCCCTGCTCGGACGGTTCCAGCCGGGCAACGCGGCGCTCGCGGTCGCCGCCACCGTTCGGTTCGCCCAGGCCACCGGGCTCGACCTAAGCGGCGAGAAGGTCGCCGCTGGGCTCGCCCACGTGCGCTGGCCGGGACGGCTCGAGCGCGTCGGGAAGCGACCCGAGCTCTTCTACGACGTCGCCCACACGCCCGAAAGCGCGCGGGCGCTTGCCCAGAGCCTCGCCGAGATCTCCCCCCTCGCGAGCCCCGAGGAGAGCGTGATCCTCTTCGGTTGCCTCCGAGAGAAGGATGTCGGCCGCATCCTGGACGCCCTTTCGCCGCTCGCGCGCACGCTGATCGTCGTGCCGGTCCGTTCGGACCGGGGCGCCCGCCCCTCCGAGCTCCGGCTGGCGGCCCTCGGACAGTTCCCCCGGATCGTCGAAGCCCGCTCGGCGGCGGAGGGGCTCGCCCTCGCCCGGGCCGGCACCGGCCCGGACGGGTTCACCCTCGTCGTGGGCAGCGATTACCTCGTGGGGGAGCTCCTTCGGGAGGCAGGGGACCGCGACGAGCCGGACCTCTCGGACCCGGGGGTCGTCTCGTCCGAGGCCGCGGCCTCCCCCCCACGATCGGACCGGAGGGAGCCGGGGTGACGCGGGGGAACGCTGCGGTCCCGTTCGATTGGGAGCGCCTCCTAGATCGGCTCAGCGCGCTCTACGGGACGGGGGACTGGCGGCGGCCGTACCTTCGGGACCACGCCGAGAACCCGTTCCAGGTCCTCATCGGCACGATCCTCTCGCAGCGCACCCGCGACGCGAACACCGAGGTCGCGAGCGCCCGACTCTTCGCCCGGTTCCCGGACGCGGCCTCGCTCGCTCGAGCGAGACGGTCGGAGGTCGAGGCGCTGATTCGGGCGACCGGATTCTACCGAGTGAAGGCGCGGGTCCTCGGGGCGGTCGCGAGGGAGGTCCTCGGTCGGTTCGGAGGCACCGTTCCCCGGAGCTTCGAGGAGCTCACGTCCCTCCCCGGCGTCGGCCCCAAGACCGCGAACTGCGTCCTCGTCTTCGGGTACGGGATCCCGGCCATCCCGGTCGACACCCACGTGCATCGCATCGCGAACCGTCTCGGCGTCGTTCGGACCCGTACTCCCGAGGAGACCGAAGCCGCGCTCCGCGAGCGCGTGGACCCGCGCTTCTGGATCCCCGTCAATCCGCTCCTCGTCCAGCACGGCCAGAACCTCTGCCGGCCGAACCGCCCGCGCTGCCCGGAGTGCCCGATCGCCGACCAGTGCGCGACCGGTCGCGCCCTCAGCGCCGGCCGGAACCCTCCGCGAGGGGAGGACCGGCCGAAGCGGCGGGGGTCGCCGGCAGCAGCACGAGCGCCACCAAGGTCGCGAGCATCAGCCCCGCGAGGACCTCCCACGCCACGGCGTAGGAATGGGTCGCGACGACCTCGCCGAAGAGGGCCGATACGCCCGCCCCACCGGCGAGCTGGATCGAGTTGAGGAGCCCGATCGCGAGGGGGACCTCCCCGGCCGGCACCTCCCGCCAGAAGTGCGGGAGGACGTACATCACGGCGTAGATGAAGCCGTACGAGAACGCGAAGACGGTCCCGACGACCATCGCGACCACGAGCCCGGCCCACGGAAGAACGGCGAGCACGCCCGCGGCGGCGACCGTAGCGACCACGAACTGCGTCCGGTGGTTCCGGTTCCGCTCGGCGACCCGACCCCCGAGGGGGCCGCCCGCGATGCTCGGGAGGACGAACATCATCCCGACCACCCCCGCGAGGGCGATCGTCCACCCCCCGACCGTCTCGCCCCACGGGACCACGAACTGGCCGGTCGCGAACGTGGCGCCTTCCAAACCCACGAACGCGATGCCGACCGCCCAGACCCCTCGATACCTCAGCGCCGCGGGCAGCCTCGGGCCTCGAACCGGCGGCCCCTTCGGGGCCGCCCCCACCGTGGAGGGGACCAGAACGATGCTGGCCAAGGTAGCGACAGCGAGGATCGCGCCCCCCACCACGAGCGAGAGCTGCCAGCCGAGGGGCGGGATCAGGAACGCCGTGACCACGATCCCGAGCGCGGACCCGACGCTGAACGCGGAGCTGAAGATCCCGACGGGAACCCCCCGGCGACCGGGCGGGTAGAGGCTGGCCACGAGCCCGATGGCCGGCGAGAAGAAGAGCGCGGCGCCCACCCCCGCGACGATGCGGAGGGCGACGAGGACGAGGAACGACGGGGCCGCCGCGCAGGCCGCGGCGCTGACGGCGAGCAGGCCGACCCCGGCGAGGGAGACCGAACGCGCCCCGTACCGACGGGCGAGGAGGCCGGCCGGGACCTGGAGAAGGCCGGCGCCCACGAGGAACGCGGCGACGAGCACCCCCCACTCCGCCGGGCCGACCCCATACCTCGTTCCGATCGAGGGGAGCGCGGGGCCGATGTCGAACCAGTTGTAGGCGTACCCGATCCTCAGCGCGACCAGCGCCACGGCCGCGCGCGTCGCCGCCCGCGGACTGAGGGGGATTCCGCCGAGGTTCTCCACCACCGGTTCGACCGCCTTTCGCTTCCTGGCGAGCACGCCCAAGGGGAGCGTCCGGTCGCATCATAACCAAACAAACTGTTTTAGCATCGGCGGCCGTCGGCGCGCCGTCATGGAATCGTCGGAGTACGACCTCTCGTTCTTCCACAAGGGGGGATTCCACCGTCGCACGTGCGTCGTCTGCGGGCATGCCTTCTGGACCCTCGGCGAGTTCGACCGGTGTCAGGAGGCGCCGTGCCGCGACTACGGGTTCGTCGGCCACCCGATCCTCGCGCGCCCCTACGACCTGCGTACCATGCGGGAAGCGTACCTCACGTTCTTCGAACGACGGGGCCACACCCGGATCCGACGGTACCCCACGGTCGCCCGGTGGCGGAACGACGTGTTCTTCACCCAGGCGTCGATCTACGACTTTCAGCCCTGGGTGACGAACGGAACGATCCCGCCCCCCGCGAACCCCCTCGTGATCAGCCAACCGGTCCTGCGGTTCATCGACCTCGAGGAGGTGGGCCGGAGCGGTCGCCACTTCACGCTCTTCGAGATGATGGCGCACCACGCGTTCAACCGGCCGGACCACGAGGTCTACTTCAAGGAGCGGTGCGTCGAGCTCTGCGACGAGCTCCTGACGAGCGAGCTCGGGGTCGACCCGAGGTCGATCACCTACAAGGAAGAGGTCTGGGAGGGCGGAGGGAACGTCGGCCCGTCCCTCAGCGTCAGCGTCTCCGGCCTCGAGCTCGCGACGCTCGTCTTCATGATGTACGTCCGCGACGGCGAGCGGTTGAAGCCGATGCCGCTGCAGGTCGTGGACACCGGCTACGGCCTCGAGCGGTTCGTCTGGGCGAGTCAGGGGACGAAGAGCGCCTACGAGGCGGTCTTCGGTGCGGAGTACGACGAGTTCCGCCGCACGTTCCCTCCTCGGGAGACCGCCCTCCTGATCGACCACGCCCGCGCCCTCAACTTCCTCCTCACGGACGGGGTGGTGCCATCCAACAGCAAGGAGGGGTACTTCGCCCGCCTCCTGCTCCGTCGTTCCCTCCGGATCCTGCAGAAGGCGCCGGAGGCGCCCGACGTGATCTCTGTCCTCGACCGCGTCGGTCGCGAGATCGCTCGCGATTTCCCCGAGGTCGGCGCGCATCGGGACGACCTTCACAAGGTGGTCCAGGCCGAGGTGGAGCGGTACGAGGACACGATCGGCCGCGCGCGGCAAACGATCCGACGGTACGAGGAGAGGGTCCGTTCGACCGGTGGGCGGGTCGGGGAGGAGACCCTCATCGAATGGTACGATTCGCTCGGCGTTCCGCCCGACCTCGCCGTGGAAGAGCTGACCCAGCCCCCGCCGATCCCGGAGGATTTCTACTCCCGCGTCGCCGAGCGCCACGAGAACGAGGGGCCGACGACGGAGTACACGGAGTCGACCGAGGGGCTTCCCGACCTCCCCGCGGCGACCGCGCCCACCGAGGTCCTCTACTATCTCGACCCGTACACGACGAGCTTCGAGGCGCACGTCGTCTGGTCCCAAGGGCCGTTCGTCGCCCTCGACCGCACGTACTTCTACCCCACCGGAGGCGGCCAGGTCACGGACAAGGGCTCCCTCGGGGACCTCGAGGTCGTCGAGGTCGTCCGCCGCGGGCCGTGGGTCCTGCACCGGCTCGAGCGCCCCTCGCCGTTCGCGGTCGGAGAGCGGGTCCGGGCGAAGGTGGACCCGGCTCGCCGCACGCAGCTGATGCAGCACCACACCGCGACGCACCTTCTGAACGGCGCCCTGCGCGAGGTCCTCGGCCCCCACGTCTGGCAGGCCGGGGCGTACAAGGGCACCGAAGCCGCCCGGATCGACGTCACGCACTACCGGGCCCTCACGAAGGAGGAGCTCCACAAGGTCGAGCGGCGGGTCAACGAGGTCGTCCGCGAGGACCGACCGGTGAAGAGCTATTTCGAGACGCGCGGCGAGGCGGAGCGCCGGTTCGGGTTCACCCTCTACCAGGGCGGCGCCGTTCCCGGCCGCGACCTTCGGATCGTGGAGGTCGAAGGGTTCGACGTGGAGGCCTGCGGGGGAACCCATTGCACGCACACGAGCGAGGTCGGCGCGATCGCGATCCTCGACGTCGAGCGGATCCAGGACGGGGTCGTCCGTCTCACCTACGTGAGCGGCGACCGGGCGCTCGACGTCCGCGACGAGCACGAGGCGATCCTCCGCGAGGCGGCCCACCGCCTCGGGGTCCCGGTCCCGCAGCTCCCCGACGGGATCGACCGGCTCCTCACCGAGGTGGAGGAGTCGCGCAAGACCGTTCGGGAACGGAAGAAAGGAGACCTCGGAGCGACCGCGGCCCGGCTCCTCGCCGACCCCTCCGCGACCGAGGTGGTCGGAGGAACGACCCTCGTGATTGCTCGCGTCGACCTCGACCGCAACGAGATGATGGAGCTCTCCCGACTCTTGACCAAGGACGGAGGTCGGGTCGCCCTGCTCGCGAGCGAGCGGGATGGCCGCGGACTCCTCTTCGTCGGGTCGACCGAGCCGAAGGTCTCGGCCCAGGCCACGCTCGACGCCGCGAAGGCCGAGTTCGCCGGAAAAGGCGGAGGGAACCCCTCCGCCGCGACCGCCGTGGGGGAGCCCGGCGCCCCGCTCGTGAACGCCCTCGAACAGACCCGAAAAGCCGCACGTCGAGCGGCTGGCGACGGATAATCCGAGGTCGTCTCCTCGGGACGAAAGCTTTACTTTGGGATGGCACCCATGAGTGGCACGGGATACGGAATGGTTCGTAGGGCTTCGGGACCTCGATCCGTCCGAGGACAGGGGACCTAACATGACCGCAAGCGAGGGGAGTACCGTCGGCGGAGTGCCGACCGAGGTGATCACCTTCCTGAGCGGGAAGGGAGGTGGGTCGCTCATCATCAAGGGCGGCGCGGGAACGGGGAAGACGACCTTCGGACTCGAGCTCCTCGAGCGGGTCGGCCAGCCGAACCGGTCGTACTACCTTTCCACGCGGATCGGGGACGAGGCGCTCTTCCGCCAGTTCCCGTGGCTGAAGACCTCGGAGATGCGGACCCGGGTCCTCGACGCGGCGAAGCTGTTCCTCGATGCGATCCAGGCGAGCAAGTCGCGGGACATCGAGCTCCCCGAGGTGGAGCAGAAGAAGGTGCGGGCCGGCCGAGAGGTGCTCGCGAGCTTCGGACAGGAGCGCGGACCTCCGACCCGGGTCGACCGCACCCATCTCACCGCCCTCTTGAAGCGGAGCCCGATGCCCGAGGTGGAGAACGTCTACCAGCGCATCGAGCGCGCCCTCCCGGAGAAGTCGCTCCTCGTCATCGACTCGCTCGAGGGTGTGACCCACAAGTACGGACTCGAGATGGAAGAGTTCGTCATGGCCCTCCAGAAGGACCTGGTCGAGGCGTCGAGCACCGACGTCGTCATGATCCTCGAGAAGCCCGAGGCCGGCGGGATCGAATACCTCGTCGACGGGCTCATCTCGATCCAGCGCGAGGAGCTCGACGAGCGCCGCGTGCGCCACCTGCGCCTCGAGAAGCTGCGGGCGACCAACATCGGGCGGGCCCGGTACGCCGTCACGCTCGACGGAGGACGCTTCCAGGCCCTCGGGATCCTGGCGACCCCGGGCGCGGCGGTGGCGAACAGCCCGTGGAAGCCCGTCGCCGACGCCGAGAAGTACTACTCCACGGGCGTCCCCGATTTCGACAAGCTGCTCGGCGGCGGGTTCCGCCGAGGGAGCTTCAACGCGTTCGAGGTCGACGTGAACGTCGGCGTCGACGACTACTACATGCTGTTCACGCCCACCTTCCTGAACTTCCTGGCCCAGGGGCGGGGCATCATCGCGGTGCTCGCGGCGGGCGAGTCACCGGACCGGCTCCGGGAGACCCTCATCCGCCACGTGCCCGCGAACCAGTTCGACACCCGCGTCCGGATCCCCGACTACTCGGCCAACGAGACCGAGGAACCGTACATCCTCCCGATGGGCCGGTACGGCCGCGAAGAGGCCGTGAAGGCGATGGTGGCCGCGGAGCGAGCGGTCGCCGGACCGGACCGCAAGCCGTTCCTCGAGTACACCGCCTTCGACACGTTCGAGAGTCTGATGGGCGACCAGGTCGCGATCCGAATGTACTTCCAGGGGGTCTCGCGCACCAAGCATGTGGGGAACCTCGGGATCGGCCTCCTGAAGCCGGGACTGCTCGTGTCGAGCGAGATCCTGAACATGATGGACTCGTACTTCCGGATCATCAACATCGACAGCGCGACGTGCATCTACGGGATCCGGCCTCGGACGACCATCTACGCGATCAGCCCGGACCCGGAGAAGGGCGCCCCGCACGCGACGCTGACCCCGATCGTCTAACGCGGTCCCTACCCGGGCAAGCCGAACGCGAGGACCCCCGCGGCGTACAGGAACAGCCCGGGCACGAACGTCATCACGAGGTCGTCGTCCACCCACGGCCACTTCGGGCGCTCGGCGGCGACCGCGAGCGGCGCGGCGACCACTGCGAGGAGGGCCGAGGGCCCCGCGGGCCATCCTCCGATCGCCACGAGCCCCACGAACGCAAGGAGGCCGTAGGCCCCGAGGGGGATCCCGACCGTGAGGACCGGGGAGGCGGACTGGCGACGGAGCTCTCCCGCGACCGGGTCGACGATCGACGTCCCGAGGACGACTGCCGCGCCGATCGGGAGCGGGAGGAGGAGGACCGCGAGTACGAGCGCGAGCGCGAAGAAGACGAAGCTCGCGACCCGGTGGGACTCGTACGGCCGGATCGTGGGAAGCTCGAGGCCGGCGGTGTGCCGCAGCGCTTCCAGGACGAGCAGGGCCGCGAAGGCGGCGAGGAGGATGTCGGCCTTGGGCGCGATGACGAAGAAGTCGGTCGGGAGGGCGTAGTAGACGAGGACCAGCCCGCCGAAGAGGTGCAGGATCCTTCGCCACGCGCGGTCGCCGAGCTCCTCGTCGCCCCCGAGCGCATGGCCGAGCCAGCGTCGGAACCGGCCGTGGTGGTGGAGCCGGATTCTCATGGCGCGCTCGGAGCCCCCTGTCGGTCCCCAGGTGGAGGCGGCCGGCCGAGAAAGGTTTTCTTGCCGGAGCGCTCGACCGCAGCGTGAAGGTCACGGTCCTGGTCGGGTCGAAGTCGGACCTGGAGATCGCCGAGAAGGTCCGCGCGCGCCTCGCGGAGTTCTCCGTGCCGTGCGAGGTCCATGTCGCCTCCGCGCATCGGACGCCGGAGAAGGTCGACCGGATCGTCCGCGACCCGGCGACCGACGTGTTCATCGCGATGGCGGGCCTCTCGGCGGCGCTTCCCGGGGCCGTCGCCGCCCGGACGCTGAAGCCGGTGATCGGGGTCCCGCTCCATCGCGGCCTGGGTCTTGACAGCCTCCTTTCCGTCGTGCAGATGCCCCCCGGCATCCCGGTGGCCGCGGTCGGGCTCGACGCCGCGGAGAACGCGGCCCTCCTCGCGACCGCGATCCTCGCCCTCAAGTATCCGGAGCTCACCGTCGCGCTCGAGAAGTACCGGGCGAAGTGGCGCGAGGAGCCGCCCACGACTCCCGGGGGCCCGACGTGAACGACCCCGCGGCGTTCGTCGAGGAGGCGGTCCGTCGCCTCCACGCCGAGGTGCCCGCCCGGACGATCGTGGCCGCCTCGGGCGGGATCGATTCGACCGTCGCCGCCCTGCTCGCGTATCGAGCGCTGGGGGAGCGGTCGAAAGCGATCTTCGTCGATACGGGCCTCCTGCGCGCGGGCGAGGTGGAGCAGGTGGGACGGTTCTTCGCCGCGAGCCACCTCCCCTACGAGCTCGTGCCGGCGGCCGACCTCTTCTTCGAGGCGCTCTCGGGGGTGGCCGACCCCGAGGAGAAGCGACTACGGATCGGGGCGGCGTTCGTCCGCGTCTTCGAGACGGAGGCCGACAAGTTCCACTGCGACCGGCTCATCCAGGGGACGATCGCACCGGACTGGATCGAGAGCGGAGGGGCGCTCCGGGACACGATCAAGACCCACCACAACGTCGGAGGGATCCCGAAGGACATGCGGCTCACGCTGGTCGAGCCGCTCCGGGACCTGTACAAGGACGAGGTCCGCGCCGTCGCGCGGCACCTCGGGGTCCCGGAGGCCGAACGTCAGCCGTTCCCCGGGCCCGGGCTCGCCGTCCGGGTGAACGGACCGATCACTCGGGAACGGGTCGAGCGCGTCCGGGTCGCGAACGCGATCGTCGAGGAGGAGGTCGAACGCGCGGTCGCGGCGAAGGAGATCGCGCGACCGTGGCAGTACTTCGCGGTCCTCCTGCCGGTCCGGACGGTCGGCGTCACGGGCGACAACCGGGTGCACGGCGAGGCCGTGGTGGTCCGCATCGTGGAATCGGTCGACGCGATGACGGCGACCGCGATGGCCATGCCGCGTCCGGTGCTCTCGAGGATGTCCGAGCGGATCACCCGGGCGCTCGCGGGCGCCGTAGTCCGCGTCCTGTACGACGTCACCGACAAACCGCCCGCGACCATCGAGTGGGAATAGCGACCGCCGGCCCGAAGGGAATATCTATCGCCCCCACGCTCGAGCTCGGAACAGGAGCCCCGTGGCCGACCCGTCCCCCCCGCCCTCACCGATGCGCTCGGTCCAGCTGCCGGCGGAGCTCGTCACGGCGCTCGAGGAGCGGTTCCGCGGCACCTCGTTCGACTCCGTGGACGCGTTCATCGCGTTCGTCCTCGCTCGACTCCTCGACGAACCCGGGACCACCGGGTTCAGCGAGGAGGAGGAGCGGAGCCTGAAGGAACGTCTCCGCTCCCTCGGCTACATCGACTGAGCGTCGACGATGAGCCCTGCCACGGCCTCCTCGGGCACGCTCACTTGCCCGTTCTGCGGAGCTCCCGAGACCGACCGCTTCTCGCTCGAGGGGCACCGGTTCCTGGTGTTCCGGTGCCTGTTCTCTCCCCAGGTCGAAGAGGGACTGACGGACAACGAGATCGTCGAGCGGCTGCGGAGCCTCGCCGCCGGCGGCCCGTCCTACTTCCGCGGCACCTGCGACCGGCTCCACGTCTACGTCACGAAGGGGGCGGGTGCGCGGTGGCTCGGGGCGGGCCCCGCCCCCGAGAAACCCGCGACCGACGCCTAGTCCACCCCGTACTTCCGGGAGAGGTCCCCGAGGAGCATCGGTACGGTGCCGAGGGGGGTTGGTGGGCCGCCCCCTCAATGCTCGGCCGGGACCTCCGCGTCGACCTCGATCTCGACCTTCATCGCCGGGTCGATGAGCGCAGACACCTGGACGAGCGTGTTCGCGGGCCGGATCTCCGCGAACCGCTCGCCGAGGGCGCGGGCGATCGCCTCGAAGTCGCCCATGTCGGTCACGAAGACCCGCACGCGAACGATGTCCTCTCGCCGGCTCCCGAGGGCGGTCAGCGCGCGCTCGATGTTGTCGAGGGTCTGCACCGTCTGGGCGTAGGCGTCCCCGCGACCCACGACCGACCCATCGGGAGCGGTCGCGGTCGTGCCCGAGACGTAGATGCGCGCTCCGACGCGCACCGCGCGGCTGTACCCAACCTTGGGTTCCCACGGCGTCCCGCTCGCGTACCGGGTCCGGTCGTCCCCGGCCCGTTCACGCGGGGGCGGACGAGTGGACCTTTGCGAGCGCGCCATCGGTCCGAACGAGGTGGCGGGAGAGGCCGAGCTCCTCGGGCGATGCCCCGAGCGCGAGCGCGACGACCTGGGGGAGGTGGAAGATCGGCATGTTGAGCGGGGCGTGCACTTCCTTCGACGCCTTGTTCTGGTAGGCATCGAGCGACAGGTGGCACAGGGGGCAGGGTGTCGCCATCGCGTCGGCCCCGTGCGCTCGGGCATCGAGGATCTGTCGGCCGGCGATCGCGCTCGCGGTGGACGGCTTGACGAACTGGATCGGGAACCCGCAGCACATCACGCGCCCACGGTAGTCGACCGGGGTCGCGCCGATCGCGTCGAGCAGGTCCTCGAAGGAGCGTGGCTCCTCGGCGCTCTCGCTCCCCATCTCGTCGGCCGGTCGGAGGAGGTGGCAACCGTAGAACGCCCCGACCTTCATCCCGTGGAGCGGCCGGCGCACCTTCGCCTTCACGGCGGGAAGCCCGATGTCCTCGGTGAGGACCCGGAGGAGGTGCTTCACCTGCGCCGTCCCTTTGTACTCGATACCGATCGGTTTCAGCGCTCCGTCGACCCGCGCCTTCACCGTCGGGTCCTGCATGCGGACCTTGGCGAGCGTGAGCATCCCCTGGCACGTCGAGCAGATCGTGAGCACGTCGAGGCCGGCCCGCTCGGCGATCGCGAGGTTCCGCGCGTTGATGGCGATGTTCAGGACCTCGTTCGCCTCGTCGATGAACCCCGAACCGCAGCAAGAGAAGTTCGGGAACTCGACGAGCTCGATGCCGAGCGCTCGGCAGACCCAGCGGGTCGCCATGTCGAGCTCCTTCGCCGACTCTTGCGCGACGCAGCCCGGGTAGTACGCGATCTTCATGGGCCTTCCTTGGGGGGCGGGTCGAGAGCGGCGTAGATCTTCTCGAGCTCGTCCATGCCCTCGATCTTGCGAGGCCGCTTCATGATCTCGGGCTTCTTCCGATAGATGCGGATCCCCTGGCCGAGCTGTCCGAGCATCCCCGTGAGCCCCGAGGTCGCCCGGACGAGCTTCATCTCGTTGAGCTGTCCGGCGCCCTTCAGGTTCTCCTTGAACCCGACGGCGTGCCGGGAGCCCATCTCTGTGGCGCCCTGGGCCGCGATCGCCATCTCCTTCAGGTCGCGGATCCGCTCGGACGGTCGGACGTCCTTCGGGCAGGCCTCGGTGCAGAGGTGGCAGCGCAGGCAGAGCCAGAGGCCGTTCGGCTGGATCCGTACGAGTCGCTCTTGATGGGCGGTGTCGCGCGGGTCGACGGCGAACCGGTAGAGCTTGGCGAGCGCCATCGGACCCGGGAACCCGGGGTCCGCCTCGGCCGCCGGACACGCGGAGTAGCAGGCCGCGCACGCGATGCACCGAGGGGTCTCCTTGAACCGGTCCACCTGGGCCGGGGTCATCACGGTCACCTTGCCCGCCGGCATCGGGCGGCGGGGGTCGAGTTTCAGGTGGGGCTCGATCTTGTTGTACTCCCGCCAGAACGGGCTTTGATCGACGATCAGGTCCCGGAGCACCGGCTGGTTGCGCATCGGCTCCACCACGATCCGCCCGTGGCGAGCGACCTCGGGTCCGACCTGTGTCTCGCACGCGAGCCGGCTCTTCGAGTTGATCTGCATCGCGCACGACCCGCAGATCGCGCTCCGGCACGAGTAGCGGAGCCCGAGGCTCGGGTCGGTCTCGGCCCGGATCTGCAGAAGAGCGGTCAGGACCGGGGTGTGGGGGACGAGGTCGAGAGTGTACCGCTGGTACCGCGCGGCCGAGTCCTTTCCGGGTTGGTAGCGGTAGACATCGAACGGCACCGAGATCGTGTCGGCAGACATCAGTACACCCTCTCCTTCGGTTCCCAGCGAGTGAAGGCGACCGGCGAGTACGACAACGCGGGACCGCTCGGGGTCCTGAGCGCGAGTGTGTGCTTCATCCACTGCGCGTCGTCCCGCTTCGGATAGTCCTTGCGGAAGTGGGCCCCCCGGCTTTCCGTCCGGGCGATCGCGCCCACGATGATGACCTCGGCGAGGTCGAGCATGTGCTCGGTCTCGATCGCGTCGGTGAGGTTGATGTTGAACACCGTCGATTGGTCGACCACGCGGACCCGGGAGAAGCGTTCCTGAATCGCCCGGACCTTCCGGAGGCCCTCCGCGAGGTCCGCTTCGGTGCGGAAGAGGTTGACGTACCGGTCCATCGTTTGCTGGAGGTCGTTCCGGAGCGTGCTCGGGTCCTCCCCATCCGCTCGGCCGAACCACGCGCGGTACGAGGCCGTGACCGAGTCGAGGTCGCCCGGGAGCAGCGTGGTCGCGGGGGCCTTCTCCGCGTACGCGGCGGCCGCCGCGCCGGCCGACTTCCCGAAGACGAGGGTCTCCATGAGCGAGTTCCCGCCGAGGCGGTTCGCCCCATGAATCGAGACGCACGCCGCCTCGCCGGCGGCGTACAATCCGGGGACGTTCGTCTCCCCCGGGATGTTCGTGCCGACTCCCCCCATCATGTAGTGCTGGGCCGGGGAGATCGGGATCGGGTCGGCCACCGGGTCCATCCCGGCGAACGACCGGCAGAGGTCGCAGATCTCCTGGAGGCGGCTCTCGATCTTCTCCTTCCCGAGATGCATGAGCTCGAGATGGACGTACGGGCCGTACGGCCCCGTAAATCCGCGTCCCTCGAGGATCTCGGTCGTGATCGCCCGTGCGACCACGTCCCGGGACGCGAGCTCGAGGACCTTCGGGGCGTACTTCGTCATGAACCGCTCCCCCGCGGCGTTCTTCAGGATCCCGCCCTCACCGCGGGCCGCCTCGGTGACGAGGATGCCGCCCTCGAGGAGCGCGGTCGGGTGGAACTGGACGAACTCCATGTCCTTCAGGAACGCCCCCGCGCGGTACGCGGCCGCCGCCCCGTCCCCGGTGCAGCTGTGCGCGTTCGTCGACCGGCCGTAGATGCGGCCGGCCCCGCCGGTGGCGACGATGACGGCCTTCGCCGCTACCGGTTGGAACTCACCGGTCTTCTTGTCGAGCGCGACAATCCCCTGGACCCGACCGTCTCGCACGACGATCCGGGCCAGTTCCCACTCCTCGTAGAGCGTAAACCGCGCGGTGCCGAGCTGCTCCCACAGTCCTTGCAGGAGCGCGAGCCCGGTCCGGTCGGCGGCGTAGACGGTACGCGGGAACCCGGCACCCCCGAACGGCCGCTGGGCGAGCGACCCGTCCTCGGCGCGGGTGAAGATCGTGCCGAAATGCTCCATCTCGATGACCGTCGGGCCGGCCTCCCGACAGAAGAACTCGATCGCGTCCTGGTCGCCGAGGTAGTCCGACCCCTTGACCGTGTCGAAGATGTGAGCATCGACGGAATCGTTCACCCCGATCGCTGCGTTGATGCCGCCTTGCGCCGCCCCCGAATGCGACCTCAGCGGGTGCATCTTCGTGACGATGGCGACGTCCCGCCCGGCCCCGGCCGCCGCGAGCGCCGCGCGTTGCCCAGCCAGACCCGCGCCCACCACGACGACTTCGTGACGCAACATGGGAGACCGCAGGTCTATCCAGGTCGGGGTCTTAATGGGTGACGTTCTCCGAGCTGCACTCGCCCGAGGAACCCTGGCCCAAGGGTCCGGCCGGGGGACTCGGTGATGCCGGCGTAATCGCCGCGTGAGCCCTTATATAGCGACCCCGGGTCCGCCGTCGCACGTTCCGGGCCACCGGAGGTACGACGATGCAAACCGTGATCAGCGCGACCGACGAGGAGCGCCTCCTGAAAGGCACTACGACGATCGGAATCGTCTGCAAGGACGGGGTCGTCCTCGCCACCGAGCGCCGGGCCACCGCCGGGAGCTTCATTTCCAACAAGCAGACCCAGAAGCTGTTCAGGATCGACCAGAACATCGGGATCACGATCGCGGGGCTCGTGGGCGACGCCCAGGTCCTCGCGCGCTACCTGAAGGCCGAGGTCTCCCTCTATCGGCTCCGCCGCAGCGCCCCGCTCACTGCCGAGGGCGCCGCGACGCTGCTCGCGAACATCCTGAGCGGGAACCGCTACTACCCCTACTACGCCTGGCTCATCCTCGGTGGCGTCGACGGCAAGGGCTCCCACGTCTTCTCGGTCGACCCCGCGGGCGGTTGCATCGAGGACCGGTACGTCTCGGTGGGGTCCGGTTCGACGATCGCCTACGGTCTCCTCGAGGAGGGGTACTCCCGGGAGATGTCGACCTCCGACGCGGTCGACCTGGCGCTCCGGGGGCTCACGGCGGCGATGAAGCGGGACAGCGCGAGCGGGGACGGCTACCTCGTCCACGTCATCACGCCCAAGGAATACCGAGAATTGTCCGAGGACGACATTAATAAACGTCTGAAGGCACTCAAGATACCGCTGCCTCCCGTTCTTCCGTAAGGATCGACGGGCCCGGGCGGCCTTCGGAACCCTTTCTCCGCCAACCCGTTCCGTCCATCAAGGATGAGTTTCGAATCGCTCATAGAGCAAACCCGAGAAGCGCTTCGCGAAGTGCTACCGGAAACCATCGAGGTCAGCGACATCGAGCTGGAAGGCCCGCATGTCGTGGTCTACACGAAGCAGCTCGACGCGTTCCTCTCGGGGGGCGACTACCTCCGCCAGGTCGCCCAGCGCCTCCACCGCCGGGTGGTGGTCCGGTCCGACCCCGCGACGCTCATCGACCCCAAGGAGGCCGAGAAGGCGATCCGGAAGCTCATCCCGCCGGAGGCCGAGATCAGCCAGCTGTTCTTCGAGCCCGAGACGGGCGAGGTGACGATCGAGGCGGCGAGCCCGGGGGCGGCGATCGGTCGCGGGGGCTCGGTCCTCAACGACCTCAAAAAGCAGATCGGCTGGGTGCCGACCGTCGTCCGCACGCCCCCGATCCCCTCGAAGACCGTCGAAGAGGTGCGGATCCATCTTCGGAACTCGTTCGACGACCGTCGGACCTTCCTCAAGAAGGTCGGGATCCGGATCGCGCGCGACCCTCTCCCCGAGAAGCTCTGGGCCCGCAACACGGCGCTCGGCGGCTACCGCGAGGTGGGGCGGAGCGCCCACCTCCTCACGACCCAGAACTCGAAGGTCCTCATCGACTGCGGGATCGACCCGGGGTCGGACCGGACCCCGTTCTTCAACGCGCCCGAGCTCCTGCCGCTCGACTCGCTCGACGCGGTGGTCGTCACCCATGCCCACCTCGACCACTGCGGCCTCGTCCCCGTGCTGCTCAAGTACGGGTACAAGGGGCCGATCTACTGCACGGCCCCGACGCGCGACCTGATGACCCTCATGCTCCTCGACGCGATCAAGGTCGTCAACCAAGAGGCGAGGAAGGCTCTCTACGACTCGTCGAACGTCCGGGACCTCGTGACGAGAACGATCCCGCTACGGTGGGGGGAGACGACCGATATCGCGCCGGATATCCGCCTCACCATGCACAACGCGGGGCACATCCTGGGCTCGTCGATCTGTCATTTCCACCTCGGCGAAGGCGACCACAATCTCGCCTACTCCGGGGACATCAAGTTCGAGCGGAGCTGGCTGTTCAACCCCGCGACGAACCGGTTCCCCCGCCTCGAGACCCTGGTCCTCGAGTCGACGTACGGGGGGTACCGCAACGTGCAGCCGAGCCGTCAGCAGGCGACCGAGGAGTTCAGCTCGCTCACGAATAAGGTCCTCGCCCGGGGCGGCAAGCTCGTCGTCCCGGTCTTCGCGGTCGGACGTTCCCAGGAGGTCATGCTCGTCCTCGAGGAGAAGATGCGCGAGGGGAAGATCCCTCGGGTGCCGGTCTACCTCGACGGGATGATCTTCGAGGCGACGGCGATCCACACGGCGTACCCGGAGTATCTGAACAGCCAGCTCCGGACGCAGATCTTCCAGCAGGGCGACAACCCGTTCCTCTCGGACATCTTCCGCCGCATCGATTCCCAGCAGATGCGCGCGACCGTTCTCGACTCGAAGGAGCCCTCGATCATCCTCGCCACCTCCGGCATGATGAGCGGAGGCCCCGTGATGGAGTATTTCCGGGCGTGGGCGCCCGACGAGAAGAACGGTCTCCTCTTCGTCGGCTATCAGGCGGAGGGGACGTTCGGCAACCGGCTCCAGCGGGGGGTGAGCGAGGCGACGTTCCTCGACGGGTCGCGCCAAGCGTCCGTCCCCGTGAAGCTCGAGATCGCGACCGTCGAGGGCTTCTCGGGCCACTCCGACCGGGTCCAGCTCATGAACTTCGTCGCGTCCCTCGACCCGAGACCGCAGCGCATCATCCTGAACCACGGCGAGGAGTCCCGCATCCTCGACCTCGCCTCGAGCCTGCACAAGCGGTTCAACGTGGAATCGCGGGCCCCGTTCAACCTCGAAGCGATCCGGCTCATCTAGTCCGTCCGGCGCGGCCGGTCGCCGAAACTCCGTGGTTTGCGGGACGAAACCCTTTATAGACGCACCGGGGTCATCGGGGCTGACCCCCCTCTGGAGGGCTTCGAATGGGAAATCCGTACCGAAGGTTTTTGGTCCTCGGCCTCGACGGAGGGACCTTCGACCTTCTCGACCCGCTCATGGCCGCGGGGGAGCTCCCGTTCCTCAAGTCCCTCGTGCACCGAGGAGTACGAGCGCCGCTGCGCTCGGTCTACCCCGCGAAGACGATCCCGGCGTGGTACTCGTTCGCCACGGGCAAGGACCCGGGCGAGCTCGGGATCTTCGGGTTCACCGAGCCCGACGGAGGGCCCGGTCACTCGAAACTCGTCCAGACGTTCCGCCCCGCGGAAGCGATCTGGGACACCCTTTCGCGTGTGGGCGTGAAGGTGGGCGTCCTCAACTTCCCGTTCCGGACGGCCTACCCGCTCCACGGGTTCGTGATCCCGGGGATGTTCACGGGTGCCCTCGCCACGTATCCCGTCGGCCTCAAGGACGAGATCCACGAGACGATCGGAGAGGAGTACCCGCCCGAGCTCCCGGTCTACCGGGAGGCGCAACGGGTCGAGTGGATCGCAGCGGCGACCAAGGCGGTGGAGCAGCGAGGCAAGGTGGCGGCGACCCTGGCGGAGCGCCACAAGCCCGGGTTCCTCTTCGCCCTGTTCCGCGAGACCGACCGGCTCGAGCACCAGCACTGGTCGGAGATGAGCCGTCCCGTTTCGGAGCTCCCCGCCGACCTCCTCCAGTTCTGGCGTACCGTCGACCGGTCGTGCGAGCAGGTCGACCGCGCGTTCCGCTCCGGGGGCGGTCCGGCAGTGACGCTCGTCATCTCCGACCACGGCCACGGACCGATCCAGTCGGACTTCCTGACCAACCGCTGGCTCGCCGAGGAAAAGTTCCTGTTCTTCCGCGGCCGGGGGGACGGCTCGCGCCGCAAGCTCCTCGGTCGGCTCATGCTCCACGCTCAGCGGAACGCATGGACACGGCGGGCCATGCGCCCCCTGGTCGAATTCGTCCAGGACGGGCGACGGGCCCAGCTCGCGGAGTTCTTCGGCGGAGGGACCTCGTTCGAGCAGTTCTCGGAGCGGATCGACTGGGAGCGCACCGTCGCGTTCTCCTATCCGGTGCCCGAGGGGATCTACCTCAACCCGAACAACCCCAACCTCACCTCGGAGCGCCGCGACGCGATCCGCACCCAGATTCGTCAGCGCCTCGAGGCCTACCCCGACGCGCACATCGAGGTCCTCGACCCTCGGACGATCTACCGCGGTAGCAACCTCTCGCAGGCCCCCGCCCTCTTCATCCGCGTCGACTCGATGTGCACCGAGCCGCGAATGGACTTCGCCTACCCGAACCCGCTCATCCGGGACCGCCCCGATTATTTCTACGGGTCGGGCACCCACCGGATGAACGGCATCCTCATCGGCGCGGGGGACGGCATCCGGCCCGGCACGACGGCCGGCACGCTCGACCTCGTGGACGTCGCGCCGACCATTCTCGACGGGATGGGGTACGACGCACCGACGGGGATGGCCGGCCGCTCGTTCGGCCGCCGCCTCGGCCTGCCGGGGTGAGTGGCACCCTCCGCCGGAACCCTTTTCGGGGTGGGCCGGCTCCGACCGCGGATGCCGGGGCGCACGGTGGACGTGGTGGCCGTGGGTCCTCCGCCGCTCGACCCGTACGAACCGGCGGCGAGCGCCTGGGCCCTCGCGGCCGCGCTCGCGGCCCGGGGCGACGACGTGCGCGTCCTCCACCTTCCCGGCCCGGACGCCGACCGGCTGCCGCCGGGGGTCACCGCCATCCCCGTGGAGATCCCCCTGCGCCGGCCGGGAGGTCCCGTGGAGCCGGCGGAGTTCGCCGCGGCCGCCGGCCGGCGACTCCGTAAACCCGTCGACCTCGTGCTCCGTGACCCGGTCGGTCTGGGTTCGCTGGGCGCCCGGCGGGCGCGGCGAGGCTCTCCCCTGGTCGGAGCCTTCGCGCGGGCGGTCGAGCTGCATGCCTTCGAGGGGGAGCGACAGGGCCTCTCGCCGACAGGGTTCGTCGACCGTCTGGACACCTGGCGCGACCACCGGTCGGTCCGTCGCCTCGAGCGGGCCGCTCTCGAGGAGGCCGACCGGCTCTTCTACGATGCTCCCGAGGTCGCCCAGTCCCTGACCGAGGAATACGGGGTCCCCCAGCGCAAGCTCGTAGCGCTCCCTCCCGCCGTACCGGCCCTGCCCTCGCTCCCGACCCGAAAGTCATCTCGGTACGACCTTCGGATCCCTCCGGACGTACCGGTCGTGGTCGCGCCGATGGCCTTCGAGGCCCCCGAGCCGAGCGGGGTCGACCGGGTCCTCGAAGCGTTCCGACGGGTCCGCCCGTTCTTCCCCGGCGTTCGCCTCGTGCTGTGCGGCGCTCCCGCCCCCTCCGACCCGGGGGTGATCGTGCTGCGGGACCGGCGCGCGGACACGCTGGCGGACGCGCTCGCGAGCGCCGATGTGGCCGTCTTCGCCCGACGCGTTCCCGGGTTCGACCCCGGCATCGTGCTCGCCGCCCGGGCCTCCGTCCCGCCAATCGTGCTGCCGGACGCACGCCTCCCGGTCGACCCCGCCGGAGGCGTGCGCGTCGCGGCGAGCGACGACCCGGGCGACCTCGCCTCCACGCTCGCGGAACTGCTCGCCGACCCGGCGGTGGGGAAAGCGGTCGGTCGGGCGGCGGTCCAGTTCGCGGAGGCGTTCCTCCCGGAGCGCGTCGCGGCCGTGCTCAGCGAGGCGGTATCGCCGAAGACGGCCTAAGAAACCCTCGAGACTAGAATCGCTCGCGCTCGTCCGGTTCGTCGAGGCGCCACTCCGCGAACCCGCGACCCCCCGAGGCCCGTCGGACCGAGCGCACTACGCCCGCCCACCGCACATCGGGCGGGAGGTCGCCGGAATCGATGCGGTCGAGGATCGCCCGGAACCGGCTGCGGAGGTCGGAGAACGGGTCTTCCTCGCCGGGCCGGACCCAAGGGCCGGCCGCGCGAACGACCCGCACGGTGCCTTCGTGGGTGGCCCACACTCCGACCCGGGAGGCTCTCGTCCCGTCGGTGCGGGCGGCGAGGCGCGCGGCGGCCTTCTCGGACGGCAGGACGACTGCGACCCAGTCCCCCCACGCGCGTCGCTTGAGCGCCTGCACGAGCACCGCGCGGCTCCCCGACACCTTTGCCTCCACGAGGCCGACCTCGTCCCCCCGTCGCGCCACGAGGTCGAAGTAGTCGGTTGCGTCCGGGTTCGGGTAGACCCGGTAGCCCTGCTGCTCGAGGAACGCCGCGGCCGTTCGGACGACCTCTCTCTCGGTGATCCGGGGCGCCCGCGATGCCGCGGCGCAGCTCACGGACCGCTCCTCAGGAACCAGCGGTCGAGGCGCGACCGGGGGATCCCGAGCACGATCGGGCGTCCGTGAGGGCAGGAGTAGGCCGCTTCGGGAAGCGCGTGCAGCGTCGCGAGCACGCGGGAGAACTCCTCCGACGCGACGACGTCCCCGGCCCGCAGGGCCGCGTGGCAGGCGACGGTGGCGGCACGACGTTCCTCGAGCCCGTCGGGGAGCGTGGGGCGACCCCCGGTGGCGAGTTCGTCCAAGAGCTCCGCGACCGCCTCCGGCCGCGCCGACCTCCCTCGGTACGCCGGGACCGACCGAACGAGGAACGACTCGGGGCCGAACGGGTCGATGTCGAAACCGGCGGCCCGGACCGTCTCGGCGTGGGCTTCGAGCGTGCTCCGCTCGGAGCCCGTGAGGCGGACGGTGACCGGAGCGACCAGGGTCTGCCGCTGGAGGGTCCCGGCGTGGCGCAGCTCCTCGTACAGGACGCGCTCGCTCGCCGCGTGCTGGTCGATCAGGACCAAGCCGTCGTCGCTCTCGGCGACCCAGTAGAGCGCGTGCAGGCAACCGAGCAGCGTCAGCCGCGGATGTCCGGCGGCCGCCGGAATCGCGGTCGGAGACGGCGTCGCGACCCCCGGACCCTCGAGCGTGCGCTGGACGCCCGGCGTGCGCTGGACGCCCGGATGCCCCGCCACCGGGGCGGAGACGCCCCGGGCCGGGGGCGTCGGCCCGCGAAACGTCGGTCGAACGGCGGCCCGCGCGGCCGGAAGCTCCGCGACCTGCGGGGCGGCGACGAGGGCCTCGCGGACGCGCAACCGGACGGCATCGAGGAGGTCCCGCTCGCGCGCGAAGCGCACCTCGCGCTTGGTCGGATGGACGTTCACGTCCAGCCGGTCGGGGTCGACCTCGAAATGGAGGACGCCGACCGGGAACCGGGAGCGCGGCAGATAGTCGCCGTAGGCGAGGCGCACGTTCTGTGCGATCGGACGGGAGGTGACCGACCGGCCGTTGACGGCGACGAACAGGCCTCGGGACGAAGCGGCCGCCGCCGCGGGCCGGCCGAGGGCCCCGAAGAGACGGCCCCCGGGGATCTCCGCAGAGAGCTCGAACGACGACGTCAGGAACTCGGGGCCGAGGACCCGGGCCGCGGCGTCCTTCAGGTCGTGCGCGGGGGGATACGTCCCGGCCTCGCGACCCTCCGACTCCACCCGAAGGCCCACTTGGGGCCGGGCGAGATAGAGGCGCTCGACCGTCTGAAGGACCTCGACCTGCTCCGCGGGAGCGCCCTTGAGGAACTTGCGGCGGGCCGGCGTGTTGAAGAAGAGGTCTTCGACCTCGACGGTCGTCCCCGGGGCCCGCGGAGCGGAGAATCGACCGGCGAGCGCGCCCCCGACGACCGAGATCCCCTCGGCAACCTCCCGGTCGAGGGGCCGGGAGACGAGGCGGACGCGGGACACCGACGCGATCGCCGCGAGCGCCTCCCCTCGGAACCCAAGGGTCCCGATCCGCTCGACGGGACCTTCCGGAGCGAGCTTGCTCGTGGCGTGGCGCTCGACCGCAAGCTCGAGCTCCCCGGGGGGGATCCCCCACCCGTCGTCGGCGACCTCCACCCGGTGGAGCCCTCCGCCCAAGAGACGGATCGTGACGTTCGAGGCCCCGGCATCCACGGCGTTCTCGACGAGCTCCTTCACGACGGACGCCGGCCGTTCTACCACCTCGCCCGCCGCGATCCGCTCGACCGTTTCGCTCGAGAGCCGTCGGATCGGTCGACGCGGTGTGGAGGGGAGCCCCGTCACGGTGATTCCTCCTTCCGGGACGACCGGACGGACGCCCGGCGCTTGAGCTCCCGCAACGTACGGACGGCCTCCTCGGGAGCGAGGCGGTCCGGGTCGAGCCGCCGGAGCTCGTCGATCACCGGGTGCTCGGGAGCAGCCCCCTCCGACAGGAGCACGGCCTGGGTGTATCGGGGTCCACGACGGCGCGAGCCCTTCGGAGCGGCCGGCACCACGCTTTCGGTCTCGAGGCGGTGGAGAAGGCGTTCGGCCTCCTCGAGGACCCCCTCCGGGACCCCGGCGAGGCGCGCCACGTGGACGCCGTAGCTGCGGTCGGTCGCGCCCGGAACGAGACGGTGGAGGAAGACGATCCCGTCCGGACCCTCGCGAACGGCGAAATGGGCGTTCTCGGCCGCCGAGAGCCCACGGACGAGGTCGGTGAGCTGGTGGTAGTGGGTCGCCAGGAGACAGCGCGCTCGGGTCACGTCGTGGAGGTGCCGCAGCGTGGCCCAGGCGATCGCGAGCCCGTCGAACGTGCTCGTTCCGCGACCGACCTCGTCGAGCAGGACGAGGGACCGGGCGTCCGCCGCCCGCAGGATCTCGGCGATCTCGCTCATCTCGACCATGAAGCTCGACTTCCCTCGGCCGATCTCGTCCGTGAAGCCCATCCGGGTGAACAGCTGGGTGACGAGACCGACCCGGGCGAACTTGGCCGGCACGAACGAGCCGGCCTGCGCCAGCACGACCAGGAGGCCGACCTGGCGCATGAACGTCGATTTCCCCGACATGTTCGGACCGGTCAGCACCAACATCCGCCGCGCGCCCGGGTCGAGGTCGAGGTCGTTCGGGACGAACGACTCCCCGAGGATCCGGTCGAGCACGGGATGCCGGCCGTCGCGGAAGACGAGGACCGAGGAGTCGTCGACCGTGGGACGGACGTAGCCCCGGGTCTGGGCGAGATGCGCGAACGTGGCGAGAGCGTCGAGCTCTCCGACCGCGCGGCTCACGCGGTGGACCGCCGGCACGTAGCGCTCGACCGAATCGAGCAGCTCCTCCCAGCGGGCCGCCTCGGCGGTCCGGATCCCTTCCCGCGATTCCAGGATGCGTCGCTCGATCTCCTCGAGCCGGTCCGAGGTGAACCGCTCGGCCTGGGCGACCGTCTGGCGGCGGCGGAAGTGGGGCGGGACCCGGGCCAAGTGGGGCTTCGTCACCTCGAAGTAGTAGCCGAAGACCTGGTTGTACCCGACCTTCAGGGTCCGAATGCCGGACGCCTCCTGCTCGGTTCGCTCGAGGGCGGTCATCTCGCCGAGCGCCGTCCGCTCGGCCTCCCGCCAACGGTCCACCTCAGGCGCGTGGCCCGGCCGGAACAGTTCTCCCGACTCCTCCGTGGGCGGAGAACTCTCCGGCAACGCCCCGGCGAGGAGCGGGACGAGGCCGGCCGGGGGCGCGAGCTCCCCGGCGAGCCGCGTGAGCCGGACAGACGACTCGCCCTCGGCCAAGCTTCGGCCGAGAGACTCCGCGACCTCGAGGCCGGCCCGCAACGCCGCGAGCTCGACCGGTCGGACGCGCCGTCCGGCGACCCGGGCCGCGATGCGCGAGAGGTCGGGGATCGACTTGAGCCGCGTTCGCCATCCTTCGAGGGCCGCGCCGCGGTCGACGAGCGATTGCACGGCGTCCTGCCGAAGGGCGATCGACGACGCGTCGGCGAGCGGGTTCGTCAACCAGAACGCGAGCGTGCGCCGGCCCGGGGCCGTGACGGTCTCGTCCCAGGTCCCGAGGAGGGTCACGCCGTTCGCGTCGTCCGGGTTCATCGGCCGATTGATCTCGAGGTGACGGAGGGTCTTCGCATCCAGGACGAGCCGCCGCCCGCCGGTGCCCCGTTCGACCAGGTCGAGATGGGGGAGGAGGCGGGGCTGGGTCGCCCGCAGGTAGGCGGCGAGCCGGCGGTCGGCCTCGAGGACCTCCTCGGCCACGTCGGTTTCGCCTCGGAGGGCGCTCGGGAGCTCTCCCGCGACGGCGGGAGCCGGGGCGGCCTCGAGCCGGGCGGACGGGAACTCCCGCCGGAGGGCGGCGACGAGAGGGGACGCGACCGATTCCTCCCCGTCGGCCCATAGGATCTCGCGGGGCTGGAACGCGGCGAGGGAGGAGACGAGACCGTCCGTACCGGGTCCGTCCGCCGACCCGTGGTACCACTCTCCCGTGGTGATGTCGACCGCCGCGTAGGCTCCGACCTTCCGGGCCGGGGCCACGACGCTGACGAGGAAGCTGTGGTCGGAGCCGCCGAGGATGCGGTCCTCGACCGCCGTGCCCGGCGTGACGACCCGAGTGACCTCCCGCCGGACCAGCCCCTTCGCGAAGCGCGGGTCCTCGACCTGGTCGCACAGGGCGACCTTGTAGCCCTTCCGCACGAGCCGCCCGAGGTACGTCTCCACCGAGTGGTGGGGAACCCCCGCCATCGGGGTCCGGACACCCTGGGCATCCGCGGCCCGCGCGGTCAGCACCACATCGACCTCGCGGGACAATAGCCGCGCGTCGTCCCCGTAGGTCTCGTAGAAGTCTCCCACCCGGAACAACACGAGGTGGCCGGGGTAGCGGGCCTTGACGCCCTCGTACTGTTCTAGCAGGGGGGTGAGGGGCAACGGTTCGGGCATCGGGCGCGCCGTCGAGCGGGGGGCCGCATATAATTCATCCGGCGAGAGGCGGGACGCTGAGGGGGAGATTTGAACTCCCGTGGCGGAACCGCCACCAGCTTTCAAGGCTGGCGCCTTGCCGGGCTAGGCTACCTCAGCGCATCGGGCAGAGCGGAGCCGGGAGGAATAAACCCTCCCTTTCGGAGGGGGTCCGGGGCGGAGGAGTGCAGGTGCCGGGACGTCCGCGCCGGACCCGAGGGGTCCCGCGTTTCGAACCCGGGTAGTCAGCTTGGAGGGCTGACATCCTACCACTAGATTACACCTGCACGGCCGCCGTCGGACCGTGGTCGCGACCGTCCGGCGCGGTTAATGCTTTGCTGGTGAGGTGTGGGCCGCCGGAGCCGAAAGGTCGAGGAGCGCGACCCGTTCAAGGACGAGGCCTTCCCATCCCGAGGGGGGAACCGCGCTCCGCTCCGCAGCTTCGATCCCCAGCCGCTCGAGGACCTCCGCGTCCACGGGTCTCGGGTACGCGCTCGGGTCCGCCGTGAGCTCGAACCGCTCGAGGAGAACGGCCGGTTCGTGCGGGCGCTCGGCCACGAGGACGAACTGCTCGGTCGTGTCGGAGACCCCGACCTTCGCGAGGGCGCGCGGAAGCTGGTCGTCGCCGGCAACGTACAGGGCGAACTCGGCGCCCCGGTCGCGGAGACGCGTTTCGCCCCGGGTGCGGGCACGACCGAGGTGAGCCCACGCCGAGAGGAGGTGACGCTCCCCCGCCACGGAACGTGCGTCGAAGAGGGCGACGAGCGCGGGCGACTCCTTGGCCAGCTCCCGGAGGGTGCGGATGATCGACTCCGTCGTGGGGCTACCGGCACGGGAGCGCCGGGCGCCGACCGCCCGGACCGGGCGCTCCTCGGGCGGTGGAAGCGGGGTCATCGTTGCGCGGTCACTCCCGCATGAACTTGAGGAACTCGTCGAGGGTCCGGGGCTGGAGCGTGTAGTTCTCCTTCCGCTCTCGGCCGATCGAGGAGGTTGGGGTCGGGCCGTAATCGTGGCCGGGCAGCACGACGAGCGCGTCGTCCAGGGTGAGGAGCCGGTGCTGAAGGCTGTCGTACAGCTCGGCCGGGTCGCCCCCCGGAAGGTCGGTCCGCCCGCACTCCCCGACGAAGAGGGTGTCCCCGGTAGCGACGTTCCCCTCGAAGACGTAGAGGACGCTGTCCTTGGTGTGGCCCGGCGTGTGGACGACGTGGAACCGGAGTCGCCCGGTGGCGATCGCGTCCCCGTCGGAGACCGAGACGTCCTGGTGGATCGGCGCGACGCGGTGCGCGACCACCTTCGCCCCGGTCCGCTCCTTCACGTCCTGATTGCCGGCGATATGGTCCGGGTGGCTGTGTGTGTTGAGGATGTAGCGGACCTTTACGCCCCGCGCGTCGATCGCCTCGAGCACGGGGTCGATCCCGAACGAGGGGTCGATGACGACCCCCTCCCCTCCGGGCTCCTCCGCCACGAGGTAGGTGAAGTTGAGGTACGGGCCGATGCGGAACTGGTCGAGGAGCACACCCCGCCGAGAAAGGGACCGTATTTTACGCTGGGGGAACGAGCTACGGGAGACCGGGTTCGGGCGCCGTGGTCCGGCGGCCCGTGACGGCGTCGAGGACGACTCGGCCCTGGGACCCCTCGGCGTACCAGTGAGGCACGTAGAGCAGAACGAACGGCCCGAGCCGGATGTCGTCGGCGCTGGGCGGAACCCGACGGGTCTCGATGACGAGCGCTCCCTGGTGCTGTTCGGTGTGGTCGACGTGGACGGTGTGGTGCCGGCGGATCGCGTCGAGCGCGAGCGGGACGACCTGGGATTCCTCGAGCTGGGGAGAGAGCCGCTGGTGCGGCTCGTCGAGGTCGGCGGTCAGCTCGCGGTCGCCGTCCTCCCAGATCTCGGCGCGACGCGTGACCGCGTTGACCGCGACCAGGCTGCGGACCACCGCCCCATGGCCCCCGTCGGGAGAGGCCGGGCGGACGCGGTAGGCCGCGACGAAGAACGGGACCAGCCGCAGGGTGGAGCGGGGACCGTCGACCCCGGCGAGGGTCTCCGCTTCCGACCGGTCGATCCGAGGTCGCACCGTCCGCTCGCCGTAGGGAGCGATCGCGAACGGTGGTTCGAGCGGGCCCGCGGAGTCCGCGTCCACGGGCGAGAGCTCCGCTCCCGCGGGCGGTAGCAACAGGATCTCGCCGAGTCCGGGACCGAGGGTCGATGGGTCTAGGATCTCGATCCCCCGGTCGGCGGCGAGCGCCCGAGCGGTCTCGCCGGGCTCGTCATCGTAGACGATCGTGCGGTGAACGCTTTCCGAGGGGAAGAGCGCCTCGACGTCGGCCGGCGACCGGGCCGCGGTGAGGACCACCACCGCCCGTCGGTCCCGGCTGCGGACCGCGAGCAGCGCGTCCGGCTGGACCTCGATGTGGTACCCCGCCGCCTCGAGCAGCTTCCCGAGGACCGAACCGGGCGGCCCGCTCCGAGTCATCGGGTCGAGGACGCGCGCCCGGCGTTATGTGGCTTGTGCTGGTCTGGCGACGGGGGGGCGCGCGCCCGGGAGCCTCTGTCCGGGAACCGCGGTGGCCACCGGAAAAGGGCTAATGCTCCGACCCTCCCCTAGGGAGACCGTGGGTCGGTACTGGATCGGTTGCTCCGGCTGGTCGTACGACGATTGGATCGGCCCGTTCTATCCCACGGGGACGGCACCGGGTGACTTCCTCAGCCGCTACGCCCGAGTGTTCCGTGTGGTCGAGGTGGATTCGAGCTTCTATCGGGCTCCCACCCCCTTTCTGGTCCGTCGGTGGGCGGAGCGAACGCCCGACGGCTTCCGCTTCGCTCTCAAGGTGCCTCGGGAGGTGACCCACGAGACGGCGCCGCCGGCCGTGCACGACGTCCTCGACCCCTTCCTCTCGAGTCTCGAGCCGCTGCGCTCGCGCGGCAAGCTCGGACCGGTGGTCCTTCAGTTCCCGCCGTCCTTTCGCGCGGGAACGGGGAGGGCCCGCCTCGAGCTCCTGCTCGAGGCCATTCCCCGCGAGTATGCTCTCGCGGTCGAGCTCCGTCACGGGTCGTGGTGGACGGATACCACCCGCTCGCTGCTCGAGGGGCGGAGGGCGGCACTGGTCTGGTCGGTCGTCCCCGAGACCCGGCCGCCACCCTGGGTAACGGGCGACTTCCTGTACGCCCGGTTCATCGGCAATCGGGCCCTCACGCGGTTCGACCGCATCCAGAGGGACGCACGAAGCGAGATCGTCGCGATGAAGAGCGTCTTCGAGAACGAGGGGCGCTCGGTCGCTACCGTCTACGCGTTCGCGAACAATCACTTCATGGGATTCGGACCGGGAACGGCCGCGGTGATCGCCGAGGTCCTCGGGGAGTCCCTCCCCGACCTCGGGGCGGCGGGCCGTGCCCCCGGCCAGAGGCGCCTCGGGCCGGGGCCCGTCGAGTGACCGTGGCCCGGGCCGGCTCAAGTTCGGGACCCGACCCCCGTGAACCTACCATCGCCGCCTCGTAAGGGGACAACCCTCAATAGAAGGGCTCGTTCTTTCGGGGTCCACCGTCGGTAGGGCGTCCATGGGCATCGAAGAAGATCGTCCGAACCCGGTCCGTGCCCGGTTGCACGGACTCGCGAGGCAGGGGGCCCAGAGCATGACGGGCCTCCAGAACTGGCCCGCCTATTGGATGGCCCGGTTCCTCGGGCGCCCTGTCTCCCTGCGCTTCCGCCAGGGATCCTCGTTCCCGAAGGCCACCCGGAACGAGGCGGGAACTCTCCTGTTCCTGAGCGCGAACGGAGTGCGGTTCTCCGACGCACCCGACCCGGTGCGGTTGACCTGGGGGTTGGACCCCCGCGACCGGATCATCACGACCCCGACGGGGATCCGGTTCCACCTGCCCTCGGTGGAGGGGGTGATCCTGGCCGAGACCTACCTGTACGACATCCACTTCTGCGGTGACCTGCGCGGGAAGACCGTCGTCGATATCGGGGCCAATGTCGGCGACACGGCCCTGTATTTCGCCGAGCAGGGGGCGGAGGTCCTTGCCTACGAGCCCGACCCTACGAACTTCGAGTGGCTGCGGGCCAACCTCGAGCTCAATCCGAACTTACGTTCCCGGATCCATCCGTTCCCCTACGCGGCGGGGGTGGACGGGGAGGTCGAGTTTCATGTGGGTTTGCGAGGAGGCAGCAGCCTCTACGAGACCGCCGGGACGGTTCGCCGGGTGAAGTCCGTCAGCCTGGAGACCATCCTCGCCGGACGGGACCGTCTCCACCTGCTCAAGGCCGACTGCAAGGGCGCGGAGCACGAGCTGGCCGGGCAGCCGGCCATCGGCCGGTTCGACCACCTCTCGATCGAGTACTACTGGATCGCGCCCGGACTCCCCCCGGGCGAGACCCCCTTGACGATGTTGCTCCGTCGGCTGCGCGAACAGGGCTTCGGGCGGTGGAGGGTCTTCAAGCACAACACGGCTTCGACCCCTCTCAGCCAGCACGGAATGCTCGCCGCAGACCACGAGCGGACCCAGGCCCCTTAGATCCCGGGACCCGAGGGACCGGGACCGGAAGTAGGGGAACCGTAGGCGACGTTTCTCCGCGGGACGACCGCGCCCCGCCGGGCGCGACCTCCCGAGGACAATCCTTTTAGGTCGCTCCGGGGTCCAAACCGCCCGTAGATGGCCGAGGCTATCACCCTGCGGGTCGCCGAAGCGTTCCAGCAGGATATCGGCTTGGGGACCGCCCGCCTCGACGTCCAGACACGGCAACGGCTCAAGGTGGGTCTTGGCGACACGGTCGAGGTCCGGGGCCGCAAGCCCACGCCCGCGCTGGTGAGCCGGGCCCAGCAGGAGGACGAGGGCAAGGGGCTCATCCGGATCGAAGCGGTGGTCCGTCGCAACGCCGGCGTCAGCATCGGAGACCGCGTCTCGGTCCAGCGGGTCGATTGCCCGAACGCCGACGCGATCACGATCGCCCCGATCTACGCGGGGTCCGCGCGCATGGACCTCGGGCCCGGTCTCGAGAGCTTCGTCGCGAAGGCGCTCGCCCGACGGCCGTTCATCCGTGGGGACGTCTTCGTGATCCCGGGGGTCTTCCTCATGGGGGGCTCGCTCCCCTTCATGGTGGTCTCCACCCAGCCGAAGGGGATCATCCAGGTCGCTCCGTCCTCGCTCATCACGATCAAGGAGGAGACGGTCAGCGAGACCGAGGTCACCGCGCCTCGCATCTCCTACGAGGACATCGGCGGCCTCACGGAGAAGCTCGGTCGCGTCCGAGAGATGATCGAGCTCCCGCTGAAGCACCCCGAGCTCTTCGACCGCCTCGCCATCACCCCCCCGAAAGGGGTTCTGCTCTACGGGCCGCCGGGAACGGGGAAGACGCTGATCGCCAAGGCCGTCGCGAACGAGGCCGGGGCCCACTTCATCGGGATCCAGGGTCCCGAGATCATCTCGAAGTACTACGGGGAGAGCGAGAAGGAGCTCCGCGAGAAGTTCGAGGAGGCGGAGAAGAACGCCCCGAGCGTGATCTTCATCGACGAGCTCGACTCGATCGCGCCCCGCCGCGACGAGGTCTTGGGCGAGGTCGAGCGCCGGGTCGTCGCTCAGCTGCTGACGCTCATGGACGGCCTGTCGGGTCGGGGGAACGTCATCGTGATCGCCGCGACCAACCGGGAGGAGGCGATCGACCCCGCCCTTCGCCGGCCGGGCCGGTTCGACCGGGAGATCGAGATCGGGGTGCCGACCATGGAGGGTCGGCTCGAGATCCTCCAGATCCACACCCGTGGGATGCCGATCGAGGGGTCCGACCGGGACCGCGAACGGATCTTGAAGGTCCTCGCAGCCCAGAGCCACGGTTTCGTGGGCGCCGACCTCTCGGCGCTCGCCCGCGAGGCCGCGATGCGGGCCCTGCGCCGCTACCTCCCCGAGATCGACTTCGACCAACCGATCCCGATCTCGCTGCTCGAGCGGATGAAGGTCACCGAGCACGACTTCCGCGAGGCGCTGAAGCAGATCGAACCCTCGAGCCTGAGGGACGTTTCGGTCGAGGTACCGACCACCCATTGGGAGGAGGTCGGGGGGGTCGAGCGGGTCCGACGGATCCTCGAGGAATCGGTCGAGCTCCCGTTCAAGAACCCGCAGGTCTACCGCCACATCGGCATCGAGCCGCCGCGCGGGATCCTCCTCTACGGGCCTCCCGGCGTCGGGAAGACCCTCCTCGCGAAGGCCGCGGCGACCGAGAGCCAGGCGAACTTCATCTCGGTGAAGGGCCCCGAGGTGATGAGCAAGTGGGTCGGGAGAGCGAGAAGGCCATCCGGATGATCTTCAAGAAGGCGCGTCAGGCCTCTCCGTCGATCGTCTTCATCGACGAGATCGACTCCATCGCCCCGCGCCGGGGGCTCCAGACGTCCAGCGGCGTCACGGAGCGGATCGTCAACCAGCTCCTCACCTCCATCGACGGGCTCGAATCCCTGGAGCGGGTGCTCGTGATCGCCGCGACGAACCGACCGGATATCGTCGACGAAGCGCTCCTGCGGACGGGTCGGTTCGACCGTCTGCTCTTCGTCGAACCCCCCACCGTCGCCGGGCGCCTCGAGATCCTGAAGGTGCATACCCGCTCGATGCCGCTCGCGGAGGACGTCGACCTGAACGCCCTCGCCGCGAAGACCGATGGATACGTCGGGAGCGACATCGCCGCGCTCTGCCGAGAGGCCGGGCTCACCGCGATCCGGGAGAACCTCAAGGCCTCGAAGGTCACCCGCACTCACTTTGAGACCGCCTTGAAGCAGGTCCGACCCTCCATCGATGCGGAGGGGCTGAAGTTCTACTCCGAGTTCGAACGGCACCTACAGCGCGAGCGAGTGGCGCCCCGCCGCGACGAGCCGGCCGGGGCCATCTACCGATAGGGTGCGTCGCCGACTCGGGTCGCAGCCCCTCGACAAAGCAAGCTATATGTAGCAGGGCCAGGTTCGGCGCGCCGCCTCCGATAGGAGGCTGCCGATACGGGAGAGGTGAAACAGTTGGTTCGACAGCAGTACCGCGCCGCCCTGTGGGTCCTGGTGCTGGTCGCGCTCGTGACGAGCTCACTGGCCGCGATCGCCGGGGCGCAGGCCGCTTCCTCAGCGAACTATACGCTGACGGGCTACGTGGAACAGTCGGGTGGTGGGTCCTCGCCGCCCCCTGTCCCGGCGGGTGTGCAGGTCGACCTCATTTCTCGGGCCACGGGCCAGGTCTTCACGACCACGGTCATCGGAGGCAGCGGACAGTTCAAGTTCACGACCAACAGCACGGGCGGGGCCTTGGTGCCCGGCTATTGGGGGGTCTGGGTGCCGCCACAGGGGAACGTCAGCCTTCCCGGGTGCAACCCGGCGAAGCCCCACTACCAGTGCGCCATTCTCCCCGTGGACCAGAACCCGGTCTTCCAGTTCGAGAACGCCACCGCGCTCACGACCTCGACCTATCCTACGATCATCACCGGTGTCTCGGTCCTGCCCTACACGGGCACCATCATGGGCACGGTGAGCTCGGGAAGTATTCCGTACGAACCCGGGGCTCAGGTCTCCTTGCTTGACCCGCAGTACAACGGGCTCGTTCTCGTGAATAACACGACCGCTTCGAACGGGTCGTTCGCCCTCGCCGCTCCGCTCGGGACTTGGGTCCTCAAAACGTCCCTGGCCGGACCGTCGATGCAGTACAACATCACGGAGGCGGCCGTCCCGACCCGTGCGGTGGTCCGGATCAACCCCGACATCCAGAGTTACGTGGTCTCGGGCTACGTCAACCTCCAGTCGAACCCCTCGGCCCACGTCCCGACGGCCGGGAACGTAACGCTGTTCGACCCGACCAACGGCTACATCTATTCGAGCGCCACTCCGGTGGGAGGCTACTACTCCGCCGGTACGTACCCGCTCAACTTCGTCAGCGGTTCGCAGACGTTCGACGTAGTCCTCTCCTCCATCGGCTACGGGACCACCTGGTATCCCCTGACCGTTTCGAGCCCCACCACCCCCCTCTATCGGAACGTCCTCGTGTCCCCGCTGACCCCGGGCCAGCTCGGAAGCTTCCAAACGACCCTCAACTTCTCGGGGATCGATGTCGCGAGCGGCTCCGGGAATCTCGCGGTCAAGACCGTCGCCACGCTCGGCAACGACACGGTCTTCCCGAACCTCCCGAACGCGACCGTCGGCCAGCTGTGGGCGCAGCTCGGCCTCGACTTCAACCACTCGGCCATCTTCCCGAGCTCGCTGCTCCGAACGGTATCGACCTGGGTGAACTCCAGCGGGCCGTTCTTCCCGGCGGTCCAGGCTCAGACCTCGGTCAACGGCACGGGGTTCGTCGGACAGATCGCTCCGTCGACGGGCGCCAACTGGACCTCCACTTGCTCGGGCCCGTGCGGCCTCTCTTCGACCGCCAACCTGACCTACCAGTGGTCGGAAAGCTACGGTCTCAACGGGACGGTTCCGGCCAACGCGAGCACGTACTCGATCGCATTCAGCTTCGCGCACCCGGCGTCCAGCTCGGACGTCTACAACTACACCCTCGTGCTGCCCAGCGGGTACGTTCTCGCGGCCGCCACACAAGCCCCCACGGGCACGCGCCTCACCGCGGCGGGAACGGGAGGGACCTGGACGAGCTTCACCCTCCAATCGCTCCCCAGCACCTCCCTCGTGGGCAGCGCCAAGTTCTCAATCGTGAAGTATTCCGCGCTGACCCCGGTCGTCAATGCGTCGGTGTCGAACTTCGCGTTCTCGAGCCACAACGTCCTCAACAGCACGCAGAACAACTACACCGTTGAGGTCGGGGTCGGCCAGAACGTGACGTTCAGCGCCCTCAACTCCCTCTACCCGGCCGGGACCAACGGGACGAAGTTCTCCTGGGCGTTCGGCGACGGCAAGACGGCCAACTCGACCACGGCGACCACGAACCACACCTACAAGGTGGCGAGCGCCGCGAGCCCGTACCCCGGGAAGCTCACGGTCACCAGCTCGGGAGGGCTCACGAACTCGACCCCGTTCTACGTGTGGGTCGCGCAGGGGCCGGTGGTCCCGAAGATCTCCGTGAACTCCACGGCGAGCGAGAACAAGACCGCGGGGTCGACCCCCTACGTGTTCATCAACTGGGGCACCGTGCTGTACTTCAACGCGAGCGGAAGCTCGGCCGCGGTCAGCTCCTCGGCGAATGTGGCGGGCGTCCTCTCGGTCGCGTCGTTCTCGCTGGTCTCCTCGAAGGGATTCAAGCAGACCGCGAACTACTCGGTCGGCCAGGGGGCCTACTTCGGGTCGAACTTCACCGTCCAGTTCCTGGGGGCGGGCAGCTACCTCACCTCGGGGACCGTGGGCGGCACCGCGGTCCCGTTCAAGGGCTGGCAGTACAACCTCACCCTGACCGTTTGGTCCGGAACCGGCCAGTCCAACAAGACCACGCTCGTCCTCCTCGTGAACGACACCCAGAAGCCCATCGCGGCGTTCCAGGTCCTCACCTCGGGCGGCAAGTCCGTCACGGGGAGCGGAGTGGTCGCCGGTGCGAACCTCTCCGCGAACGTCCTTCTGAACGGGGCGAACGCGAGCGACCCGCACAACGGGTCGGTGGTCAGCTACTACTGGCTCGTCACGAACTCGCAGAACACGTCGTTCCACCAGGGGAAGAACGCCACGTCGGTGAAGCCGTATCCGTCCTTCTGGATGCCGGCGTCGACCACCGCCTACACGATCAACCTGACCGTCCAGGACGGGAACGGCAACTCGGGCTACACCACGCAATCGCTCACCGTCTCGCAGAACACGACCACCAGCCCCATCATGGCCGCGACGAACCTCACGGGCCCGTCGAGCCTCACGGACGGGTCGTCCGCGACGTACTGGGTGAACATCACGGTCGGTGGCGGTTCGAAGGCGGTCGGCGAGGACGTCTCGGTGGCGTTCTACCTCCTCTCGCCGAGCGGGGGAGGGAGCCGAAACTACATCGGCGGCTCTCCGGCCTCCGTGACGTTCTACAACTACACCTCGCCGGGCATCGTCAACACGGTCTCGTTCGCCACCGGGAGCATCGCGAGCCTCGCGTACAACACCACCGTGCGCGCGGTGATCACCTGGACCCCGTCGACCACGGGTAACTACGTCCTGTACGCGAACGTGACGGCGTCCAACGAGTTCTCCGGAGACTACAAGAACGGGCCGAACGTCGCGACGATGTCCGTCTCGATCGGACCGAACCCGACGACTCAGCTGCTCGAGTACGTCGCGATCGCGGTCGCGGTCGTCGTGGTCATCCTGCTGCTCATCCTCTACTACCGCCGCCGCACCGGAAAGAGCGGCGCGAAGGGCGGGTCCGGGCGCTCGGGACTCGAGCGCCAGAAGCGGCCAGCGGCCGAAGAGGACGACGAGGACGAGGACAAGTAGGGGTCCGCCGCACGGACCTCTCTCCCGGAACCACGGGAGAGACCAACCTTTTCCCTTCCCCCTGGGCGTTCGATTTCGGGGCCGCTAGCTTCGCTCCATTTCGTACGGCACGAGAGGCGAGGCCCGAACACAACGGGTCGCGACCGTGCCACGCCGGCGAGAGGGACGGAAACGAAGCCGAGGCTCACGCGGGCTCAGCCGTACGGACCGACCTCGTCCAGGAGGTCGACGTGGGTCAGCAGCATCCGGCGGCAGCAGTACCGGTTCAGCCCGAGCGCGTCCAGCACGGCTCCGGCGGGCTCGCCGCGCGCGGTCCGCTCACGGTACTCGTCCCAGTGCTGTCCGATCACGGCTCCGCAGGTGAAGCAGCGGACCGGCACCATCATCGTCATCGACCGAACACCTCCGAACTCAGCGGTACGACTTCTGCCGACGCTTGCGGGCCCCGCGGCCGCCGGGGCGCTTCGGCAGCTTGCGGCGCGGGTCGTTCACGAGGAGCGAACGGTCGTAGCGCTTGAACATCTCCTTGAGCTGGTCGTCCTTGAGCCAGTCGATGAGGCCGCGAGCCACGGCGGTCCGGGCCGCCGAGGCCTGGCCGACGAACCCCCCGCCCGCCACTCGGACCGCGATGTCGAGGTTCTTCGCGCGGTCCCCGACCATGAGCAGCGGCTCCTGGACCTTCAGGCGGATGATCTCGGGCTCGACGAGCTCGAGCGGGCGGTCGTTGAACCGAACGCGGCCGGCCCCCTTGCGCACGGTGGCCCGGGCGACCGCCGCCTTGCGCTTCCCGGTGGCGAGGACGATCACGGGGGCCTTCATCCCCGGGCCCCCAGGAGCTTCGTGACCTCGGCGAGGGTGACGGGCGGACGGAGGGTCGGTCGGGCCTTCGCGCCCTCGATCGTCTCGGTCGGATGCCCGGCGTACTCGGGCGGGACACCGATGTGGACCTGGAGGCGACGGAACGCAACCTTGCCCCGGGTCTGGAGATGCGGAAGCATGCCGCGGACGGTGCGACGGAAGATGCGGTCGGCGTACCGGGGGAAGTGCGGCCCGCTGCGGACCGAGCCCCGGGCGCGGGCCTCCGTGTAGTGGGCGACGATTTGGGACCGCCCGCCGGTCACGACGCTCTTCTCCGCGTTCACCACGACGATCGTCTCACCGTTCAACAGGCGCTTCGCGATGAGGCTCGCGGCCCGTCCGAGGACGAGGCCGCTCGCGTCCACGACCGTGGGGGACGGCGCCGGGGCGTCAGGCAAAGAGCCGCACCCCCGCCCCGTCGGGCTTGGTCTTCAGAAGGTCGCTGACGGTGATCGCGACCCCGCCGGCCGCGTGGATCTTCGTCCGGGCCGTCTGGGAGTAGGCGAACGCGGCGACGGTGAGCTTCTTCGACAACCGCCCTTCGGACAGGAGCTTCCCCGGGACGATGACGGTCTCGCCGGACTCGGTGAGCCGGTCGAGGTGGCCCACGTTCACGGGGACCACCTGGTGGCGGGGCCGTTCGAGGCGGTCCGCGACCGACGCCCAGATCGGCGCCTGGTTCGAACGCGCCGCCCGGCGCAGCTCCACGATGAGCCGAACGAGCTCGGAATTCTCCTTAGGAATGGGATGGGCCATGCGCGGGACGCCCTCGACCCGGGTGCCTCATATAAGCATTGCCGCTCCGCGAGATGCCGGAACGACGGCGACCGGTCGCCGGTGGTCCGGCACGGCCCGGGCGTGCTTCCATTACCGGCCAACGGTTAAATACGCCCCTCCGCCATCGGCGCTCGAGGCCCTCCCTATGCGCAAGTTCCTCACCGAACTCCGAGGAAAGACCGTGATGACGAACGACGGCCAGATCCTGGGCATGATCGACAACTTCGTCGTCGACACGTTGACGGGCGGGATCGCCCACGTCCTCGTGACCCCGAGCGAGGACGTCGAGCAGCGCCTCTTTCAGAGCGATGCCTCGGGCCGGCTCGTGCTCCCCTTCAAGAGCATGCGCGCGGTCAAGGACGTCGTCGTGATGGACATTGGGAAGTAACCCCACCCACTCCCCGCTCGTTTCGGTTGTCATCACCGTTCGCAACGAAGCGCCGCACATCGAACAGCTCCTAGAAAGCCTCCTCGTCCAGGAGGGGCCGCTCGAGGTCGTCCTCGTCGATTCGGAGAGCCGCGACGGGACCCGGGAGGCGGCCGAGGCGTTCGCCGCGCGCCATCCGGACGTCCTGCGGGTCTTCGAGCGGTCGGGCTCCCGAGGGGTCGGCCGGAACGCGGGCGTCCACGAGGCCCGCGGGGAGTTCGTCGCGTTCATCGACGGCGACTGCTTCGCAGACTCCCAGTGGCTGAAGCAGCTCCAGGCGGGCCTGGTCGGGTCCCCCGTAGTGGCCGGTCGCACGGTCGTCGTCGGGAAGCATCACTACGGCCAGCTCGAGCGGGTCGAGCTGCTGCAGAAGGGATTCGACGTCACGTTCCCCTCGTGCAACCTCGCGTACCGGCGGGAGCTGTTCCTGGGCCTCGGGGGGTTCGACACGCGGTTCACCACCGCGGAGGACATCGACCTCAACATGCGGGCCGTGCAGGCCGGGGCCACGATCACCTACCGGCCGGAGGCGATCGTTTACCACCACATGCGCACCACGTTCCTCCGGTTCCTCATCCAGGCGTTCTGGAACGGTTACGGCCGAAAGCAGCTCACGGAGAAGCACGGCAGCCTCTGGGGCCGCTACCGGGTCCGACGGCTGCTCTCGGACCAGCGCGGGGTCATGGCCTGGGCTCGCCTCACGGCGGCGCTCGCCGGGTACGCTACCCGCGTCGCCACGGGACGAGTCCGACGACTGAGCCCGGAACCCGGTGTCCAAGACCTCAACGCGACCCCGACGTGAGCGGGGTCGGGAGCGGGGTCCGCCCGCCCGGTCCTGAGTCTAGTTCGCCTTCAGAAGGTCGGCGACCTTGACGACCTCGGCGAGGACCTTCGTCAGGTCCGCGGTCTGGTCGACGACGGCGACGAGGAGCGCCTTCTTGCCGCTCCCCACGATGATCGTCTTGGAATCGTTCCCCTCGATCACGATCCTCTCGGGCGGGGCCCGGTTGAGCTCCGTGTTGGCGGTGGCAGCCGCCCCGAGGATGGTGGCGCACATGATGGCGAACGTCTCGGTGTAGACCCCCGTGGGCACGTCCGCGTAGAGGACGAGGCCATCCCGCGAGACCAGGGCCGTCGCGATTCCGCCGATGCGGGTCTTCAGGTCCTTGACGACTGCCCCGACGTTTCCCGTTGCCATCATTTCATTCCCTCCTTACAGCTCCTCGATTCGGAAGCGGCACTCGGAGGGCCCGGTGCTGGAGCACATCTCCTCAGTGCATTTAACGCGCCCCCCTTTAAAACGTTCGTAGAACTCGCGAAGCATGCCCCGAAGACGGTGGCAGGTCGGAATGTCGCTCGGGGCGACCTCGATCGATCCTTTCACGATGACATCCGGGTCGGAGAACGTGATCTCCTCGACCCATCCCCGCTCCTTGAGAAGGCGGGCGACCCGCTCGAAATAGTGCGCCCGGTCCTTGAGCGCCTCCTCGGCCATCGCCGAGCCGATGACCGAGCCCTCCTTGAAGAACAATCCGTGACAGGCATGCGACATCACGCTCTCGTACAGCTCCATGATCTGGTGAAGCTCGGACTGGTCGACCTTGACGGATCGCATGGGTAGGGGCCGCACCGGCGTGGTCAGTATATATGTTATCAGTGGAGAGGCGGTGGGTCGCTCCGTTCCTCCCCTTCGGTCCCTTCGGTCTCGGACGGGGAGCCCCCGGCCGCGAGCGTGGCTTCGAGGACGTCCAGCGTGGTCAATCGGCCGGTGAGCACCTTCGGCCACGCGTCGCGTCGGTCGAGGAGCACGGACGGTAGGCCGGCGCGCGCCGCGGCCCGGACGTCGCTCCAGAAGAGGTCGCCCACGTACACGACCCGCTCGGGGGGTGCGCCGAGCGCCTCGGCCGCGGCCCGGAACGCGGCCCGGTCCGGGACACAGGGTCCGGGGCCGTCGCCCGAGCCGAGCAGGAGGGTCTCGGGAAGGCCGCAGCGGTGGAGGAGCCAGCGGGCGGAGTCCGCGGGAAGGGGGGTCAGCGTCCCGACCTTGACGCCGCGCGAGCGGAGACGGTCGAGGGCGCGCGGAACGTCCTCGTACCGTTCGACCTCGCTCGCGGGCCGCAGGAACCGGCGCACGACCGCCTCCGTTTCGGTCAGTGGGAGGGGGTGCCCCGCGACGGTCGCGAGCGCGTTCGCGAGGTGCTCCCGGAGGGCCTCCGCATCGGCGGGCGGGGCCTTCCCGGTAAGCCCCTGCCAGCGACGGCGGTCCCAGGCCTTGAGGGCCCGCCGCACCGCGGCCTTCACCCGGCGTTCGCCCAGCACCGGGCCCTGGGGTCGCCACGCCCACTGCCAGGCGGCCGGCGTTTGGAACGGAACGAGCACGTCGTCCAGGTCGAGCAGGACGGCGTCGACCTCGTGCGGTCCGTAAGAGAGCGTCACGGTCGGTGCCGCACTACGGGCGCCCGCTCTTCTGGAGCTCGAGCAGGTCCTCGGTCGATACCTTCTCGCCCTTCTTCAGCCGGGCGAGGAAATCCTCTTCCTTCGGCGGTTCGGCCTCGCCCCACGTCTGCGGAGCGCGACCGCCGCGGGCGGCGTAGAGCATCTTCTCGAAGTCGCGGACCTCCTCGATCGCCGCGATGTGGGCGCGGTGCGCCTCGTCGGCCTGGGCCTTCACCTCGAGGAGGTGGGTCTGGACCTCGTCCGCCTGGCGCCGGAGCGCGTCCACGGACTCGTACAGCACGACCATCGCCTCATGCTCGCGCTGGGCGTCCTCGGCGAACTTCCCCACGGCCGAGTGGTGGGTCTCGGCCTCCGTGCGCGCCTCGGCGAACTCCTTCAGGGTCTGCTCGACCTCGGGGTCCTGGCGGAGCTGCTCATCCTGGTCCCGGATCGCGGCCTCGAGGCGCTTCATCTCCTCGATCAGCCGCTTCTCCTGCTCCCCGGTGAGTGCGGTGGTCATGTGGCGGAACTCGAGCTCCTTGAGCTCCTTGCGGAGCCGCCACACGGGCACCGCGCCCGGCCTCGGCTGGCGGGTCCGCTTCAGCTCCTGGACCTTGTCCCCGAGCTCCTGGAACTTGTGGTTCCACTCTTCCCGCAGGCGCTTTTCCTCGCGGACCTGCGCGTTGAACGTATCGCGGAGCCGTCGGTGGTCCTGGGCCTCGGCGCTCTTGTCGTGGAGTTCGTCGAGGATCCGGGACCGGGTCTCCGCCGTCGCTCGGGCTTCGGCGTTCAGCCGGTCACGCTTCGCGCGCGACTCGTCGGCCTTCGCGTTGGATTCCGCCCGCTTCCGTTCAAGTTCTTCGATCGCGTCGCTCAAGGCCACCGTTCCGCCGTAGGAGCACGTCCCGGGTCGGGGAAGGTTTCGACAGAAGTGCGCGATATAAAGGCTTCCGCGGCACGCGGACCGTGGTTTCTCCTGCCGCGTCAGTCTAATAACTGCGACTCTCGATGATTTGGCCCGTGGACGAGGTCGGCCGCATCTACGGTGACGTAGGGCTGGGTCAGTTCCACCTCAGCCTCTCCCAGCCCGTCGAGCGGGGCGACTACCTGGCGGTCGAGGACGAGCTCCACGGAAAGGTCCTCTGCCAACTGGACGACCTGAAGCGCAAGAGCGACCTCGGACTCGAGGCGGCCGGCGCGCTCAAGCCGACGGAGGAGGCTCCGATCCACGAGAACTTGCTCGGCCTGGTCCGCATCATTGGCTACCGGGACGCCCGGGGGATCGTGAAGATCCCGACCATCCCGTTCCGGCCCGGGGCTCACGTCTACCGGGCCGACGAACCGCTCATCGCCGAGGTGCTCGGCCTGAAGCATCGGCCGAACTCCGGTGCGTACGTCGGGTTGCTCCGGAACCACACGATCCACGTCGAGCTCGACATCAACCAGCTCGTCCAGCGGCACGTGAGCGTGCTCGCCAAGACCGGCGGCGGGAAGAGCTACCTTCTCGGCGTCCTCATCGAGGAGCTGCTCCGCCACAAGGTGACGTGCGTCGTCGTCGACCCGCACGGGGAGTACGGCTCGCTCCGCTTCTCCTCGGAGCCGAACGGCGGGCATGCGCGGTTCGGCGTCGCCGCCCAGGGGTTCGCGAAGCAGGTCCGAGAGTTCTCGCCCGACGCCACGCTGAACCCGGGGGCGAAGCCTCTCACCTTCTCCCTCCGCCACCTCGACCCGCGCGAACTTCTGGTGTTCATGGGGTTGACGAACATCAAGACGTTCCTCCCCCCACTGAAACAGATCATCGAGCGGGTCAGCGTGAGCACCCCGGACTTCACCGTCCACGACCTTGTCCGCGCGGCCGAAGCGGGAGAGGGAGCCGTCGCGGAGACGCTCCACGAACGGCTCGAGTACGTCGAGCAGACGAAGCTCCTCGGTCCCCAGGGCACGAGCTTGAACGAGCTCGTGAAGGAGGGCGATGCCACCCTCATCAACCTGCGCGGCGTCGCGCCCGACGTCCAGGAGCTCGTGGTCGCCCGGATCGCCGGGACGCTCTTCGACAACCGCAAGCGGGGGAAGATCCCGCCGCTCTTCCTCGTCATCGAGGAGGCGCACAATTTCGCCCCCCAGCAGGGTCAGGTGACGAGCTCGCGGGTCCTGAAGAACATCGCGAGCGAGGGGCGGAAGTTCGGTCTCGGCCTGTGCGTCGTCACCCAGCGCGCGGCCCGGATCGACAAGAACGTCCTCTCGCAGTGCAACACCCAGCTGATCCTCCAGGTCACGAACCCCCTCGACCTGAAGGCGATCACGCAGTCGATCGAGGGGCTCACGAACGGGATGACCGAGATGATCCAATCGCTGCCCGTCGGGGTAGCCCTCATCACCGGCGGCGGGTACCACACGCCCCTCTTCTGCGAGGTCCGCCCGCGCTCCACCCGGCACGGTGGGGAAAGCGTCCAGGTCGTCGCGGCCTGACGGGCGGGTCCGCGGACCCGTGAGCGCGCTCCCGCGAGCGGAACGGCGGTGGGTCGGGGAGCGGCCTCGGGGAGGTCGATCCGACTAGCCTCGCGGGGGAGCGGTCTCCAGGTACCGAGTCACGAGGCGCACCGCGAACGCGGTCGCGCCGACGTTCTGGTACGCCGGTTGCCACTTCCGGGTCTTTCCGCTAGTGTACGCCGGTCCGGCGATGTCGAGGTGGGCCCACGGGGTCGTGCCCACGAACGCCTCGAGGAACGCGGCCGCCGTGAGCATCCCGGCGACCGGGATCTCGGTCGAGTTGCGGACGTCCGCGATCTCGCTCTTCACGAGCTCGCGGTGGTAGTCGGTGAGCGGCATCTGCCAGACCGGCTCGCCCGTCGCCGCCGAGGCGAGGAGGAGCCCCTGCGCGAGCTTCTCGTCGTTCGAAACGAGGCCGGCGGTGTCGTCGCCGAGCGCCACCACCTGGGCCCCGGTGAGCGTCGCGAGGTCGATCACCTCGTCCGGGCGGTACTGCTTGACGACGTATCCGAGCCCGTCCGAGAGCACGACGCGTCCCTCGGCGTCGGTGTTGAGGATCTCGATCGTCTTCCCGTTGAACGAGCGGACCACGTCGCCCGGTCGGTAGGAGGTCCCGCTCGGGACGTTCTCCGCGCAGCACATGACCCCGATCACCCGGGGTGGGACCTTGAGGGTGGCCGCCGCCCGCAGTATGCCGAGGACGGCGACCGCCCCCGACTTGTCGAACTTCATCTCCTGCATGCTGAGCGCCGGCTTGATCGAGATGCCGCCGGAGTCGAACGTGATCCCCTTGCCGACCACGGCGACCGTCCGCCCGCGACGGGCGCCGCCCGGATACTCGAGGACGACCATGCGCGGTGGGTGGCCGGCCGAGCCGCTGCCGACCGCGAGGATCCCG
>Ga0187889_10000464_pt1 | contig 48981 bp, 47 predicted proteins | sample June2016WEW_7_10_2_FD_132992 | JGI IMG/M metagenome (GOLD analysis project Ga0187889, IMG submission 132992) | Peatland microbial communities from SPRUCE experiment site at the Marcell Experimental Forest, Minnesota, USA - June2016WEW_7_100 | ecosystem: Environmental > Terrestrial > Soil >... | reverse complement strand
GCGCACCGGGAAATAGGCGCTGCGCTGGTCGGGAAAGATGATGCGGTCGAAGCGGATGTATACCCGCGCCTGCTGGAGATTCTGCACCCGGCCCGCCAGCCCGATCAGCTTAGCTCCGGCGGGCACGAGCACGTATTGCCCGCCCAGGGACACGAAATCGCGCGACACCATGCCGATCACCGGGGATTCCACCAGATCGGCGCGCACCTCGCTTACCAGCACGCAGTCGAGGAACTTACCCTGACGCACTACCTGCTCAGGGCCGTCACCGCCAATCCGCATATCGCCGATGGACCCGGGGCCAAGGGGTTGGGCTTGCTCTTGCGCGGGTAGCAGGTCAGTGCCGCTCCGCGATGGTCCCGGCCCTGCGCGCTCGCCCGGCGCCCCGCGTCCCGCTCCACCGCCCGGCGGCAGCAATTGCTCGAGTGCCGTCATGCGCTGCTCGGCCGAGCTCATCGCCCGCCCCACCGATGGTTGCACGGCTTGGGGCACCGCCCCCTTGCCGCCAGCGCCTTCACCCATCTCTGGCCGCCGGCTCGCCCACCCGGCGCCCCGCACGGTGGAATAGCCAAGCATAGGTCCGTCCCCGGCCCCGGATCGGGCGTGCTCGTCCTTCTCGGCCCTCGGCTCCGGAGGCGCGAGCGCGGTCAGCCCGCGAGCGATTTCGTCGTCGGCACCGCGGCTAGGCCGGCGCCCGCGAATACCATCGGCGATGGCGGCGGTGACCTCCTCATTACCTCCAGTTGGGCCGCCCGCGAGCTCCTCGAGCGACTTGTTGCCGGGGAGCTCCACCACGGCCGGTGCAGTCAGATTTCCCTCCCCGTCCACCTGATAGCCGGAGGCCATCTCAGCCTGTCTCAGCTTGCGCCCCTCGCTTTGCCTTTGTGCCTTTTCCGCCTCCACCTTGGCCAGGAGCCGGCTCTCGTCGGCGGTGGGTCGAGCTGGGGCGCGCACGGGCGCGGCAGTCGCCAGCTTCCAGGCCGCCGTGACCGCGCCGGCCACCCCTGACCCGCCCAGCACGGCTAGACTGGCGAGCTGCCATCTGGACAATGCTATTCTTCTCGTCGGAGTGCCCATGCTGGCCTCGGTCGACAGTGGCGCGCGCATCCCCCTGGCATCACTTGAGCCCAACCCAGGCTTGCTGCTTGCCCAGCACCAAGCGAAACTTTTCCCCGGGCCGGAGGACCTTGTTCTGGATGACGTAGCAGCCGTTCTCGAGCTCGTAATTGACCAGCTCGGCTCGGCCGGTCTTGTCCACGAATTGAATCACCGCATGATCCGAAGCCTCGGCGACTTTGACGAAGGTTTGCACTCCGTCGTCGACCACGCGGCTCACGCGGAAGTCGCCGCCCCATTCGTAGTCCGACCGCACGTTAGCCAGCATGCTCTTGCGCCAGCCCTCGTAGTCAGCCCTGGCCTTCTCTTGCTCCTGATGGCGCACGTAGAGCAGCTCTTTGTCAGCCATCCGCTTGGCCTCCCGGTGCACCGGATCCTCCAGGGCGCTGCCCTCGAGGTAGATCTCCAATCCGGCCGCCACCTCCCCCGTTTCCGCCACGGCCTCGACCCGCAGGGAAATGCGCAGGTCGGAGGGCTCCGTCTCCACGTGAATGAAGCCCTTGCGCCCCACCACGTCCTCCATGCCCTGGGCGCGCAGGAAGACGCGGGACGACCCCGGCGTCGACTCTGCGGCCCACCAACGAGCGTCGAACCATATATTGCGCGCGCTCTCGCCCCGGGGCAGCTCGAGGGCAAAGGGCGCCCCGGGGAGAAGACGGACCTGGTAGACCTTGCCCGGGGTGTAAGGGAGGCGGAGGGTGTCTTTGCCGGTAACCTCGCGCCCCCGCTCGCCGGCCGCCCGCGGGCTCGCCTTGCCCGGCCACACCGCCAGGACCAGCAAGGCCCTGACCATCCATGGGTAACAAGAAGCCAACATCGTCGAGCTCCTTTCGCTTGCCTTGCCTTCCTTATCGGGGCCCGGGGCGGTTTGGTTGCGGCCAGGCCGAAGATTCCTGGCGTGAGCCCAGCGGCCGCGCTTAGGCCGGGCCGCGCTTCAAAGCCGATCCGAGATCTCGGTATCGACGATCATCAACCCGCTGGGATTGGCCGGCGCGCGCGGCACTTCCTTGAGGTGAGCGCGCAAGAAGACGTGCCCGGCCTCCACGGTGCTGCCCGCCCGATCGACGTGAAAGCAGTCGAAGCTCACCATGATCTCGAGCGGCGTCGTGCGTGCTATCACGACCTGCGGTTCCTTGCCGCTGCCTCGCCCATCGTGCACCCTGCCGGAGAAGCCGCGCTCGACCAGGGCCTTGCGCTCGGCCAGGCCAAGACCAACTTTGAGGGCGGGCTGCGCTCGGGACTCCACCACCTGCAAGGCCGCCCGCAGGCGGTCTTCCACGTCAAGCGGCGTCCAAGAATAGGCATCAAAGACCCAGCGCCGCATGAAGCCCTTGATCTCGGCCTCGGTGCGCGCATCGCCCGCATGCAAGAATCCCTGCTCGCTAGCCTGGATCACGTTGCCCAGGGCGTCGCGCACGAACACATAGGTCTCCTTGTGCTCGTTCCGCCAGGCCAGGAAGGACACCCCACCCGCCAGCACCACATTGAGGCAGCTCGACAGGAGAAGCTGCCGACCCCGACTCTTGACCGCGGCGTTGGCCCGGCCCCACGCCAGGATAAAATGGTCCTCCGCCCCCACCCGGCACAGGCGGGCTCCTTCTTCGCTCTCTCGGCACAGGTGGGGATCGCCGTCGCGACCGTCGACCACGGGCACCACTCTCGGGGTGATGGCCAGCGCCGGCTGCGCCGCCCGCCTACCCGGGTGGCCTTCCTTGCCCACCGGCCAAGTCTCGTCCGTCGCCCCACCCGGGCTGTCCGCCCGGCCCAGCGGGAGCGCGAACGCTTCCACCACCGTGGCATCCTCGTCTCGTCGTCGCATTATTCACCTCGCAAGCTGGCCGGGCTCGCTGCGCCGGCACGCGACTCGGGCGAGGCGCTCCCTGACCGGGACGAGCCCCCTCCTTCGCCCACGGGGGCGCTGGCGGCCCCGACCTCGTTGCCCCTGCCACCGCCGACGCCGCTGGCCTGGTGTCCGGCAGCGCTGGCGACGGCGGCCCCAATTGCGAACGCCAGGCCGCCCCCACCCCCTCCACCCCCTGCCCCTAGCACCATGGCGAGGAACATGGGCGCGGCTTTGACCACCGCGAAGGCGCAGAAGGGTCCGAGCACCACGAAGAGGAAATGCACGGCGATGTCGCTGCCGTCCCCGTACACGAGCCCGCTTCCCGCGACCATGGTCGTCATCTGTGCCATCACCACCCCGGCAAACTGACAGGCCAGGCCGAGCAAAGGCAGGTAGAGCAGGCCGACGAAGACGAAGGCCTTGAGAAAGCCCCAGAAGTAAGATTCCGTCTTCTCGTGCGCGGCAAAGGCCACGCACAGCGGGCCCACCGCGATCAGCAGCATATTCATCCCCAGCCCGGTGAAGCCCTCCATGAGCATGAACACCGTGAGCATCAGGCCCGCCACCACTGCCAACACCCAGCCCAAGCCGGTCAGCAGCCCATCGACCGTGTACTTGGCGAGCTTGCCATACCAGGAGTCGTCGTCCTTGCCCGCCTTGGTCGCCGTCACCTCGGTCCCCTTGAGGGCCTGGTTCTCGGCCCGCGCCTTGGCGATGGTGTCTATCGAGGTCATCTCGGCTTCCCACACGCTGGCCCAGCTGGCGGCGAAGGTCGTCATATAGGACGGCTGCAGCTTGGCCACCGTGGCCGTCACCACGGTCTGATAGCCGGCCAGCCCGCCCGCCACGAGCAGGATGCGCAGCCAGAACCTGGCGTGCCACAGTCGGCAGGTGCTGGGAGCGGAAGCCAGCTCGGCAGCCCCCTCCATCAAGTGAAAGGTGAAGAGCAAGCTCATGATCAAGAGGCCAGCTTTGCCGGACTCGGCCGCCGCGTTTTGGCCGGTCGCGACCACCGCATCCACCACGTGACTCATCCCAAAGGCCGCCCCCGCCATGGCTCTCCTACCTCCCGATGGCCTGGCCCAGCGAGCGCATGATCTGACTGTTCGAGTCGATCCAGCCGCGGTCCTTGGTCTCCAGGTAGACCCGCTGGGCATCGTCCTGCCCCACCGTGAACATGATGGCTCGCTGGTTGGCCAGCTGGAGGCCCTCGCCCTGATGCTTGGCCTCGAGCGCGGCAATCTCCCCCTGCAAGCTGGAGATCTTGGCCGCGTCGACCGTACCGTCGCCTCCCGTCGGGGCTTGGTTCTCGTCTTGTATCTGGTCGCGCAACGCTTTGATCTGGGCCATATCTTCCGCCAAGGCCAGATTGTGAGCTTGCATCTGCCGCAGCAAGGCGGCCCGAGTAGCCCGTGCGCGCTGGATCTGGCGCAACAAGGAGTCGACCTGGCTCCGGTACCAGGCATCGCTGCCATAGCGCGGGTTGGCCCGCCAGCCGTCGGGATCCACGTTCGGCCATAACTCGTCGATCTGGCCGGGGCTCATAACCTTCGCGGCGGCCGCGTCCCGGAGGGCGGCGATGCCTGCAACACCGTCGAACCAGGGCAGCCGCAGGATATGCAAAGTGTCGACCCAGCTCAGGTGGCTCCAATCTTTGAGGCCGGCGTGGGCGTCGCGAAAGGCTTGCAAGGCCGCGTGCGAGGTGCTGAGCATCACGTTCCATTGTGCGAGCGTCGCTTCGAATTGCTCGAGATCCTGCGCAATCGCCGCACCATCGATGACCGCCCATTGCGCCTGCGCGGGCCGACTCATCGCGCCGAGCCCAGCGACCAGCAGCGTGGCTAGCATTCCCGTCTTCATTCGCTTGAGCTTCGTCCCGATCATCATCACCCTCCTCCCGATGATGGCCTCCCTTGCCGTGCCTTCAGCCCATGCCCAGCCGGGCGGCGTAGGCGCGCACCTTTTGCAGGCGTAGCTCCCCGGCCACGATGGTGCGCCCCTCGCACGCCTTCACCAGGTGCTCGACCCCGGCCACGAGCCCGAAGCGCCGGCACATTTCCCAGCGCCAGTGCTTGTCCTCGGCGTCGGTCGTGGCAAACCAGTAAAGGGCGGGGGGAATCTCGACCGACAAGACACGATGGAGGCCGCTGCCCGCGACGTAGTACACCTCACGCCGCTGATCATCTTCCCGGAGGCTCTCGTGTAGCAGCACGTGTTCCCGGTTGAGCCTGAGGTCCTGCGCCATGAAGGTCGGCTCGGCAAAGCCCCGGTAGAGGAATACCTCGGCCATCGTTTGCAGGAGCTTGCGCGCTTGACCATCCTTGAGATCCTTGGGCGTCTGCGTGCTCAGCACGACGAAGCCGTTGAATTTGCGGATGGTGCGGAACATGTCCTCGACCACCTGGAAGAAGGCGGGATGAGCCAGGAACGACCAGGCCTCGTCGATCACCACGATCTTCTTCTCGCGCAGGGACCGGGGATCCTTGATCCGCTGCCATACGCTCCCCATCAGGGCGGCCAGGAAGGGCACGGCCAGCAGCGGATCATCATCGAGCCCTGACAGCTCGAAGTAGATGTATCTCGCTTCGGCCACCGAATCGGTACCCGAATCGAAGAGCTGGTCGCGCGGCGGGCGGGTCCACAGCTCCACCACCGGCACCAGCTCGGGAGCCTCGTTGCGCAGGTGGGTGAGGAGGGCGGAGAGCGGGCGAGGGGGCTTGACCGGGAGGCCCTGCCTCTTGCCCTCGCCGTAGGCCCGGCACTGATTTTCGTAGTCGCGGAAGAAGCCGCCTTCCCCATGTATCCCCTTGAGCGCCCGGTCGAGACGGTTCTTCTCGGCCGGCAGCGGGATCTTGCCCTGGCCGACCAGGGCATCGAGCCATGACTCAAAAAACAGCCGCGCATCTTCCACCGGGCAGGGCAGCCGGTCGCCGCCCTCGAGCGCCATGCGGTAGGTACCCGCCGCCTCTTGCCGCTCCCGCTCCTGCAGGGCCCACACCAGGGGAAAGGGATTGCAGCGGAAGTCCCCGCCGCGCAGGCGCATCACCGCTACCTCGTCGGGCATGTCGGCGGCCAGGAGCTCGAAAAGCGGCCCAAAGGAGTTGCCCTTGTCGAGGACGAAGCCCTGGGAGGCGAAGTTGGCGTTGCCCAGCAGGAAGGCGTTCATGAGCATCGACTTGCCCGACCCGGGCAGCCCGAGCACGGCCTTGTTCCAGCTGGGCTCGCGCCGGGTGAAGAGCGAGTACCCGAACACCCCGCCCTTGCGATCCCCGAAGAGCAGAAAAGGAGCACCGTCTCCGCCCGATAGCCGAAAAACCATGGCCAGATCGCCCACGTTCTTGCTGGTCACCAGGTTGGCACGAAGCCCGAGCTGACCGTTGCCGGGCAGGCTGGCCAGCTCGCCGAGCAGGCGGTTATCCCGCTCCTCGAGGCCTTCGCCACCCTCGAGCAGCTTGAGCTGAGTGGCCACCTTGGTGGCCCGCTCCTCGACCTCGGCCAGGGTCGCGCCCTGGACGACCAGGGCGAAGTACCAGTTGTACGGGCATGCTGTTTCGCTCCCGACCGAGCCCAGCAGATGCTCGGCTTCGGCCCAGTAGTCCGCGCTGGCACGATGGCGCCTGGCCAGAGCGGCGGCGAAGTTGCCCATGCGCGCCACGCGCGCGCTGAGCCGCGCGGAATCGAGGCAACGGAAGGTCTGGGTCAGCCACAGGGGGAAGCGCAGCTGGCCGGGCATGCGGGCGAGCGAGTAGGCGACCGAGCTCGACGGGGGGATCTTCCAGGTGAGCACCTTGGTCGGCCGTCCGTTGATCGAGTAGTGCTCGCCCGTGTCGTCGCGCTCCGACAGAGCCACCTGCACCACCAAGGGCATCTCCGGGCGCAAAGGGACCGGCTCCCCCGCCCTACGGTTGACCACCCGCCAAATGGCTCGGTAGGATTCGTCTTCGGAGAGAGCGCGCAAGCCGAAACCCATCTTGGGCCGGCGCACGCTGAAGGCCGCGAGGCTGTCCTCGACGGCTCGCATAGTGCGACGAAACATCCTGGCCTGCTCCTCGAGCTGGCGCAGCTTCAACAACGTCTCACCGGTGCTGTCGAGCAGCCGCCAGACCCGCCAGGCAAGGATGCTGCGCTCCCGAAAATGGGGCAGGTACTTGAACACCCAGAGGATGGTGTCCTCGAACACCACCCTCTGCTGCCAATACGCGTTCGACGCTTGCGCCAGGTAGCGCAACGCGGCCGAGGCGCGCGTCGGCGGCGCCAGCACGGGCGCCGAACCTAGCGAGCGGGTCCAGATGTTCTGCACTTCCCAGGTGCCGTGGCGCCACTCGTCCTGCCGACTCAGCGGATTGAGCAAATCCATGGCCCGGCGTACGGCGGCGCTGGCCCCCTGCAGGCCGTCCTCGTCCATAGTCTCCGGGTCGAGCCCATCCATGGAGTAGAGCGCCATCAGGCCGCCATCACGGCAGAGCACCAGGGGTCGCGCGCGGGTGTGCTCGGGGTCGCGCCGAAAGAAATCGTAGAGCAAGAGCTCGCCTTCCAGGCTCGAGCAATTATCCGCCCAAGCGCGCGCCAGACCGGGTAGGGACGGGGGCAGCACCTTCATTCCCTTCCCACCTCAGCGACGCTCCTCATCGCCGCGGGCCCCGGCCGCCACCTTGCTCCCCTGGGCGTCCTCAGCGAAACGCACCGCGAGCTGGCTGGGGCTGTAACCGTCGAGTCGCCGAGACCATGGGTGACGAAGGCGCAGCAGCAGCAATGCCACCCTGGTCTTGTCCCGGGCGTACACGAAGGCCAGGCCCACCCAAGCGCACCCGACCAGGGCGAGGACGAGCAAACCGGCCAGCCTGGAGATGGGCATTGCGCCCAGGCCGAAAACGGTGGCCACCGCCAGCAAGGCCAGCAAGCCCGGCACCGGCACGCCCGCCAACATAGGCGCCCCGTGCAGCAGCCGGTAAATGGGGGTGCGCGGCTGTTCGCTCACTAGAGTATACCCGAGACTATGCCGCAGATCGCCCCAGCGGCTATCGTCCCCACCAGGTACTGCACGGCGTGGGGATCACGCTGGGTGAACTTGAAGGCCGACAGAACCAGCCCGCCCACCACCACCACGATGGCGGTAACGGAGAACACGGTCTTGATGATGCTGCGAAACGAGCTGGTGGCCAAGGCGACTCCGTCGCTCAGATCGGTCTGAGCCAGCGCCGTGGCCGCCAGGAGCAGCACCAGGCCGAGCCCGACGGTCGCGGCGAGAGGACAACCACGTCTCCGCAGCCCGATACCTAGGACGATCGCTTGCACTCGCATCGCCGAGCCTCCTTGCGCACAATGCCTTCCCTTGCTTATCGGCGTTACCCCGCAATCGGTTGCTTCGCGCTCCCGGGGAGTGAGTGGGACTCGGCTGGTGTGGCGGGCGGAGACGAGCGGAGCCCCGGGTAGCGGGCTATCCCAGGGCGCGAGCGCCGTCAGTTGTCGGGCATGCCGCCAGCAACCCAGCTCTGCAAGAGAGCGAAATCGCTGCCGGGTAACGAGGCGGCCGGAGGCATCAGCCCGTCCTCCAGCGATTGCAAGCAGGCGGCTCCGCTATCGGCCACGTCGGCGTAGGTGTCGAGGAGGGGGGGATCGCCAGCTAGCGCGTGGCAGGAGCAAGACTTATCCAGCATGGGCAGGATATCGTGGGCGAAGCTGGGAAGCGGGGCGCTTTCGCCGGTTGCCCCATCCTCGCCTCGGGGCATGGCCGTTAGGTCGACCGATCCATCATTGCCCAAGGGATAGTCGCCGGGGGAATTGCCCGAGCTCCCGCAGGCGGCGAGCATGACCAGGCAGATGGGCGGGGTGATGAGCAAGCGTAGTGCTATCGACATGGGATTCCTACCTGCGTGACCGAGCCGGGATTTTACCGCCTTGGCAGTTTCGCCAAGTCGCCGCCACCTTGCAAGAGCGGTGCAACTGGGTGTGAAAGCCCTGGCAGCGATCGGAGGCAGCGTGCTACATAGCGGCTCATGGCATCCTTGGCGAGCTCGGCCTTCGTATTCGACATCGACAATACCCTGACCCCGCCGCGACGAGCGCTCGAGCGCGAGATGGCGGATGCCCTGCGCTCATTGACCGTTCCCTTCGCTCTGGCCGCGGGCAGTGACCTCGCCCTGCTGCGCCAGCAATTTTTCGAGCCCCTCCATGACTTCGGCTTCCGGGGCGGATTCGATGCCTTCGTTTGCAACGGCGCCAGTCGCTACCGCTGCAGCTACGACGACGCGCGGTTCCGCCTGGACGCCATCGACGACTTTTCCTTGCCGCAGGCGCTCGGTAAAGATGCCTACGCCGGCCTGCTGCGGGTCCTACGCGATGCTCTCGAGCACGTTTCCTTTCGCCTGCCCGAGTCGGTGGGCATCATCGGCCCGCAGATCGTCGAACGGGGCTCGATGGTGAACGTGGCCCCGAGCGGACGACCGCAAGGGACATTGTCCACGGTGGAGCACGCGAATCGCGATGCCTTCGTGGCATTCGATCAAGCATCGGGGTACCGGCAGCGCCTGCTCACGCACTTACGGCAAGAGGTCGATCACACTCTGCCCGGCAACGGTATCTTCATAACCTTGGGCGGTCAGACCTCATTCGACATTGGGCTACGGGGCAGGGACAAGAGCTTCGCCGTGCGCCAGCTCATCGCCGAAGGAGTGCGCCACATCACCTACGTCGGCGATGCGCTATATCCAGGCGGCAACGACGTGGCGGTGCTGGAGCTCTGGGAGTCGCTCGGTGACTCGCGCGACCGCCTCAAGGTGGTCAGAGTCGACGGCTGCCAGGATACCCTGCGTCTGCTGCGGGCATCGTCCGCCTTTGGCGCCACGCGCTAGCGGAAGCCACGGCCCGGTCGAGCAGAGCCGCTGGCCTGGAGGTACAATGGCCTGACCCGTGGCCGATCAGCCCGCGCAACCCAGGCAGTCGCAGCCTCTCTCGGAGCCGCCGCCGGCGCCGGCGTCCGTGCCCGCTCCGGCGGGGGCCGGCGAAATAGCGGCATCGCCCTTGGCCCTCCATCTGCGCGCGATACTGGCCTCGCCCGCTTATCGGCCGCCGCTCTTGCCCACCGTGGCCCTCGAAATTCACGACCTATCCCACCGTCCCGATGTCGATGCTGACCAGCTGGTAGCGCTCCTGGAGCAGGACGCCGTACTGGCCGCGCAGGTTCTGCGCGTGGCCGGCTCGCCTGCCTACGGAGGCTGGAGCACGAGTGATCCGTCGCTCAAGCAGGCGGTAGTGCGACTCGGCCTGCACAACTTGGCCAGCGTGGTGTGGGAAGTGGCCATGACTATGCGCGTCTTCCGGTCGGTCCACTACGCCGAGATCATGGAAGAGATCAGGCTGCACAGCACGGTTTGCGCCTACCTGTGCCGGCTGCTGGCCTCGCGCAAGGGTATGGCCACGGAGAGCGCTTTCATGTGCGGGCTCTTGCACGATATCGGCATGGCGGCCACCTTGCTGGTAATGGCCGGACGCCCGCGCGAGGAACCGCCCATCGCCGCCGCCGTGCTGGACGAGATATTCCTCGAGATTCACCAGGAGGTGTCGGGCATGGTCGCGCGGCTGTGGAAGCTGCCCGCCGAAGTGTGCACCGTCCTCGCCCACCATCACGAGGGTGATGTGGACGGGCAAGCGAACGAGTTGGTGGCGGTGGTGTCGATCTGCGAGGAGCTGAGTCGCGATCTCGGTTACGGCATCAGCATCGGCCCAGGCCGTTGTGACCACGTTACTACCGAAGCTCTGGGTCGCGCCTTCCACACCCTGGGTATGCAGGAAGACGCCTGGCGAGAGCTCAGCAGCACCGCGCGCCGAGTGGTCGACACTGTGGTGCCCGACCTGTCCCCGGGAAAGCAGCCGTCGCCAACGCCGCCCAGCTCCACGTCGACGACCGGCGCGCCACCAGCCGGCCGCCGTGCCACGGAGAGCAGAGCCCGCCAGGCCCGCCGGTCTTGGTGGTCACGTTTGCGGCGGGCCCTGCATCTCTGATCGCGGCGAGCCCCGGGGCCTGACCCGCTCGAGGAGGGGGCGGCCAGCACCTAGCGCGCCTCTAGCGTGCGGCCGCGCTGGCGGCGGGCGCTGCTGCGGGCAGGGGGCGCGCCCAAGGGGCCAAAGTGAGCGACTCCCAGGCCAGATAGGCGAGAATGATGGCAAAGCCAGCGAGGAGGATGAAGCTCTGGTAGGTGTAGCGCAGATCCGTCCAGCCCTCGGCCAGGCTGAAGTACTGCCCCAGACACATCGCGGCCAGCACGACGAGCACGACAGCGAAGGTCCGGTCGCGGTCCAGGAGCGGCCGCGCCACCGCGAGGGGCAGCAAGAAGACGAAGTGACAATAGTAGTTCGAGGGATAGAAGCAGAAGGGAATCAGCAGCAAGCCGATGAGCGCCACCTCTTCCAGCGTGCGGCCCCGACAGGCGAGCAGCCCGAGCGCAACGGCCAGGAGCAAAATTCCGTAGAACAGAGGACGGCGAGCCGCGAAGGTCATCTTCTGCGCCGTGGCCCAGTCGCCCCAGGGACCGGATTGCGGACGCTGACTCAGCGCTTTGGCCGAGAGGTTGGGATTGAAGGCCAGCACATTCCGCAAGCCAACATTGTTGGTGCTGGGACCGGTGGCATGGATTTCAATCTTCTGCTTCCATGCCAGCCAGGAGGCGCTAAACCCGAACATGGCTGAGGTGAGCGCGACCAGGCTCACCACGCAGACGGCGGCGCCGACCAGGGCACGTAGCGCCGAGCCCTCGGCTTGGCGCACTTGCCCGAGACTGGGCAGCCTGCGCCGCGCATGCCAGTAGTCAAAGGCGTACCAGCCGATGGGCGCGAGGAAGAAGAACGTCGCCATGGCCGGGAAGGCCCTGATCAATCCGCCGTAGGCCATCAGGAGGCCGCCCAAAAAGTGGCGACCCCTCTTCATGGCGCAAGTACCCAGACCCAGGGCGACCAGCCAATCCTGGCGCAAGGTCGACCCCATCAGGTTGGATCCGAAATTGTAGAAATCGGTCGCCCCCCAGATCACGACCACGTACAGCATGATGCGCATGCCATAGGTGCGCCAGATAACGAAGAAGAGCAGCAACACCAGCACCGGGTCGATGAGACCGGCAAGGGAAATGGATAGCTCGCTGGCCGGCCAGTTCTTGAAGATTAGGTAGGCGGGCAAAATCCAGACCGGAGTCGCATTGCCGCCGTGGTCTTGCATGCTGCCGAGGTAGTCCTGTCCTCCCATGGTGTCGGAGGAGTACTTCATGTCGCGCCTGAACTCTTGCCAGCGCGCGGGAGAAAAGCGGGCGCGAATCCCGGCCAGCTGCCCGGCCACTTCCGTGCCGGTGCGCATCTCCGCGTCGCGCAAATCGCGCAGGCGCACGTGAGCGAGATCGGCCGGCCTGAAGCCCGGGGTATTGTCGATGTAGGCCGCCAGGCTGGCCAGATAGAGGCCGTCGAAACGGAGCTCGCGGAAGTACTTCGCCACCGGGTAGTAGTGGCGCATATCCCAGGTATGGACCAAGGTCCGGCGGCCCTTGGCCTGGTCGAAGAACTGAGGCATGCCGAAGTGATAGTAGGTGCCGAAGGCGGTCACCGCGCAGAAGACCAGGGTGGCGAGCGAGACCGCGCGGTGAGGCGCCCAGCGCTTGGCCAAGAAGGCTTCCTTGATCACGACGAGAGCGGCCAAACCGGCCGCGAGAGCGCGCAGGGGCGGCTCCTGGTCGAAGAAGGGATAGAGGCCGACGTACTCCGCGACCATCATCCAGCCAGCGCCCAGGACCGGCAGAGCCAGGATGTATTGTAGAGCCGGCCACTGACGACGATGCACGAGCACGAAGGCACCCGCGAGCAGCCCGAATATCAGGACCTTGATGCCGGCGGCCTCGCTCACGGGAATGCCATGGGCGTGGGGAAGATCGGCGGGCCAGGGCGCTCTGGGGCACTCGGAGTAGGCGGCAATCTCCGCCACGCTGTAGAGCGCATCCCCGCCCGTCGCGGCCAGGCGCAGATAGCGAGCGCTGCCCTCCAATTGGGTAGTCCGGGCCCGCATACCGGGTGATGGCTCGGCCCCTACCCGCCACAGAGATCGCCAGCTCTTACCGTCGCTCGACGCGGACATGGCATAGACGTCGTTGTTGTCGGCCTGGACGAGGAGGCAGCGCAACGTCTTGTCCCCGCCCAGGTCGTATTCGACGAAGGAGGAAACCGAAGTGAACCGAGAGGTCACATCGGTCAGCCACTCGTCGCCCTCGTTGCTCAAGAGACCATCCGTCAGTCGCTCGGGATGAACGACGCCCTTGGCCCGCTCGGGCTGCCGACCCGCCAGGAGATTGGTCGGCTCAGCCTGGACCGTGGCTGAGCTGCCGAGAAGAGCGACAGCCAAGACCGCGCAGGTGCGCGCGCAGAAGCACGCGGCTGCCATGCGTCCACGCTGCGGATCGGCTGGGATCGAGAACCGAGGAGCCAAGGCGGGCATTGCCGGTGGACGCTACGTGCGAGAGCGGGCTCCCGTCAACAAGGCTGTGCACAAGGCTGTGCACAAGGACCGTGCCGGCCGGGCAGTGCGCCGCCGTTGGCGGTGGCGAACGAAGTCGCGGCTCAGCGCAGGCCCAGCACGCAAGCGGCGGCTTCGGGCGTCGACCAGTCGCGCTTGTTGATGAAGGCGTAGCGCACCCTGCCGGCGCCATCGACGAGAAAGGACTCGGGATACTTGGAGGTGCCAAAGCTGGTGGGGACCGCGCGGCTCGGGTCGCGCAGCACGGAAGCCAGCGAGCCGTGGGCGTAGAACTTCTTCAGAGCATCGGCGTCCTCGTCGACGCTGACCACCACTACCCGGGCCCTGTCGCCGAGCCGGCCGGCCAACACTTCCAGGGTTGGAGCTTCCTCGACGCAGGGCGGGCACCAGGTGGCGAAGAAGCTCACCAATACCGGCCGGCCACGCAAGCTGCGCATGGACACGCTCTTGCCCTCGAGATCGGGCAACTGGAAGTCAGGCTCGAGCTTGCGCAGGGTGGGCGACAGATGACTGGGCCGCAGAGCGGCGCAGTCACCTTCGGCAGTCGACCTGACGGTGGATGCGGCAGCGCGCAGCAGCATTACCGCCACCAACGCCACGACGGCGGCCGTGAGGACAGCGGCCACGCCGCTCATCCGACGGCCGCTGCCCCTCAGCCTCTGCGAGGCCATGGCGGCAAAAGGCGGCAGCTAGTTGAGCTTGGTCTTGCCCTTGCCGCCACCCTTGAGCTCCGCATCGACGATCTTCTTGTAGGCGTCGACCGGCTGCGCACCAGAAACCAGCTGGCCATTCACGAAGGCCGCGGGGGTGCCCGACACGCCCAGGTCGGAGCCCTGCTTCATGTCGGCCTCGATCTGGGCAGCATACCTGTGACTTTCCACGGCAGACTTGAACCTGCCCATGTCGAGGCCGATCTCTTGAGCATACTTCTCCAGATCGGAGGCCGAGAGGGCCTGCTGGTTCTTGAACAGGATGTCGTGCATCTCCCAGAACTTGCCCTGCTCGTTGGCGGCCATGGCAGCCTCGGCGGCAGGCTTGGCGTTGTTGTGGAACGAGAGCGGGAAATTTTTCCACGCCACCCGGACCTTGCCCGGATAAGCCTTTTCGAGCTCGGTGAGCACGGGCTCCACACGTCCGCAGAAGGGGCACTGGAAGTCGGAGAACAGGACCACGGTGATGGGGGCGTCCTTCGGTCCCCGCACCGGGGCGCCGCCGAGGGCGACCTTCTTGGCCGGGCCCGACGGGGCTTCCTTGGCCGAAGGTGAAGGGGCAGGGGCCCCGCCGGCAACCTCGGTCTTGGCGGTCTTCATCAGCGTCTCGTAGACCTTGGCCTTGGGCGTGCCCTTCTTGACCAGGGCCTGGGCCTTCACCAGCTCCTCGTCGATGAGGCTCTTGAAGCGCTCGAACGGTTGCGCGCCCGACAGGAACCGGCCATTGACAAAGAACGCCGGCGTGCCGCGCGCGCCAATCTTGGCGCCCATGGCCGCGTCGGACTCGACTCGCTGGGCCAGTTGCTTGTCCTGCAGCGCGGCTTTGAACTTGGCCATGTTGAGGCCGATGGTCTGCGCGTACTTCTCCAGATCGGCTGCGGATAGCGCCTGCTGATTCTTGAACAGGATATCGTGCATGGGCCAGAACTTGCCCTGCTCGTTGGCGGCCATGGCCGCGATGGCGGCTGGCTTGGCGTTGTTGTGGAACGGCAGCGGGAGGTTGCGCCAGGCCACCCGAACCTTGCCCGAGTATTCCTTCATGATTTGGTCCACGGTGGGCTCGACGCGCGAGCAGAACGGGCACTGGAAGTCGGAGAACTGGACGATGGTAACCAAGGCGTCCTTGGCGCCCTTGATGGGCGCGCCGGCAATGTCGGCCTTGTACACTTCGGTCGGGAGGGGCTCGCCGGCCTTGGCCTCCTCCTTGCGCGGCGCAGCCTTGACCAGGCCGTCTTTGATGAGAGCGGCGTAAAGTCCGGCGCGCGGGGTACCCGAGGCCAGCTTGGCATCGACCCGCTTCAGCTCATCATCGATGGCGGACTTGAAGCTGTCGAGAGGATAGGCACCGCTGAAAGAACGCCCGTTCATGAAGAAGGACGGCGTGCCACCCACGCCGAAGGTCTCGCCCATCTTCTTGTCGGCCTCCACGCTGGCCTTGGTCTGCGGACTTTCGATGGCGGCCTTGTACGCCGCCATATCGAGGCCGACCTCGCGCGCGTACTTCTCCAGATCAGCGGCAGTCAGGGCCTGTTGATTGGCGAAGAGCTTGTCGTACATGGGCCAGAACTTGCCCTGCTGGCCGGCGGCGGCGGCGGCTAGCGCGGCCGGCATGGCGTTGTTGTGGAAGGGCAGGGGGAAGTTGCGAAAGGTTACCTGCAGGCTGTCCTTGTAGATCTTGAGCAGCTCGTCGATGGTGCCCTTGGCGCGCGCGCAGTATGGGCACTGGAAGTCGGAGAACTCGATAAGGGTGATCTTCGGCTCCTGCGCACCCACGTGGGGGGCGTCGCCCGGCTCGATCTTGTACACCTCGGAGCCGATGGGAATGTGCGGTGCCGACGCCGGGGCTTGCGGGGTGCCCAGGCCTTTGCCCTCACCCTTCATGAGGGCGGCGAAGACGCCGCTAGCGGAAACGCCCTTGGCCGCCAACTTCTTGCCCCGGGCCAGCTCATCCTCGACAACCGACTTGAATTGCTCGTAGGGGACGGCGCCGCGAACCGGGCGCCCATCGATGAAGAAGTTGGGGGTGCCCTGGATGCCCAGCTTCTTGCCCAAGCTCAGGTCGTCATCCACCTTCTTCTTGACCGCGGCGGAGTCGATGTCCGTCTTGAACTTGGCGACATCGAGGCCAATTTCGAGCGCGTACTTCTCGAGGTCAGGGCGCTTGAGCTTGCCTTGATTCGCGAAGAGCTTGTCGTGCATGGCCCAGAACCGCCCCTGCAGGTCGGCGGCAACCGCGGCCTGCGCTGCGAGGGGCGCGTCAGAGTGGAAGGGCAGGGGGTTGTGCTTGAAGAAGATGCGGACCTTGCCGGCGTAGTCTTTCTGCAGCCTGTCCAGGGTGGGCAAAACGCGGCTGCAGAATGGGCACTGGAAGTCCGAAAACTCGACGATGGTTACCGGCGCCGAGGCGGATCCCCTGGCCTTGCCGTCGAAAGGTACGCACTTACGCTCTACGTCATCACCGGGCACGGCTGCTCCGGGATTCGGGCAGGCGAACTTGGCGACCCCCGGGCCTCCGACATTCCAATGCCCGCGACCAAGGAAATACCCGCCGGTGACGGCCCCAATCGCAAGAATGAAGATGACGACGTTACGAACCATTGGATCTCCTTCGACTCTCCCAGTTATCGTTCAACGGCAAATCTACGCGCATTTTGACGAGTGCCCAGGGACAGAGTCGAACTGTCTACACACGGATTTTCAGTCCGTTGCTCTACCAGTTGAGCTACCTGGGCGAAGGGAACAATTGTTAGCGTTAGGGTGGGTCTGGCTGTTCCGCTCCAACTTCGTCCGAGTGCGTGATGGCCTTTACCAGCCACCCTGCAACGAATCCGCCGAAGCAGGGCGAAGGGATACCACAGCTCCCAAGGCTGCCGCAAGGTTGGTGCTGCCGGCGCGGCGGGCGGATGCCACGGCTTCCAGCCCTGCCGCAAGCTCTACCATTGGCGCGTTAAATGCGGAGCGGCACACGCGACCGGGGGTGGGTTCTCCTACGGTTCTCCATTGGGTGAGCGGATGACTCTTGGGGGCAGACCAATGCCGCTTCTGGTCAAATACCGCCGTGAAGGCGGCCAAAGACCCGAGCGAGCATTACCGACATGGCCACGATGCCCGCCCCGAGCACGACCACGTGCTTGGTGTTGCGCAACTCGAATTTCCCTACCCGGCAGACCAGCAGATAGCCGAAAGCCAGGTTGAGGAGGCCCCACAGCACGTTCACGGTGGATGAGGAGAGTCCTTCCCCGGGGGGCGAGGCGAACGGGCTTTGGAAGGGGTGGCCTGAGATGCCATTCCCCAGGTGGGGAAGAGCGTTCGCGAGGAAAGCCCCGCCGAAAAAGTACGCCACGTGGTGATACCAGCGCATCCTTGCCTCCTTTGGTGAGCTGGAATTTCCCGCCAGAGGCTGCGAGTGTCAAGGCGCGCGTACGGGCTGGCTTTCCTCGGCGCACGAGGACCTCGGCCGAGAGTGGGCCTCGGGAGCTCAGTCCAATGACAAGGTCTCGCTGGCGAGCGAAACCTCCGAGACCAGACCCGCCTCGCCCACCGACGCGCTGTCGAGGGCAGGCACGCCACCGTCATACGATGGGGCCGCATCTATGCCCGTGATCGCAACCGGGGTCGTGCTGGGCGTGACACCGTTGATAGAGACCGAGAATCCGCTGCTGGCGTAGGGGATCCCGCCCGTTCGCAGCTCATCGCCGGCCTGGATCGCGTACAGATACCAGGAGTCATGGACGATGCCCCGAGCTGCCGCGTCTTTGAAGAAGGCGTTCAGGTCCAGATCGGTCACCGAGGTCACCATCGGGGCCTGGATCATGTAGGCCAGATAGGTCCAGCTGCGGGCGCCCGAGCCCATGGTGGCCTTCCAAACTTCCCAGCTATATCCGCCCAGGGTCACGCGGCCGAGGTCGGTCTGCCAGCCCTGGAGGTTCTTGTAATCGAGCCAGATCATGATCTCGACACCACCTGGGAATCCCGTGCCGGCGCAGGTATTGTCCGTACAAAACCAGATGTCGTACGCCACGTCGAACTGATCGCTGGCGGCTCCGCCTGTGCTGAAGCTCCAGCTGCTGGTCACGGTGGAAAGCATGGACATCTGCATGGGCAGCAAGCTGTCGGGGCTGCAAGTCCCGAAGGAGCAGCCGTAGAGCACGTTGGGGTAGGTAGCCACGGTGTTGCCGCAAGCGGCGGGGCCCTGGGTCACCCTGAATGCAGCGGTCGCCTGGTTGATGTCCACGCATTGCGTGCCCGGACAGGCACCATTGTTCCAGTAGTTCGTCTCCACGACGTAGGAGCCCGCAAACACGCTCGCGTAGTCCTCGCAGGTGCTCAGCGTGACCTCGGCCGACCACTGGCCAGTCTCGCTGGCGAGCGAGACTTCAGAGGCCGGCGCCGCCTCGACCACGCTGGCACCTCCGTCCGGACTAAACCGAGCGCCTCCGCACCCGACTATTCCGATGAGCAAGAGGACGCCTCGCACGGCAAGCGAGGTTGCCGAACAGGGATGCAACAGGGCGGTTGGCTCCATGAGGAACGCGTGACACTAACACGGCAGGACCATATGGGCGAGCACACGACTCTTACAGATTATGGACCTATCCAGCCCAATACCAGGCGCCTTCGCCCGATGGTCTGGCGGGCAAGCAACGACAAGGCCCCGCATGCAGAACGACTTCGGCACAAAATCGACGACTCGGCCGGGCATAGAGAATATAGTCCCGCTCGCACGCTAGCCCTCCCGAGCACGGCCAAGGAAAGGATGGAGAATGGACTTGATTCCAAGCTTGAAGGCACTTCCCAGTATGCTTTGGACCTCAGCGGCCCTGCTGCTCACGGGCGGGCTCGCTGGCTGTGGCAGCAGCTCGGGAGGCTCCGGCACCACCGGCGTTGATGCGCCGGTTTGGTCGCCGGACGCGGCGATCAGTAGCTGCGACGATTTCGCCACCACTGCGGTAGGGGACTACGTCATCTCGTCGAACTACTGGAACAAGGCCACCTGCCCCGGAACCCAATGCATCGAAATGAACAGATCGACTGGTGCCTTCTCGGTGACCCAAGGCCCAGATCCCTGCGGAAACAACGTGGCCTCCTTCCCCAACGTGCTCTACGGCTGCTCGTACGGGAACTGCAGCCCGCAAACTATTCTGCCCCAACCAGTCTCGCAGGTCGCCTCGCTGACCAGCAGCTGGGATTTCTCGGTTGGTGGCACTTCGAGCGACGCGTGGAACGTTGCCTACGACATCTGGTTCTGCCCCGATAGCACGTGCGGGGCCAGCGGGTTTCCCAATGGGCTCGAGCTCATGATCTGGCTCGACTACAGGAACGCGGCCGGCTGGAAGGACCACCTTGGCACCACAAGCCTGGCCGGTCGCAACTGGGACGTCTGGGCGGCCAGCATGCTGGTCGGCGGGGCGACCGCGGCCTGGAACTACATGGACTACATCGTCAAGGGCTCGCCGCTGACCCAGGTTACCGATCTGGACCTCAACGCCTTTATTCAGGATGCGGTTGCCAGGGGCTATGCTCAAAGCTCGTGGTATCTCTTCGCCGTTCAAGCTGGCATGGAGGTGCGCAAGGGAGGGATCCCCTTCACCAGTAACAGCTTCTCGGTCAACATCAATGGGCAAACCCCATCGCCCGTCCCGCTGCCGACACAAGGCCTGGTGTGCGACGGAGGCGCGCCAGTTGCCGACGGCCAGCTCGCCATCAATGGTACCTACATCACCGCTGGCTCGCTCCACGGGTATGGCGGGGCATGGACCGCCCTCGTCGACACGGCCGCCACCATTTGCTCCTCGCCGGTGTGCACCGGCCAGCAGACTGGGGCGCCCGGCACCTGCACGCCGGCCTTGAGCCCGACGGCGCTGTGCACGGCGGGCGTTGTCTCGGCGGATCCTAGCTATCACGCAACGGCCGGGGTCGGCTTCGAGCTCGACCAAGACCAGCTGGCCGGTGGCGGCGGCCCAAGCGCGATCGATGCCAGCCTGAGCGACGGCGATGCCAGCCTGAGCGACGGCGATGCCAGCCTGAGCGACAGCGATGCCAGCCTGAGCAGCAGCGATGGAGGTCTGAGCCCGATCGACGGCTACGGGCCGAGCGGGGTCGATAGTGGCGGGCTAAGCGGAGCCGATGGCGGCGACATCCCGGCGATTCATGCCATTACCGTCCCGAACAACGTCACGCTCTCGATCTGGCGGTCCAATACTGTCGGCGGAAACAACAACTTGCGCGCGCAGCTAACGGATGTGGACGGCAACATCTTCTGCTACGGCGGCCCGCTCAACGTGGCCATCCCCATCGGCAGCTTTAACACCGAGTGCTGGAACAACCAGGGCACCTTCGCCACCCCCTCCACGCGCTTCACCCGACTCGACATCATCGTGCCAAGCAGCGCGACCACGAACCTGCCGTTCTCGTACTGCCTCGATAACGTCGTCATCCAATAGCCAACCAGGCGCCACCACGTCACCCACTATCGGTGGAGGAGGCCGAAGCGGCGCAACAGGAGCCCGGCCGCTACCAGCACCAGGACCACGGTAACGACGTTGCCCAGCACGCGCCTGATGCGCGAAGGAGGACGGGCGGGCTCCTTCCCGGCCATGCCATGAGCGACGGAGCGGAACCCGCCGCGCAGCGAGGTCATGGCTCCGCCGCCACTCCTGCCGGCGCGGTGGCGATGTCGCTTGCGTCCCACGACCAAGGTCTTAGCACCAACGCCGGTGAGGTGAACAGGGACACGAAAGGGATGAGGGCCGTTTGCGTTAACCAGCAATTGGAGCGATCATGAAGCTGCGTTGCGTGCGGTTTCTTCTTCGAGCAGCCCCGGCAGCCGCGAACCCGGCCGACGAGGTCTGTGCTTTCTGGCGCGAGGCATTGCTGGGCTCGTGGTCGTCTCGTTTGAATAGCCTATGGCCACTTGTTCCTGACCCGTTGGATTTCGCGACGGTCGCGCTTCGTGGGACGGCCGCCGGAATGGAAGGTCAGGGTGGACGCGTTCTTCAGTTGGAAGGCCAGCAGCTCGCGCGCTTGGCGGCTTTCCGCGGTCTCTTCCCATAGGGTGGCTGCGGCTGTGCTCGATCCCCTAGTATCGGAAACCCCACGCACCACCACGGTTTGGGAAAAGGGCGGCCGGCGAATCGTGATGACATCGCCGATGGCCACCACACGTGAGCGTTTGGCGCGGTCGCTCCCCAGATCCACCTTTCCCCCGTCCACCGCTTCCGCGGCCAGCGATCGCGTCTTGAAAAACCGTGCGGCCCACAGCCACTTGTCCAACCTGACGTGGACATTGGCAGAATCATCTGTGTTAGACATGGCGTCGCGCCTTTCGGGAAGATCCGGATCGAGATAGAATATCGACGCTTTTCTATATTGACATACATCGATGTTTGCGACAACCTAGTCCGCGTGACCAGGCTTGCCGTCAGCGCGAAGCTGGCAAAGGAGCTGACCGCGTGTTGCTCGCCGCGCGCCAAAGTGCAAGCCAAGGATCTGTCGTCATACGCTACCCTGTTCAAGGCGCTCGGGGACGACACGCGCCTTGCCATCCTGGGATTTTTGGCCAGCGCGGGCGATGCCCTGTGTGTGTGCGAGATCGAAGATTACGTCAAAGAGCTTTCGCAGCCTACTATCTCCCATCACCTGCGCCAGTTGCGCGAGGCTGGGCTGGTCACCGCTGAACGCCGCGGCACCTGGATCTACTACGCCATCGACAGGACGGCCCACGCCCGTCTGGCCAAGTTCGTGTCCCTGTTCGAGACCTGATTCGTTCGCCTCTTATATCGATAAATGTCAATGAAGGAGATCGCGATGGCCAAACTTTCCATCCTCAAGGATCCCGAAAACCCACCCTCTTGCTGCGGCAGCGAGGAGTGCGAGCCGGCGCAGGACATCCGCGAGGTGGTGAAGCAGCGCTACGGCCAGGCCGTGAAGGCCGTCCGGGCAGGTAGCAAGCCGGCCTGTTGTGGTGGGGCCGCCACTGGCATGGGCGGCACCGACCCCATTACCCGCGATCTCTACGCCGCCGACCAGACCCGCGGACTTCCCGAAGCGGCACTACTGGCATCCTTCGGCTGCGGCAATCCAACCGCGCTGGCCGAGCTGCAACCGGGTGAAATCGTCCTCGACCTCGGCTCGGGTGGCGGTATCGATGTGCTGCTCTCGGGCAAGCGGGTCGGCCCCACGGGCAAGGCCTACGGTCTCGACATGACGGACGAGATGCTGGTGCTGGCGGAGCAGAACAAGGCGAAGGCCGGGGCGGCCAATGTGGAATTCCTGAAGGGCAACATCGAGGACATACCGCTGCCGGACAACGCGGTGGACGTGATCATCTCGAACTGCGTGATCAACCTGTCGGGCGACAAGGACAAGGTACTACGCGAGGCCTTCCGCGTGCTCAAGTCGGGTGGGCGCTTCGCCGTGTCCGACATCGTGCTTCGCCGCCCCTTGCCCGAGGACGTCAGTAGCTCGCTCAATCTGTGGACGGGATGCGTGGCCGGCGCGCTAGTGGAATCCGACTACGCGGGCAAGCTGCGCTCCGCTGGCTTCGGCGACGTGACCGTCGAGGCGACGCGCATCTACAGCAGGGACGATACGGCCGAAATGGCATCGTCGTGCTGCGGAGGCGACTTGACCCCAACCCTCAACGCGCTCGAGGGAGCGGTCATGAGTGCCTTCATCCGGGCCCGGAAGCCATGAGCCAGACCAGACGGCTCTCACTCATCGATCGCTACCTGCCCCTGTGGATCGCGCTGGTCCATGTGGCATTTTGGCTACGCAAGCGCTGGTTCACCTCGCCGGCTGCGCTGGCGTTGAGCGTGCGGGAGTAGTCATGCAAACCATCTTGTTTGCCTGTGTTCACAACGCGGGCCGGTCGCAGATGGCGGAGGCTTTGTTCAATCAGCTTGCGGATCCAGCGAAGGCGCGGGCCATTTCGGCGCACCGACAGGAGATGCAACGCATTGGCCCAGTGGCGAAGGGCTCGAATGGTTGGGTCTACGGGGCGGTCGCCTCTGCGGCGCGCGCGGCGGCCGACTACACGCCGAGACTGCTGCCCCAGCACCCGACTGCCGCGGTCCCCCTGGAGGCTGGCCAAATCCTATGGCAACGGTAGACCAGCACCGGCTTCCCGCTGGCCGGTGGAGCTACTACTAGCGCGCCCCTCACCCGGAACCCACGCGGCGGCCGTGACCGAAGAATGCCGACATCGTCAGCCGGAGCGGATAGCCGCCCATCTCGTCGGTCAGGTAGTTGCGAATGCCGTGCAGCCGCTTCTGCCACTCGCCGTCGCCCAGCTTGCGTCGCAGCAGCTCGAAGGGCGCGTTTCCTCGCGTGAGCGTGGAGAAGAGCACCTCGGCATCTCGGAACTCGATCTCGCGCGACACCAACTCGATCTTTACCTCGACGAAGCCGGCGCGGGCCATCTCACGCGCGAACCGGTCCGGGTCTTCCAAGGTCAGCACGTTGGTGGCAGGCGAGGGCGCGCTCGGATCGGCCGCGTGCAGGGCCCGCATGCGGGCGCGCATGTAGCTCGAGCTCTCGACGGGTGCCCAGGCCGAGACCAAGGCCCGCCCGCCCGGCACCAGCACGCGGTGAAGCTCGCGAAACCCTTGCACACGGTCCGGGAAGAACATCAGCCCGAACATCGAGAAGCCAAGGTCGAAGGTTGCGTCGGCATAGGGCAAGGCCTGTCCGTCCCCTCGCCGTATGACCACGTTCGACGCACCCAGCTCGCGCACCCGCGCCTGGCAGTGCGCGAGCATGTCAGTCGAGAAATCGATGGCATCCACCTGCTTCACGTGGGTCGCCACCCGACATGCCAAAGTCCCCGGTCCGGTGGCGACGTCGACTACGCGCATGTGCGGTCCCAAAGCGACGCGTGACATTGCCTCGTCCGAGAACAACCCGAGCAGGGGAATGTTCACGTCGACGTAGTCGTCGGCGACCCAGTTCCAGGGCTCGGATGCCGAAAGAGGATTGCCTCCAGGTTCGCAGGCCATGTCGTATTATAGATGCGACGTCCGTCTTCGACCAAGCCGCGTTGGACGCTGATTTCGAGCCATTGCCCCAAATCGGCGGCGGACGACGCAATAAGACTGTTGCGCCTCCCTGCTCCGATGCTTCCGTCCTGGTAGAGACGAGTTTCTGGTACTAACCTGCGGGCCTCCATGGGGAAGAGTCGTCCAGGTCACCCACGCGGCCGCATCGGCCGAGGGTTACTGCTGTCGCTTTTTCTGCACGGGCAGATCCTGGTACCGCTGCTGGCGTGGCTGTTCTGGTGGGGAAACTTCGACGAAGGTGAGGTGGGCGTCACCTTCGAGAGCGTAAAGGACGATGAGCTGCCTCCGGATCTTCCCCCGGTGGAAAAGCCCCCTCAACCCAAGCGCGTCATTGCGGCAAAGTCGCTCCCGCCTGCCCCGGCGCCGGTGCTGCCGCCCGAGCAAAGAAACCGGCAGAAAGAGCCCGAACGGCTGGCCGAGCGCGAGCCACCCCGGCCGACTCCAGCCGAGCAGAAGCCGGAGCCGCCCAAGCCTGACAATAGGACCGACAAACCTAAGGTCGAGGCCGTGGATCTCCTGCACCAGAAGATCGTCGATCTGGATATGGGCAAGGAGGTCGAGGCACCCGCGGATGCGAAGTATCTTGCGCAACGGAATAACCGGGCGGAGCGCGAGACCCGCGCCAGGCAGACCAACCTCGACATGGCCGAGTCAGGCAAGGCCACCCAGGGGAGCGATGACGAAGAGAAGATCGCCCACCTGCGCGAGCAGCTGGAGCAGCCGGGCCGGCGCGGCAGCCAGGCTGTGTCCAACGGGCAGCCTCTCTCGTCCCAGCCCAGCGCGACCCTGTCCATGCGCACCCCCGGGGTGGCCCACGCGGGTGAGCTGGGAGCAAAATTGCCCGAATCCACCGACGGATACCTGGCCCAGCAGCACTTGGGGCAAGCGGGGCGTCCGGGTGATCCGCGCGCGGGCGCGCCCGACGACAAGTCTCCCCACCTCACCCAGAAGGGGTACGCCTCGGTATTCGGTGACGACGCCTCGGCGGTCGCCGCCTACGCCAGGCAGGAACAGGCCAAGCACAAGGGCAAGTTCACCCAGCACATGGAAAAGGTGCGGGCAGCGCTGGAAAACTTCATCAGCGAGGTCACGCCCGACAACCAGACCGAGCTCAACACCCGCGCCGCCCCCTTTGCCCAGTTCATCACTCGCATGCACCGCCAGATCCACGAGAAGTGGGCCTTCGGCTTTCTGCAGGCGCTCAATGTGCAGCTCAAGAGCACACCCATGGACGACATGAATCTCATGGCCAACCTGGAAATCGTCCTCGACAAGACCGGCGCGGTAGCCAAGATCGCCATGGTGCGCACGTCCGGGAACACCGGCTTCGATGCGGCCGCGATCAGCTCGGTGTATTCCGCTGCGCCCTTCCCGATCCCGCCCGAGGCAATCCTGTCGGGCAATGGCAAGGTCTACCTGCACTGGAAGTTCCACCGCAACGGCGACGCGTGCGGGACGCCTGGCGTGACCTACTTCATCCTCGACAACGGTGACGAGCTGGGTGGCTCGCGCAAGCAGTCTGGCTAGCGCCGGCGGAAACGCCGCGGGTTGCTCATCGACTGACGTAGGCGGCGCCCCTGGCCTGCTGGGCTCCGCCTCATTTCCTGGAGAAGAAGAGGTCGTGCACGAGGTCGGTGAGGACCTCGAACGAGCGCTTGTCGGCCGTTGGGTTGTAGGCCCCACCCTTAGTCGGATCGTTGCCGGCCGACGTGTCGGTGAAGCTGTGCACGGCGCCGCCGTAGATCGTCATCTCCCAGTCCACCTTGTTCGAGCGCATTTCGTTCTGGAAGGCGGCAATGTCAGCGGGCTTGACGAATGGATCGTCCGCGCCCTGCAGGGCCACCACCTTGGCTTTGATGTTCTTGCCATCGGCGGGATTGGGGCTGTCGAGGCCGCCGTGAAAGCTCACCACCGCCGCGACATCAGCACCGGCTCGGGCCAGCTCAATAACCCCCGTGCCCCCGAAGCAGTAGCCGACTGCGATGACCTTGGCCGGATCGACCTCCTTCTGATGCCGCAACACATCTAGTCCGCGCACGAGGCGTTCGCGGAGGAGCTTGCGGTCGCTCTTGTACCTGCCGGAGACCGCCGCCGCCTCCCTCATGTCCTTCGGACGTACCCCCTTGCCATAGACGTCGACCGCAAACACCGCCAAACCCAGTCGAGCAACGCGCTCGGCCTGCTTCTCGGTCTCGCCCGTTACCCCCATCCAGTTGTGTACCATGACCACGCCCGGGACTTTGCCCTTCGCCGACTCGGGATAGAAGAACACGCCTTCGAATGCCTGATCGCCGATCGTATAATCGACGGTACGCCGCTTCGCGACGGGCGGGGCAGCGCTTGCCGTCGCAGTGAACCACATCAGTGGGCCGGCTACCAGGATTGCTCTCGAGATCCACATCGCATCGCCTTGTCCGATGTCCGAGTAGATGCACGACCACCCGTCGTGGTCACACACATTGCGCGAGGCAATGGCGCCCTGGGAGTGAGGCGATAGTCTTGGACTTCCCCAGGAAAGGGGGGAGGATGACCTTCTCAAACTGCAGGAGGCGAGCACCATGGGCGATAAGTCACCGAAGGCGAAGGACAAATCCAGGAAGCAGGTCATCGTGGAAAAGAATCAAAAGTTGCTCGCCGCCAAGGCGAAGATGTCAGTGTCGGCGGTGCTTCCCGGAAAGAAGACGAAGTAGGCCCCAGCCGGGCTATCGCCCTGGGGCAATGTGGTTGGCGTGCGCGCAGGTCTTCGCGATGCATCTTGCCGCGGAATCGAGTAGGGTCGGGATGGACAATGGAGCACGCGAGACGCTACGCAATCCTGGGCACGGGCGCGCTGGGGGGATTTTACGGCGCCCGACTGCAGCGCGCGGGGGCCGACGTGCATTTCCTGATTCACACCGATTTCGAGCACGTGCATCAGCACGGCCTGGTGGTGGACTCCAAGGACGGTGACTTCGCGCTGACGGAGGTGCAGGCCTACCGAGATGTGCATGAGATGCCACGATGCGACGTCGTGGCGGTGGCACTGAAAGCCACGCAAAACTATCTCCTGCCTTCGCTGTTGCCACCGGTATTGGCCGACGGCGGTGTGGTCTTGCTCATGCAGAACGGCCTGGGCGCTGAGGAAGACGTAGCACGGATCGTATCCGGCCATACCGTCGTGGCAGGTCTGTGCTTTGTGTGCTCCAACAAGGTCGGGCCTGGCCATATCCGCCACCTCGACTACGGTGCCGTCTGTTTCGCACAATACAGAGCCGACGGGGCACCGGCGGGCGTTACCAACGCGATGCATGACGTCGCCAGGGACTTCGTCGCCGCTAACCTGCAGGTCGAGTTGGTGGAGGACTTGGTGCTGGCGCGCTGGCAGAAGCTGGTGTGGAATGTGCCCATGAGCGGCCTGTCGGTGGTGCTGAACGCCGACACGCGAGCACTCATGGCCGACGCACACACACGCGCCCTGGTCGAGGACATCATGGACGAGGTGGTGGCGGGAGCTCGGGCCTCTTCCGGCCGGCACCTCGACAGCAGCTTCGTGCAGAAGATGCTCGGCATGACCCTGGCCATGGCGCCTTACCGGGCCAGCATGAAGATCGACTTCGACGAGCACAGGCCCATGGAAGTGGAGGCCATCTACGGCAACCCGGTGCGAGCCGCTCGCAACGCCGGCGCTGCCATGCCACTGGTCGAGACGCTGTACCGCCAGCTTAAGTTCCTCGACACGCGTAATCTCGGACTTGGGCGGACACCTTCCAGGTGAGAGCCTGATCAGCCACGAACGACGATTCGTAGTGCTAGCCCGGCTGACTGGGATGGTAGCGAAGTCCCAGCGCGTGGAGGGCATTCCACGCTAGTCTTATCCGATGGCCCGCCTGCTTGAGCTAGGAGACCCGCCCGCCCCATGAAGCGGCAAGGGGAAGACGCACGCCTGCCGTGGCGTCTGGCGGTGTTCCAAGGCGTGGGCGCCGCCTTCGTAGCCGCGTTCTGCTACGCGACCGCCAGCCTGGTGCGCTCGCTGCCGCAGTCCTATTGGGCTCCCATCGCGGCCGTGGTCGTGCTCTACCCTGACACGGCGTCGACCAAGAAGGCCGCCATCCAGCGCGTGCTGGGGACGCTAGTGGGCAGCTTGATCGGTTGGGGAAGCGCGACGTGGTGGCATCAGAATGTTCTGATCTACGGGCTGTCGATTCTGGTTGCCGTCGGGCTGTGCCACCTGGCGCGCCTCGAGGGGGCTTCGCGCCTGTGTGCGGTCGCGGTCACGGTGATCACAATCATTCCGCGCAGCGAGCCGCCCTACCTGGTCGCGCTCCATCGTTTCGTCGAGGTGTCGTACGGCCTCGCGTGCGCGCTTCTTTACATGATGGCGGTGGACTACCTTCGCCGCCGCTGGCGGCGCGCGCGCTGACGACATCGAGGCCCACCAGCGAACTTGGCCCAGGCCGTTCTTGCCAACGAGGGGAAGCTACTCGAGCTCGGTGCCGACGCGCAGGTGATCGAGGTACTTCGTGTAGCTGAAGGTGCGGTCCCGCCTGCGGCCGGTCGTCTCGGCAAGAACCCCGACTTCCTCGAGGAGCGCGATCGCCTTTGCGGCCGTCGGCTTGGTCGTCGCGAGGAGCCTTACCGCACCCGCGATGGTCACGACAGGATGGCGCGGTAGCTCCTCGAAGAGGCGAGATGCGACCACCGACGCCTTGCCGGCGGCGAGGGCCCGTGCGCGGTCACGGCTGACCAAGGCGAACAGCTCGCGGGCGCCCTGGACGGCTTCCTCGGCGATGGTTGCTACACCTTCGAGGAAAAACGCGGTCCAGCCCTCCCAGTCACCCTCAGTCCGGACCCGGTTGAGGACGCGGTAGTAGTCCTCCCGGCGGCGTTTGAAGAAGAGGCTGAGGTACAACAAGGGCTGGGAGAGCAGCTTCCACTCCTCTAGCACGAGCGTGACGAGCAATCGCCCGAGACGTCCATTGCCATCGAGGTACGGGTGGACGGTCTCGAACTGGACGTGGGCGAGCCCCGCGCGAACCAAGGGCGGGAGCGTGTCGTTGGCGTGGAGGTACTTTTCGAGCTCGCCGAGGAGGCGTGGCACCTCGTGCGGCGGCGGGGGAACGTAGACGGCGTTGCCCGGACGAGTGCCGCCAATCCAGTTCTGGCTCCGGCGAATCTCGCCGGGTGCCTTGTCCGCACCGCGGACGCCCGTCATCAGGCGGCGGTGGGTCTCGTTCAGTAGGCGGACGGAGAGCGGCAGGCCGTCCTTCCGGTGGAGCTGCTTGCGGGCGTAGGTCAGCGCATCGAGGTAGTTGCATACCTCCTGGACCTCGATCACGCTCTGCGGCTCGGGCTGCGCGCCGGCCTCGAAGTTGAGCAAGTCAACCAAGGTCGCTTGCGTCCCCTCGATCTGGGACGAGACCACCGCCTCCTTGCGGACGAAAGCGTAGATGAACCACTCGACCGATGGCACCACCTCGCCGGCCAGCTCGAGCCTCGACAGCGCGTGCTCGGCGGCACGCAGAAGCTCACGCGCGCGGCCATCGAGCTCGAGTGGCGGGTCGGCTGGCGGCAACGGGTGGGGAAGGAACGCTGCGACCTGTTCCTCGCCCACCGTCTTCCGGTCGTATCTACCCGTGATCCGTGCCATGGACTTAGTAAAGAAGCCTTGCCTAGTCCTGGCCGAAAGTAAAGAAGTCTTTCCTTAGGTGCAGGGGACAGCCCGCTCACGGCTCAGGCGCAGAAAGCGGGCGCGCACGGAGGCACCGATGTCGGCGCAGGCCCGCGGGCTTGGCCACGATCAGCGAGTAGCGCGCTAGAGCTCACCCTCGGGCAGGCCGACTCCGTCCGTCCCAGCCCGTCGGGCCGCCTGCGCCCGGGCGCGCCGGTCGGCCCCGACCAGCCAACCCAATCCGTGGTCACGAGCATGACACCTGCCACGATAGCGTGCCAGCGACGGCCAGCCCAAACGTTTTCCAGCGCGGATTTCGCAGGTCGCGGTCAGCTCAGATAAGCTGGATACTTGATCCGCCCAGACTCAAAGGAGTACGCCATGAAGACCATCGCTGGACTTACATCCATCCTCATCTGTCTAGGAGCCGCCTCGGCGGCGCGCGCGCAGCCGGGCCCGGAAGAGCGTCGCGAACGCCAGGAAGAGCACGAGCGGCGGCAAGAGCGCCGCGATGAACACGCGGTGCGCAAGGAGGAGCGCAGGGAGATGATGCACGAGACCCACCCGGGGCCGATGTATCGCGCCCGCATGGCTCCCCCGGAGATGCGCCACGAGGTTCGGCCCAGGGCTCCCTCACCGCGACACGTGTGGATCGGTGGCTACTGGGGGTGGGAAGGAGGGCGGCATGTGTGGATCGGTGGACGCTGGGAGATGCCGCCCCGGCCAGGGCAGATTTGGATTGAGGGACGGTGGGTGAGGGAAGGAGGCGAATGGGTATTCACGCCCGGCTACTGGTCGTCTCCCGCGGCTCCACCGCCGCCCCAGCCCGTCTATGCACCGCCTCCTGAGGTGTCGGTGACCATGGCGCCACCACCGACGCGCGCCGAGGTAGCGCCTCCGCAACCAGGTCCAGGGAATTTCTGGGTGGAGGGAAGCTGGCACTGGGACGGAAGGCAGCACGTGTGGATGCCCGGGCATTGGGAAGCACAGCGACCCGGCTGGGTGTGGGTGCCGGCACACTGGGAGCGGGGGCCGCACCAATGGCGTTACCGCCCTGGCCACTGGCGCGCGCAGTAACGGTTTCCTTCCCCGCCGCAAAGCGCGCGTCCCCGCCGGCGCTACCATTCAAGGGCGTCTGCGCCTGCTGGTGCTCCACTGTCAGCGTCGCGGAGAGAGACCATGCGCACGACGAACAAGACCGAGAGCACGAATTCCCCTGGCAGCCAGCCATCGACGAAGAAAGCGGCGGCAAAGCCGGCCGCCGCGGCCGAGGTCCCCGGAGGCGAGCTGCCGACCCTCGCCTTTGCCGACCCGCGCGCCTTCTCCTCGTGGCTCGCCGCTAACCACGCCACCTCGCGCGGCGTGTGGCTGCGGCTCGCGAAAAAGGCGTCCGGCACCCAGTCGGTCACCTACGCCGAGGCGATCGGCGTCGCGCTCGCCTGGGGCTGGATCGACGGCCAGAAGCGACTCGGCGACGAGACCTCGTGGCTACAGAAGTTCTCTCGGCGGGGCGCTCGGAGCACGTGGTCGAAGATCAACCGCGACAAGGCAAGGGCGCTCATCGCCGCGGGCGCGATGCAGCCGCCCGGGCTCGCCGAGGTCGAGCGCGCCCAGCGCGACGGCCGCTGGGACGCGGCCTACGATGCGCCGAGCCGCGCCGGCGTGCCCGAGGATCTGGCCACCGCGCTCGCCGCAAACCCCCGCGCCGCCGCGTTCTTCGCCACCCTCGACGCGGCTAACCGCTACTCCGTGCTCTTTCGCATCCAGACCCCCAAGAAGCCCGAGACGCGAGCCAAGCGCATCGAGCATTTCGTCGCGATGCTCGCCCGCCACGAGAAGATCCACGCTCAGTCGTTGCGCCAACGTCCGGCCAGCGCCGCTGACGGAAGGGCGATGCTCTGGAAGCGTGGCACGCGCACCTCACCGCGGCCTTGAGCGGAGACCACTGGCATCAGACCGTCCCTGATCAGTGCGTCGATCTTGGACTCGGGCAACCATGTCTGAGCGCAAGGGGTCTGGACCGATTCGCCATTTTGCTTGGTGACGTGAGTAGGCAAATCGTCGATGGACGATTCGTCGCCAGGCGCGAAGTCCCATCCTCCCGCCTCGGCGAACGACTGGGCCAAGAGCTGCGCCACGGCCAAGGCCGACGAACCCCACAGGTAGCGCTCGGACACGGGCGGAGAGGCCTGCTCGGTGAACGCAAATCGTTCGATGGGATCGGTGCCCCTCCCGTAGGGCAAGCGCAGCAGGATGTTCGGCAGCGTCAACGCGACGGACGTCGCCGCGCTGCTGTTGCGCAGGGCCGTCCACGCCCGCTCGTCCTCAGGCGAAGCGAAGCCCGCGGAATAGGCCGCCCAGTCCATGCTAGCCACCACCGCCGCGTCCACCTGTTGCGCCAGCGTGCCCAAGCGAGCGAGCAGCGCCGCGTCGTCTTGGCCGCGTTGATAGGCAGTGCAGTCCACGAGCAACGACCAAGGCTTGTCGCCGACGCGATCGACGACGATACCGTACAACGCCGCCTCGGTCAGGGTGGGAGCCGCGGCGAAATCCTCGGCCAACTCGGCGCGACTGACATCAAGGACGTGGACCTGCAACAATTCGTCGAGCTCCAGCGTGCGCACAAGTCTGTCGAGGCCGCGCCAAGCTGCCTCCACGGCCTGAAAACCCCGGTCGTGCAAGAGCGCCCGCATGAGCTCGCCGGTCATGGCATCGACGGCGGCCACCAGATCCGCCTGGCGAGGATCGGCCCCGCCCACCACGTGGGGCGCGACCGCCTCGCGGATCATAGCATCGACCGCCGAGGCTGGTCTCGCGGCCGGCGCTTCCGCGGTGGCAGGGCGGCCGAGCAGGCGCTGCAAATCCTCGCCGTGCGCCGCCACGTCACCAACGGTGGGTGCTGCCTGAATGGGCGCCACGCTGCCCACCATCGCGGCCGCGACGGCAAAAGTCTTGGGATCTTGCAGCTGCCGACGCAACTCGCGCATGGGAGCGAAGAATTCCAGCGACGTGAAGAGGCGGTCAGGGTGAAAATCCTCCAGCTCGCCAATGGCAACGGTCAGCGGCGGCTGACCGCCGAGCCGAACCTGGATCCGCGGGGCGATCTTGGCGAATAGCGACGGAAAGCTGTCCAGGTCGACCCGCAACGGGCGAAGCTCGGCGCCCGGCCGCACCTGTGCGCGACTGCCATGGCCGCCGAAGTCGCCCAGGACCAACAAGCGCATGGGAGCGTTCGGCCGCCGACCAAGCTTTGACTTGGGCCCCTTGCCAAAGGCGAAATTCATTTCGATACCAGCACGCGATCGGTCGGCCATGGAGTCCTCCAGCGCGCAGGCTAACCATTCGCCCGCATTCTCTCAAGTCACCCGATCTTACCTGTGCCTGGAGGAGGTCTTCCAACCCTGGAAGATGGCGAGAAGGCTGGAGATGCGGCGCGCGCCTTCGGCGCACCCGTACCCACCCGGCCCCAGGACCGGGTTTACCATTCGGTAGGAGTGATGGCCTTACGGCGCAGTCCGAGGGCGTACCCGACCGCCAAAACCAAGAGGCAGAACATTCCGGTCCAGAGATACGTGCCCACCAAGCCGGAGATGGTGAAGCCGTGCTGGAATACGAGTACCGTGGGATCCGACGGCCCCCGCCCCTCGATTTCGCCAAATGGAATTGCGTCGGAATCGGCGCGGGCTGCCCACCAGGTGGCGAAGGCATCCGCGAACGCCGCCGCACCGATCACCAGGAATCCCCACCGCAGCCACCCTTTGCGCAAGGTCGACGAGGCCCGCGCGTAGAAGGACAGCATCAACAGCGTTCCCAGGACCATGCAGCCGCCGTCGCCGGCCCATAAGATGAACGCGTCCTGCCGGTGCGGGGAGAGCCCCCACGTGCACACCATCTGCGCGGGCAGCACCAAACCCAGGGCAAGTGCCGCTAGCCTCCGCGAGGGCCATAGGCGAATCGAGCCGTAGACGGTGCCGGCAGCCAGCGCCAGCGCGACCAGCCCGGACCTCGCTCCGCCTACTGGCGTGAACCAGGGACCGGGAAACGCCCAGCGGCCGCACAACCATGCCGCCAGCGCGTGCCCCAGCTCGTGAACCCACATCGACAGCACGGTCCGCAGGAGCATACGCGGAAGGCCCGTGTGTGCGACCGCCCAGGCTGTGAGCAGCGCCACCGGCAAGGCGAGCTGACGGAAGCGACGCTCGAAGGCCGTCCCTAGCCGCGGCATCTCCCACGTTGCGCCTCCAGCAGCTCGCGGCGACCCGTCTTGATCAGCCGTCGGGTCCTTCGCGGTGGAACCGCAAGTCGCGCACCCTCTTGCGCTGCGAACGGGCTGGCCACACCTAGGACAGGTCGCTCTGGTCACACGTCGAGTGTACGATCAGTGGCCGGCGCCCGCGACAACCCGGGCCCGGCAAGGACCGCAACCGGACTGTTGCCAGGTGCGGGGTGCCCGACTTTCCCCAAAACCGTGGAAGACGTCTGCACGGGCCCTGCTAGGGCTGCAGCTTGCTTGCCGCCCAAGAACACGAGTTGGTGCCCGCGCAAGTTCCCGAAGCCGAGGTGCCACTGATGGTGCCAACGCAGGCTTCCCCACTGCTGTCGCTGAAGCTGAGGCTACTGCCCGACACGCTACCCGAGAACGCACCGGATGAGCAGGCCATACTGATGGAACAGCCCTGTTGCACGACGACGCAGGTGCCGGCAGAGCAGGATCCCGACGTGGGCCATGTCCCGGCCATGCTGGAGCAACTCTCGCCGCCGCAGGAGCTCGTCGCAAACAGCATCATGGACAAGATAAAAGCAGCCAGTACTGGTCTCATGGTCTTCTCCCTCGCGGGATCACTATAGACCTCAAGCTGCATTTCGGGAAGCGATGAGCTGGAACGCAACGACCGCGCCAGGGGTCCCGAGGGTCGGCTTCAACCTCCGCTCGCGCGGCCGCGCATGCGACAACCCAAGCGAGCAATGAGAGCATGGCTGATACGGCGAGCCAACGCGCTGCGGCCTTAATCCACTTCAGGCTGGCAAGGACGCAGCGGGCATGCCAGGGTTTTGACTGGGCAGCTACACCGGGATGTCCTGGCCGGCTTCGGCTCGCACGAACCGCAATCTCAGAAATCTCGGGCTATCATGAAGACCTCGCCGCTTCTGGTTCGAAGAACGGAAGCGAGCGCGGCTAGACAATCTGGTAGGTGAGGCTGAGACAGTGGTTTTCCAGGTCGAATGTCCTTTCTGCGGCGAGCCGGGGAGCGTCGAGATCGAGCCTGCGGATTGCGAGCCCGGCGAATGCGTGATGGTGCAGGATTGCGAGGTCTGCTGCCGGCCCTGGACAGTGCGAGTCCAGATGGATCGTGACGGTGCGATCACGCTGAGCGCCGAGCGTGACTAGCGCGCTGGGCTGCTCCAGGAAGGCGGTGGCCACCTTCTCGACGGGAACGCTCATTGCAGCCGACGGCGTGCAACCGACCTAACGCTGTTGACGCGGCCAGCGAGCTGCCCCTCGTCGGCATTTCACCTTCGAAGATGGCGGCAGCGCTCAAAGCACGCGTGACCTCAGATCGCGTTCGACTATCTCACGCAGAACGGCGAGGCGGCCGTGGAAGAAGTGGTCGGCTCCGGGAATCACGGTAACGGGCAAGTCGCTTGGCTCGGCAAAGGCGAGCACGTTGGCCAAAGGGACGGTAGTGTCGCGACCGCCGTGTATCAGGAGGCTTCCACGCGGGACAGGCTCTGGCCGGTAGTACCTGTTGCCCTCGACTTGGCCCGTGGCAATGGCGACCAGGATCAATTGCTCGGCCGGCCGGCCACCCCCAGCCAGACGCTGGGCCACGCGGGTTTGCACGAAGGCGCCGAACGAATACCCAGCCAAGAGCACGGGCAGCGCGTGCGAAGCGTCCCGGAGTCCGATGGCATAGTCCAGTACGGCCAGCAAGTCCTCGGTCTCCCCCTCGCCGTGGTCATGGACGCCTGCGCTCTTGCCGACACCGCGAAAATTGGGTCGCAGCGCCAGATAGCCGAAATCCCGCAAGCAATGCGCGAGCGTGTAGACGACCTTGTTGTTGTTCGCCCCACCAAAAAGGGGATGCGGGTGGGCCACAAGCGCCAGCCCTCGGAGAGTCTCAGGTTCGTCGATCAGGGTTTGCACCGGTCCAGCAGGGCCATCGACGAGCACGGTTTCACTTGCGCGCAACATATGGGGGATCTAGCGGCTACCAGATTGTTCTCTGGGGCGAAAGCGAATACAATGTTCTCGGTGTCATGAACGAAAGGGAAGTCCGCGCACGCATCGAGCAGTTCTTGCGAGCGACGGCCCGCAATGTCGTCGTGCCAGCATCGCTAGGCTTGGGGCTGACTGCCTCCGGCTGCGACTCACACGCCATACGCGTCGGGACAGCGGATGCCGGGCACGACGTCGTCGCGCAGAGCTCAGACGCTGCGGCATCGCCGGTCTCGGACGTCAGGGATGCCACTTCTGATCCGTTCATCGGCCCCGCTCCGCCCTATTTGCTGCCTCCCCCGCCCCCGCCGCCCGATGCGGCTTCTGCCACCGATCTTCCACTCATGGCAGTGCCCTACCTGGTGGCACTCCCTCCGGACGCGCCTGTTGACCAGGCTCACGACGCTCTGGAATCCGAATCCGGCGCGCAAGGGGTCGATGATAATCCGGATGCCTACGTATCGGTGCCGCCCCCGGCCTACCTTCCTTTCATGCAGCAGGCTACGGAGTTGGAATCGGTGGTCAAGCCTGCGCACGCCGCTGCGGGCGAATCGGCTGCGTTGCCCGCTCCGCAAAAGAAAGAGTAGGCCGTGCTCGACGTCTTCCGTCGCGTCGGCTTCATACCACGCGCCTGCGGGTGGGAGATCACGCTCAGGTGCAACATGAGGTGCCTGCACTGTGGGTCGCTGGCCGGGCGAGCCCGCGACGATGAGCTTTCGCACGACGAATGCCTGCGCGTGGCCGACGAGCTGGTTGAGCTACGCTGCGGCCGCGTAACCTTGACCGGCGGTGAGCCCACTCTTCATCCGGCCTGGGACGAGTTGGGCCAGCGCATGGCCAAACAGAGGATTCTTGTCGCCATCATCTCCAACGCCTGGTCGTTCGGGCCACGAGAGGCGGAACGGGCAGCTCGCGCCGGCTTGTGCACGGTCGGCTTCAGTCTCGACGGCCTCGAACACGAGCACGACGCCTTCCGGGGTCCCGGCTCGTATCCGCGCGTGCTCGAGGCGATCCGTAGCGTACGAGCCGTGGCCCTCGACATCAGCGTCAACACGACCATCCATAGCCTCAATCGTCATCAGCTGGTGGAGTTGCGGGACCTGCTCGAAGCCGAGGGCGTGCGTTCGTGGCAGTTGCAATACGCAATTCCCACCGGCGCTATGGCCGGCCGTCGCGACTTGGTGTTACCAGCCGAGGATCTGCTGTGGATTGTGCCGCAGATTGCCGAGCTTTGCCGAGAGCGAAAGGGACGCATGCACATCGTGGCCAGCGATCACATCGGCTACTTCGGGCCCCCCGAGGCCGACCTGCGCCAGGCCGACGTCGCCCTGCCATTCTGGCTCGGCTGCTGGGCCGGCATGCATACGCTGGGCATCGAGAGTAACGGGAATGTGAAGGGGTGTCTTTCGTTGCCGTCGGATCGGCACGGCGAAAGGCGCTATCTCGAAGGCAATGTGCGCAGCAGCAGCTTGCGCGAGATCTGGGGCCGACCAGCGGGGTTTTCCTACAACCGTTGCTTCTCCGTCGATCAACTGCGCGGATTTTGCAGCGTGTGTCGTTACGGCGACGTGTGCCGTGGAGGCTGCACGTGGAAACGCTACAGCCTGGGCGACGAAACCTCCGGCGACATCTATTGCTTCTATTATCAGGCCGTGAAGCACCGGCGATACGACCTGCTGGACGACGACCCAACACCTGCCGAGAAAACGTTTCCCGGGTTCTGATCGGGCGCTTGCTCGACCTCGAGATGGGCTACCCTCCGTGGGTCCATCCCGCCTGCCCAGCTAGAGCGCGATTGGGGTGAACGTGATCAGTCTCGCGCCCGGGCCGCGCTCCCTTCTGGGGACCGTAGATTGGTCGAGGAGATGTTGAGCCGCGTTGCTTGCTCGTCCGGGTCTGCAGGCAGTATAGTTTTCGCAAGGTGGGCGACATGAAAGAAGGATCCTCGCTTGGGATTGTGGTCGTGTCGATGGTAGGCCTTATCGGCTTCGCGGTGTTCGCGAGATCGGGCGCCCGGGCAGATGGCCTCGCGGTGTCGGCCGTTGCGCCCTGCATCGACCTCGATGGGGACGGTTACGGTGTAGGCTGCGCCGCCGGACCAGACTGCAACGATCACGATCCGACCATCCACCCCGGCGCAGTCGAAACCTGCAACTTCAAGGATGACGACTGCAATGGCTTGGTCGACGATGCCCCCGGTTGCACGGCACCTGCTCTCGACCCGAGCCCCGTGCGCGTGCCTGCCGGCTCCTTCCTGATGGGAAGCGAGACAGGAGCCGACGACGAGAAACCGGTCCACCGCGTGACGGGTTCCGCGTTCGTCATGGATCGCTACGAGGTCACCAACGCCCGCTACCAGGCGTGCGCGCGCGCCGGGGCTTGCACGGCGCCGTCGCTCTCCAGCTCGAACGCACGACCCCACTACTTCGACGACCCGACCTTCGCCGACTATCCCGTGATCTTCGTTTCCTGGAAGCAGGCACGGGCATTTTGTGCCTTCGCTGGCGGGCGGCTGCCCACCGAGGCGGAATGGGAGCGGGCCGCGGCTGGCAGCGATACCCCGCGCACATACCCGTGGGGAGAAAGCCCGCCCGATTGCGCGAAAGCGAACTTCGGCGGTTGCGTGGGAGATACGGATCGAGTGGGCCGTCGCCCGGCGGGGCAGAGCCCTTACGGCGCCTTCGACATGGCCGGCAATGTGTGGGAATGGACTGCGGATTGGTACGACGCCGCCTACTACCGCCAAAGCCCCGTCCAGGATCCGACGGGGCCGACAACCGGAAGCTTGAAGGTCATGCGGGGTGGCTGCTGGGTAAGTGGCGCAAGCTCGCTGCGTACGACCTGTCGCAAGGCAGGTCTGCCCGATTCGTGGGCGCCAAACGTTGGCTTCCGCTGCGTGTACTCGGGAGCACGCCCTTGAGGTGCATTCTGGCCTTGGCCACCAGCGCGGCGACGCTGCTCACCGCTTCTCTAGCCTTTCCCTGCGGGGGCGCGTTCGGTCCCAACGTCGCCGTGGATCCGCAGCAGGACATCATCGTGGTGTGGAAGGACGGCGTCGAGACCTACGTCTTCCAGCCCATCTTTTGCGGCACTGCCACCGATTTCGGATTGATCCTGCCGGTTTCTGCTCCGCTGACGCAGAACCCATCGCTCACCGACCAGCAGGCCTACACTACCGCAGCAGCCTTGGCCGCGCCCACCAAGGTCCAGGTGCAGGAAGGCGGAGGCATTGGCTGCCTCGGGGGGGCGGCCAGCGCGGGAGCACGCGCGACGGACGAGACCACCAGCGTGGTGGCCAGTGGCCAAGTGGGCTTTCTCGATTGGGTCCAGCTCAAAGCGGATACCCCATCGTCGTTCACGGATTGGCTGACCGCGAACGGATACCCGTACTCCGCCTCGGCCGCCGACGTCTTTGCCTACTACGTGCAGGATGGTTATTACTTCCTGGCCTTCCGAATCAGCCAAGAGGCTGTGCCTGATGGTGGAACCGTCTGCAAGGCCCTGGGACCGGTCTCATTCGCCTTTCCCGCGCAGGTCGCGGTCGTGCCGACGCGCATGGCGACCGCTGGCTCGACCATGACAACTTCGAGCTCGAACCAGTTCTCGTGGCGCATCTTCGGGATCACCCACGGCACCGAACAGCTGGGTGAGCAAGGAATGAGCGGTTACACGCTTGGCTACTCCGGCGCCATCGAAGCGGCCGATGTCGCTGGGCTCGCGGGATTAGCCGAAGCCGGCGACCGCCTGACCCGGCTGATGGTCACCTTTAGTTACACGTCGACGGACTCCGACCTCAAGCTTGGCACATCGACCCCCAGCGACTATCGCGACCAAGAATACGTCACGGTCAATGACGACTCCGCCTGCTCGGTGAACAGGGCTGTGCCTTCGCCGCACCGCCTGCCGTTGCTAATGCTCGGTCTTGTGCTGGCAGGATTGGTCTGCTGGCGCCGCTGGCGATAGGGAGGCAAGGCGATGCCCACCAAATGCGTTCCGCGCCCCGTAGGCTGGCTGCCGATCGCCGCGACTCTAGTCGTTGCCTTGGTCGCCGCGCGAGCGCAAGCCGGCGAGAACAGCTCTCCAACGATCGAGCTACGCCTGTCCCCACCTTTCCTTCGACCCTACGGCCTGCCCAGCCTATGCGCGATGCTTGCGTTACCGTTGACGGCACACGGCTGGGTTGGCGCCGGCTACGAGCTCATCCAAGACTACGATGCCATTCTGTGGACGACGCAGGATGTCGGGTACAAGCCCATCGTCATGTCGGGCATTCACGCAGGCGCATGGTATCGAGGTGGGGCCGCTCGCCAAAGCATGTCGTGGGCGGCCGGGGGCCTCATCACCTATTCGAATTCCGCTATCTCTTTCTCCAAGTCGCCGGCGTGGCTCGACAGCCACACGTACATCGTCGATGCTGGCGCCGACCTCTCCATCGGACACGTGTGGGAGCGATTTCGTTTCGAGGCTTTCGCGACTCCCGCGTGGTCCTATGGCCGCGTCGCCAGCACCCCTATTCACACGGACCAGCGTTACAGCGGCTTCACCTATCGCATCGGCGTGGCTCTCGCGATTCTCGTAGGTTCCTGAATCGAGCGTCAGGTGCCCAAGCTCTAACTGCGCCGTCTCCCGACCCGAGCGGCCAAACGGGTCCGCGGCCAGCGCATGATTGATTTCGCCGCCCAACCCGTGCTGTAGGCATTCGATGAAGCCGTCGCTCACGTCGCTGAGGGGTAGCGGTGGAGCATGGGGCGAGCGATCGAGTCGCTCGTACCCCCTAAACCGCGGGCAAGCAGCTCTGCTATCCTTGCGGGGTGACGGAATCGCCTAATCGTATCGATGCCCGCGTGGGCTCGGTGATTCAGGACCGCTACAAAATCCTCGACGTCATCGCCTCCGGCGGCATGGGCGTAGTGTACCGCGGCGAGCGCCTCCAGCTCGGGCGCTCGGTGGCCATCAAGTTCCTCCACCCCTGGGTGGCCGCGCAGAAGTCCTTCCTCGAGCGTTTCGAGCTGGAGGCACGCGCGATGAGCTGCCTCAACCACCCGAATTGCGTCTCGGTGATCGACTTCGGCCTCGACGAGGCACCCTTCCTGGTCATGGACTTCGTGGCCGGGCGCAGTCTGCGCCTCATCCTCGAGAGCGGTCGTGTCGAGCCAGCCCGCGCGCTCGGCTTTGTCCGCCAGATCCTATCCGGCCTGGGCCATGCCCACGCCCAGGGCATCGTTCATCGCGACCTCAAGCCCGAGAACCTCATCGTGAGCGACAGCCCCGGGATGGTCGACTACGTTCGCATCCTCGACTTCGGCCTGGCCACGCTGAAGGACGGACCGGCGCTGACGGTGGGTATGGCCGTGGGCACGCCGTCGTACATGGCGCCCGAGCAGACCCTGGGGGAAGGCCTGAGCGATGCGCGCACCGACATCTACACCGTCGGCATCCTGCTTTTCGAGATGCTGACGCGACGAAAACCGTTCGCTTCCGACAAGATGGTTGACCTCATCTTGATGCAAAGGCACGAGCCGCCGCCACGTCTGAATGCACTGGCGGGATGCGTCTCCTTCTCCGACGCGCTGGAGGCCGTGGTGGCCAAGGCCTTGGCCAAGGCGCCCGCCGATCGCTTCGCCAGCGCCGAGGAGATGGCCGCCGCGCTCGACGAGGTCCCGGAGAGCGCCGCCAGTGCGATCCCGGTGATGGTGCCGGCGGCGCACGAGTCGAGCCGTCGCGTCGTTGCGGCCGCCGGCAAGCCGGTCTCGGCGCCCATCATCGAAAACGCCGCTCCGGCGCCCGACGAGCCTGACCGCCCCGTCCCCGAGCAGCGCAACCCCCGTTCCCCGGCTTGGCGCCGCTGGCTTTGGGTGGAGACCTCAGTTACTGCGGTGCTGGCAGTGATCTTCACCTGGGCACTCTGGCGCCGCCACCCCAAGACCCCGCGCGTCCAGGCGCCGCTCGCACAACCCGTGGCGGTTGCGCCGGCGCCCACGGCGCCCGACGAGCTGGCCCCGCCGAGTCCCGACGACACGCCCGGTTTGGCTGGCGCAGCGCAGCTCTTGCGCCTCGGGCTGCGCGACCAGGCCATCACCGTGCTCGTCGACATCCGCCACCGTTACCCGGGCAGCGCCTACGCAAATTTCCTGCTCGCCATCGCCTACTTCGAAAAGCTGTTCTGGTCGCCCGCCCTGCTGCACACCCAGGCTGCGATCCAAGCCGACCCCAGCTACCGGCGCAGCCCCAAGCTGGTCAAGTCCGTGATCCGCGCACTGGTCAACGACAATGTTTGGGAAAAGGCCGCCGCTCTCCTCCAGCGTGACATGACCGAGATAGCGACCCCCTATCTCGAAGAGGCGGCGCAATTCGACAAGAGCCCGAAGGTTCGGGCCCGCGCCGCCCACCTCCTCCGTCGCTGAAGCCCGACGGGGCACGCCATCACCACCTCGAAGCCACGCTCGGCGAGGCGACGGCACGCGCGAGAAGCGTCTATTGAGTGACGTAGGGGTGGGCCGGCCAGCCGGCGGCGGTCGAGTAGGTGGTGTACGCGTCGACCACCGCGGTGTCGTAGGCAAAGTTGTAAACCGTGCAACTCTGCGTGCTGCCGTAGGAGTTGAAATTGCCGATGGCCATCATCGTGTACTGGTCATCGGTGCAGCCTGGGAAGCCCGCCTTCGCCTGCGCGCGGTTGCAGGCGATCCCGGCGATGCCGAGTTCGATGTTGACCACGGGGTTGAAAACCGAGTTCGACCAGTCCGTGGCGCTGGGGTTCGTCTCCATGTCCACGTGACCATTAGGGAGCAAGCCGCCTCCGGTCGCCGTGCAACCTGCGGGCAGATTCGACGAGTTGCACCAGGGGCCGGTCTGCATGGCACCGAGGCAGGCACACTCGGCCGCGGTCCAGCCCCGCGCGGGACAGCACGCCCCATTTCCCGTGCACCCGACGGCGTCGTATTGGAAGTGGGATTCGACGTATATGATCGCCTTGAAAATCATGGCGTCGGGCTCGTTGTACTTGCTGGTGAACTGGAGGATCGGACAGTCGTCGATGTCCACCGAGTTGCCATTCCACAACGGGGCGAGATTTGTGCGCAGCGGATCTGGATCGCACGAGCTTGGATCGGGGGAGGCGGCGTCATCGCCGGTGGTGCCGCCCGCACCCCCCTTACACCCGGCCGATACGAGCAGGCTCGCCCCGAGCGCTGCAGCCAGCATCGTGTACCCCAGCCTCGAAAGCGCACGCGTGTCCCTGGAGAGCATAGACCTAGAATAGCCCGATCTCGAGAATCACGGGATCCGCCAGCACACCGTGGCGCGCATTGAGGTTCTTCAGCAACGGCATGGCCTCGGCCAGGTGCGCCAGCTTCTCGTCGGCCAGATCGCCGGTGATCACCACGAGGTCAGGGGCGAGGGCGCTGACGCGCTCCACAATTCCGCGTAGGCGCCTCTTGCGGGAGAATGGACCTACATGTACATCGCTGAGTTGCACCAGGGAAAATCCGTCGTGCCTCTATGGTATGAGGACGGTCGGGTGTTGCGGTAGCATGTGTCGGCGTAGGAGGACTGCTCACAGATTTGCGGGGTCCCGCCAGCTCGGATTTGTGCCTGTGTTCGAAGTCGGCATCGCATTCCTGGCGTTCCTGTATGTGTTGCTGCTGGCATGGCCCGGCATCGAGTGGCAGCTCGCGATCGGCGGTGCGCTCACGCTGATGGGTCTCTTCGGGGGTGGTTCGGCCGGTATCGTCTACCACTGGCGCTTGCGCCGAGCGCTGGTCCGCTTGGGCGAGAGCACGAGCGGTTGGATGTGGGCGCCGGTCTCGCGCCACTCCTTGCTCGACGAACGCGGCCAGCGCGAGGTCCTGCCGTACTTCCGCGTGGGCGCCGCAGGGTTCTTCGTTTGCCTGGCCGGGATTGGCGTGCTCGCCGTGGCCCTCTTACGCGCCAGTGTCAACGGCCAGTGATGGCGGGTATGCGCGTCTGGCCATCATGGTCCGCTTGGGCCCTCGCTTCTTTCCCCGCGCGCTGCCAACCGGTCAAAGCACCCCGGACGACGCAGCGATGCGTTGACGTGCTCCGGGCGGTTGGCGGCGAGGACAAAGATCTGGCCACGGGTCCGCGCGGGGTAACCTGCTCGGACAGCGTCCTTGATGCAACACATCGCCGCCCGCTGGCAGAAGGTACGAAATGTCGGCGCCGGTCAGTCCCTGAGTGACGCTGACGAGATCGGCACCGGTTGCCCCAGGCCAGGATAACTACGGCTTGATCCCTTGCTCGTCGTAGGTGAGTGTCATCGCCCCGTCCGCTGCGCTACATGTCAGGTTGGTCAGCAGCTGATACGGCATCGTGTTGTCAACGCATCCGCAGGCTGGCGTGCATCCGCACGGGGCGGGGGTCGACACGCAGGACCACGAAGGGCCCGAAAGATTGTGCAAGCACATCTGCGTCGGGATCGTGCACGATTGCGTGTCGCAGGAAAACGCCCCCCGTGGCTCGCACGGGGCGCTTCCGGCATCCTGCCCCGAGGTTACTGCGGCGCATGCCAAGCTGCCATTGCAGGTAAGCCCGGCGTTGCATGCGGTCCCGTCGCAACATGCCTCCCCCTCGGCTCCGCACGCCACCGACTGGGAGGTCGAACCGGGCGCAGATCCAGAAGCCGACCCACCAGCCCCGCCGGAGCTAGAAACGACCCCCGAACCACCAGGCCCGCCAGAGGTAGTTACACCGCCCGACCCGGTACCGGAGTCGACAGGGGACGCGCCTGAACCTGAGGACGCGGCCGAGCACGTCCAGATGTCCCCTTCGTTGACGACCGCAACGAGCTTGGCTCCCGTCGCGTCCGACGCCACGGAACTCCAGACCAGGCCGGACGCGGCGGTGCCGGTGGTCGCGTTGGCCCAGGTCGTCCCCGCGTTCGCAGACGTCCAGATGTCCCCGTTGCCGGCGATCGCAACGAGCTTGGCTCCCGTCGCGTCCGACGCCACCGCAAGCCAACCCATCCCCGACGCGGCAGTTCCCATGGTCCGGTCAGTCCAGGCTGTGCCTGAATCGGTCGACGTCCATAGGTCTCCGCCGTTGACGGCTGCGACGAGATTGATGCCGGTCGTATTGGACGCAGCGGAAAGCCACCCCTGGCCCGACGCTGGCGTCCCGGCCGTCTGGTTCGTCCAGGAGCGGCCCGCGTCGTGCGAGGTCCAGATGTCTCCGGCCAGTGCGATGAGGTTTGCTCCGGTCGCATCCGACGCGATTCCGGACCAGCCGATGCCGGTCGCGGCAGTCCCCTTGGTCTGGTTGGTCCAGCTCCTGCCCGAATCGGTCGACGTCCAGATGGCTGCTGCGGCCGTTTCCCCAGTCACAGCGACGAGATTAGCGCCCGTCGCGTCGGAGGCCACGGCTTCCCAGTCCCCACCAGTGGCGGGAGTCTCGGCGGTCTGGTTGGTCCAGGTCGAGCCCGCGTTGGTCGACGTCCAGATATCTCCCCCCTCTGATTGCACTGCGACGAGGTTGGTTCCACTCGAGTCCGAGGCGACCGAAATCCAGTTTCCGCCCCCAGCCGACGCCTTGCCCGACGCGGGCGTCCCGCTAGTCCGGTTGGCCCAGTGCACCCCCGAATCGGTCGACGTCCACAGGTCGAACGTGCTCGCAGCGACGAGGTTGGCCCCGCCCGAATCCGACGCCACAGAAGCCCAGAGCTGCCCTGATGCAGAGGTTCCTTTCGTCCTATCGACCCAGGTGCACGCGCCCTCCGCGCTGCCTGTAACGCCCGCCGCGCCCCCGCCATCGTTCATGGCTCCACCGCTGCCCCCGGTTGTGGCGACAGCAGCACCATCGCCACCTTTCGTTGCTCCACCGCTGCCGCCTGTAGTGGAACCTGGTGCTCCGGAACTGGAGCCACACGTCGTCAGACAGAAGACCAGTGCAATCAGAACGACCTGCTGCGAGCTCTTGGATTCCATGCAGCGACTCCTTCCATCTCACCTATGCGACAAGACCGTACACAGTCAGACCCATGACCGAAACTGCCAGCATCTGCTCTCCCCCACGCTCTCCAGGACGCGACCAGGTCGACACCTGCGCGAGGATGGTCGCGGCCACGTCCGCCAGTCGCTTGGGCCAACGCACCCAGGCATCAGCCCACGCAATGCTCTGGTTGTCGGCGACATCCTGGTACCTTCCGGAGGCGGGGCACAAACACTGGCTCATTTTCAACCGGCCTACCCACGCCAAATATGACTATGTTACTCCCGTTTGTGCTTCAGGTTTGAAAAATCATGAAGAATGTCGACAGCGCCTCGAAGGCTTTGGGACCCTCCAACAGGTGCGCCGACGCTAGCGCCGCGCCGCGCCTTCCGTAATGACAGCCTGCCCGCCAGGAATGTTAAGACTTCGGCCGTGCCCGGGATGCCCGCATCCGTTTCGCGACCGCCGAATAGGGAAAGCGGCAATTCCGCACCCCGCCAGGTACATCACCCGGGACAGGTTGCTCGTAACTTGACCGAAATGAGTCAAACGCGAGTGGCGGAAGTCGTAGTCCGAGATTCGTGTCGCCCGGTACTAGTCGACGCCAGCAGCCTCTGCCGCGGCTCTGAGCAGCGGAGGCTCGTCTCCCATGCCACCTGAAAACGGCCACGCACCGGGAACACCTCGCCCGGGCGCTTGCTCGTCCCTTGCTCGGGCAGATTTGCGATGATCGCCGAACTCTCCTTCTCGGTGAAGACTCGGAAAAACGTCGCCGCCTTCGCCGTTTGGTTTGCTGGGTCTTCGCCGTGTCCTGGGCAGGCGCTTCAGCAGTAGCATCACCCAGACGTCCACTTCCGCGGCTGCTTCTCGTTAACAAAAGTGTTGCATACGTGTGACCTGAAAAAACACCGAGCACATGTCATGCAGGTGCAGCACGTACTTAGCAAAGGGGGCTATCATGTTTCTCTCCAGATTGTTTCGTCAACCCGTTGGGTTGTTTCTGCTAGCAGGCGTTGTGGTCCCCTTCATTGGCGGTTGTCGGGACAATAAGAGTCCTGCAGGAGTGACAGGAGGAGCGCAGATCACCGCCCGCGCCCTGAGCACTGCGAACGTAACCTCCGTGACTGCCACGATTTCCGGTCCAACGCTTCCGGCGCCGAAGAGTGTCCTTCTGACACAGCGGGATCAGGAGGACTGGAATGCTCTGGTCGCCTATCTGCCGGTCGGGAGCAACTACGTCTTCACCATCAGCGCCACCGATGCGACGAACACCCAGCTCTACACTGGCGCGGCGACCGGGATTGCTATCATCGCAAATCAGGTGACCACCGTCGTCATCATAGCGAACCAGGTGCCCCCGCCTCCGCCTTACGTGCTCTCGCTCCCCGTCATTGATTCGCTGCTGGTCTCGTCCGCCTCTCTCGCCCCCGGAGCAACCGTGACCGCAAAGGTCACGGCACACGACACCAATCCCAACAGTACTGTCAGCTTTGCCTGGTCCACGAATCCAGCGTCGCAGGGCTCATTCTCGGCTCCGACGGCAGCGACCACTCAGTGGACCGCCCCTAGCAGCCAGGGCGACGTCACCCTTATAGTTACCGTCACGGACAGCTCTGGCACGACGACCTCGGCCTCGATGGTCGTGAGCGTCGAGAACGCTAATGCCACCGGACAGGCTGCCGTCACCGTGACCCTCAACACGTCGCCGGTCGTCACGGACATGCTGGTATCACCCACCTACATCGTGCTCGGCCAGCCGGTCTCGCTTACTGTAGTTGCCACTGATGCTGCCAACAATGCTCTGACCTACGCCTGGACCAGCACATGCACTGCTGGGGTGTTCAGCTCGACCAACGCCGCCACGACCACCTTTACGCTTCCCGCCTCCGACACCCACACCATCTGCCAGTTCAACGTAGCGGTGAGTGATGGTCAGGGCGGGTCGGCCAGCGGTCAGGCGACTCTACCCGTTGGCGCGCCTGCGCACGTCGAGGCGCCAGTGATCACCGGCAGCGTGGAGCCGGTGACCATGGTCGGTCCAGTTGCGACATTCTCGATCACGGCCAGCGACCCCAATCAAAGCGCCATGACGTTCGCGTGGATCGCGTCGGGTGGCACGCTTTCAGGACAGACCGATACCGCCGCTTCGTCGGCGATAACATGGACCGCGCCGGCTACGGGGTCGGCTAGCTTCACCGTGTCAGTCGTGGTTACTGACGGACTTGGCCTAAGCACGCAGGCCAATTTTACGGTCAGCCCCCCGGTCGCCCCAGGAACTGGGGGTGCGACAGGTAGGGGAGGGGTGACCGGAACCGGCGGTACCACTGGTGTGGGTGGCGTAGCGGGAAATGGGGGTGTGGCGGGAGCCGGCGCTGGCGGCTCAACGGGAAGCGGCGGCGTGGTCGGAACCGGTGGTACCACAGGCACAGGTGGTGGAGCAGGAGGCAGTGGCGGCCTGGTCGGAACTGGCGGTACCACGCACGGCGGAGCGGGAGGCGTCGGGGGTGTGGCTGGAGCCGGTGGTGCCACAATCACAGGTGGAGCGGGAAGCAGCGGGACTCTGGCAGGAACCGGTGGCCTATCGGGTACAGGTGGGCTGGTCGGAACCGGCGGTACCACGGCCACCGGCGGGGCAGCCGGAAGCGCCTGCCTCAACCCGTCCTGGGCGGTGGAGACGACCCCGACGTTGGCCGACATGACCAGCGCCGCCAGCGGTACCTTGTGGACCGTGGGCTCGCTCTATGGCAGCTTCAACTTCGGCCCCGGCACCATCACCTCGACGGGGAGCTCGGATGCCTACCTGAACATGGTGAGCCCCACTACGGGTGCGGCGACCCAGAGCTTCCAGTTCGGCGATCCCGGGAGCCATGACCAGACGGCAAGCCTGGTGGCGGCCGGCCAGAACGGCAACGTCCTGGTGGCTGGCTTGTATGTGAGCGAGATC
>Ga0187889_10000451_pt1 | contig 49865 bp, 44 predicted proteins | sample June2016WEW_7_10_2_FD_132992 | JGI IMG/M metagenome (GOLD analysis project Ga0187889, IMG submission 132992) | Peatland microbial communities from SPRUCE experiment site at the Marcell Experimental Forest, Minnesota, USA - June2016WEW_7_100 | ecosystem: Environmental > Terrestrial > Soil >... | reverse complement strand
TGTCCAACGGCACCGCCGCCCTGATGTCGATCTTCGCCGGCCTTGGTCTCGGTCCAGGCGATGAGGTCATCACGGTCTCCCACACCTTCAACGCCACCGTCAGCTCGATCCTCTTCACCGGTGCCACGCCCGTTTTCGTGGACATCGAGCCGGACACGTACCTGATGGACGCGGGGCGGATCGAGGCTGCCATCACGCCAAGGACCCGGGCCATCTGCCCGGTCAGCCTGTTCGGCGTCATCGCCGACATGGATGCCATCCAGGCCATCGCCGACCGCCACGGACTGATCGTCGTCGAGGACGCCTGCCAGGCCCACGGTGCCCTGTATCGCGGCCGTCGCGCGGGCAGCTTCGGCTACGGAGCCTTCAGCCTGTACGGCACCAAGAACATGACCACGGGCGAGGGCGGGTTCGTCACGACCAACGACGACCGGCTGGCCGACTGGATAAAGCTCTACCGCAACCAGGGCATGCGAGAGCGCTACCACCACGAGATCCTCGGCTACAACTTCCGCATGACCGACATAGCCGCAGCCATCGGCCTCGTTCAGCTCGACAAGCTCGAGCGGAACACGGCCCGCCGCCAGGCAATCGCGAAGCGCTACGACGAGGGCTTCGCCGACCTGCCGGTCCAGCTGCCGGCCTGGCCCGAGGGTCGAACGCACGTCTTCCACCAGTACACCCTCGGCGTCGGATCGGCCCGCGATGAGATCGTGGCCGAGATGAAAGACGCCGGCGTCATCTGCGGCATCTACTACCCGATCCCATGCCATCGCCAGGCCTACGTGATGGAACTGGGCATCGACGCGGACCTGCCCAACACCGATACGGCCGCGGCAGGTAGCATGTCTCTGCCCATGTACCCCGGCCTGACCGAAGTCGAGCAACGACAGGTCGTGGAGGCCCTGCGCGCATCTGTCCTGCGCCACGCCGTCGGCACCGGCAGCCGCTCGTGACTACGAAGTTGCGGCTCGGCCTGGCCGGGCTGGGTTCGATGGGCCGGAACCACCTTCGGGTCATCTCCAACCACCCCGAGACGATCCTCGTTGCGGTAGCCGACCCGGACGCCGCTGCTCTCGAGGCTGCGGTCGTCCAGACCGGGGCTAAGGGCTTCGCCGATCCGCAGTCGATGATCGCCGAGGCCGATATCGACGGCGTCGTGCTGGCAGCCCCCACCACGGCCCACGTCGCCCTCGCTCTGGCGGCGATCGAGCGCGGCCTTGGCGTCCTGGTCGAAAAGCCGCTGGCCGCCACCGTCGAAGACGCGCTGGCCATCGTGACTGCCGCGCGGAAGCGCAACGTCCGCGTTCAGGTTGGGCACGTGGAACGCTACAACCCGGCTGTGCTGGAGATGGGGCGCCTCCTGCGTGCCGGCTGGCTGTCCACGATCTACGCCATTACCAGCCGCCGCGCCGGTCCCTTCCCGGCACGCATTCGGGACGTGGGGGCGACCGTGGACCTGGGCACCCACGACGTTGACATGATGTCCTGGATCGCCGGCGAGCGGCCCGTCCGCGTCTATGCGGAGACGGCCCAGCGGCTGCACGCCACCCACGAAGACCTGACATTTGGGCTGATGCATTTCCCCTCGGGCGCCACGGGATTCCTCGACGTCGACTGGCTTACTCCGGCCAAGCGGCGAAGCCTGGTAACCGTCGGCGAAGAAGGGATGTTCGAGCTCGACTACCTGACGCAGAAGCTGACCTTCACGCGCTCCAATGTCGAGACGCCTCAAATGATCGGTGGTTACGCCACGACTTTCGCCGGCGACGTGGCCGAGATCCCGATCCAGAATGTCGAGCCGCTGTGTGCCCAACTCGATGAATTCGTACGCGTCTTGAGAACGGGAGATCGGCCGTACGTGGACGGCGAGGACGGCCTCTGGGCCGTCGCCATCGCCACCGCTTTGCTGACCGCCGCCTCCGAGCACCGCGCCATCGATCTCTCCGACCTTCCTTCGAGGCTCGCTGCCGAATGACAATCGTCGCCCGGCCATCGCACGTCGTTAGCTTCCTTGGCGGCTCGATCAATCCGCCGGTTAACCCCTGCACCCACGGAACCCCCAGAAGGGTGAGCCCGTGGATTGGCGAGCCCGGAACCGTGGGTCGGGCCGTCGTGGTAGGCGCCGGCAAGATGGGTCTGCCACTGGCGGTCCAGTTCGCGCGCCACGGCTGGACCGTGGCCGCGGTCGACGTCAATCCGGAAGTCGTGGCCGCCATCAACGACGGCCAGTCTCACGTTGCCGAGGAGCCCGGCCTCGCCGAGGGAGTGGCGGAGGTCCGGGCCGCGGGCCGCCTGAGCGCCACGACAGATGGTGCGACGGCAGTCCGCGAGGCGGACGTGGCCGTGCTCATCGTGCCGGTCATGCTCGACGAGGGCCAACAACCCGATTACCGCTACATGGACTCGGCCGTCGACTCGATCGCTGGCGGCATCCACTCGGGCATCACGGTCATCTTCGAGACCACTCTCCCGGTCGGCGACACCCGCGGTCGATTCGCGCCCAGGATCGAGGCGGCCACCGGCCTCAAGGCCGACAAGGACTTCTTCGTCGCGTTCTCGCCGGAACGTCTCTACTCGGGCGCCGTCTTCGCCAACCTCTCGACATATCCCAAGCTGGTCGGCGGCATCGGTCCAGAATCTGGAAGGCGGGCGGCGAACTTCTACGACTCCGTTCTCGACGCCGAGATCGTGGCCATGAGCTGCGCAGAGGCGGCCGAATTCAGCAAGATCGCCGACACGACGTACCGCGACGTCAACATCGCCCTGGCCAACGACTTCGCCCGCTATGCCGACCGGGTGGGCGTCGACATCCAGGAAGTCATCGACGGCGCCAACAGCCAGCCGTACTCTCACATCCATCAACCTGGCATCGGAGTCGGCGGTCACTGCATCCCGGTTTACCCTCACCTGCTCCTCAGCCGTGCCCCCGACCTGGAGGTCGTCGCCGTCTCGCGCCGAACGAACGACGGCCAGGTTGGCATCGCCATCAAATCGTTGGAATCCTTGCTGGGCGACCTGGACGGGGTGCCGGTCCTTGTGCTCGGTCTGACCTATCGCGCGAACGTCAAGGAGCTGGCCTATTCGCGGGCCCTGCCCCTGATCGAGAGGCTGTCGTTCCACGGCGCCGACGTGACAGCCTACGACCCGCTTCTGTCGATCGAGGAGATCGAGCGCAGCTGCGCCAAGCCGTATCACTGGGGCCAGCCTGCGGAATTTCGAGCAATCGTTACCCAGACCGCCGACAAGCTTTGGGAGGAGATCGACTTCTCGCTCTTCCCCAAGCTCGAAGTGATCCTCGACGGGCGGAACAGCCTGCGGGGGATCGACCTGCCGGCGGATGTTCGCTACCTGGGCATCGGCGTGCAAGCCGCAACTCGGCGCCGACCGGCCGACGCCACCGGCGCCAACCAGTAGCAGGCGGCCGACGGTGCGGATCGTCAGCGTCGTCGGCACGCGACCGCAGCTGATCAAAGCCGCCGCGCTCCAGCCCGTCCTGCGCCGCCGACACTCCGATGTGTTCGTGGACACGGGCCAGCACTATGACGACGCCATGGCCGGCGACTTCTTCGGGGAGCTGGGGCTCGCCCGGCCCGATCGCTCGCTTGGGATCAGCGGCGGCGGCCACGGCGATCAGACCGGTCGGATGCTCCTGGTCCTGGAGCCGCTTCTGCGTGACGCCGCGCCTGACGCGGTCCTGGTCTACGGCGATACCAACTCCACCCTGGCGGGCGCTCTGGCCGCGGCCAAGCTGGGGATCCCGGTGGCTCACGTCGAGGCCGGCCTCAGGAGCTTCGATCGGCGCATGCCCGAAGAGCTGAACCGCGTCGTGACAGACCACGTCTCGCGCTGGCTCTTCGCCCCCACTCCGGCAGCCGTGGCGAACCTGGCAGCTGAGGGGATCAACGCCGGGGTGCACGAGGTTGGCGACCTGATGCTCGATCTTGCGGCCCGTGTCTCGGGGGAGATATGCGATCCGGCCGTCCTGGGACCCATCTCCGAACGGCTCGGCGTGCCGCTCGCGCCTGGCCGGTTCCTGTTCGCCACGGTCCATCGGGCCGAGAACCGCGCTCCGGCCGCGATGACGAAATGGTCCGCTTTGCTGGAAGCCGTCGCAGCACCGGAACGACCGGTGGTGCTCGCCCTCCATCCGGGAACTCGTGCCGCGCTCGAGAGAGCGGGCGTCGTCCTTCCCGACGGCGTGGCTGTCGCCGAACCCCAGGGCTATCGCACGTCGCTCGCGCTCCAGCTTCACGCCGCCGCCGTGCTGACCGACTCGGGCGGCGTCCAGCGCGAATCTGCATGGCTGGGCGTTCCGTGCCTGATTCTCCGGACCACGACGGAATGGGTGGAGACGATCGGAGGCGCCGGCAGCTCGGCCGTACTGGTCGGGCTCGACCGTGAAGCCGCGCTTCGCGAGCTGTCCGCCCGAGCCCCGCTGGATCGGACCGTCGAACAGGCCGTCGAACGCGCCGCGAACCTCCGGCTGGCGGGCTCAGGCGCCGCCGAACTCATCGCCGCCGCCCTGACCGTGGCGATCCCGGAGGCCCAGAAGTGACCGCCACCGCGCCGCGCCGGCCCATCTGCATGATCGTCCACGCCTACTACGAGGAGGACCCGCGCGTTCGGCGCCAGGCCGAGGCGCTCCTGGCGGCCGGCTGGGAGGTGGACGTGTACGGCCTCCGCCGGCCCGGTGAGAAACCGACCGGTGTGATCGCAGGCGTGAACTTGCATCGCTTGCCGGTCGGCCGGCACCAGGGTGCCGGAGTGCCCGTCTACCTCGCCGAGTACGGCGCTTTCCTGGCGCGAGCACTCTGGTCCGCGACCCTTGCCCACCGCCGCCGGAGGTATGGGCTGGTCGAGGTTCATTCGCTGCCGGACTACCTGGTCTTCGCGGCATTGCCGATCAAGTTGTCCGGCGTTCCCGTGCTGCTGGATCTCCACGAGGCGATGCCTGAGTTCTTCCGAAGCAGGTTCCCCAAGGCTGCCAATTCGATCAGCTACCGCCTGCTGCGGCTGCAGGAGAGACTGTCGATCGCTTTCGCGGACGAAACCATGACCGTCAACGAGGCGCTGGCCGAGCGCCTCGTGGGCCTTGGCGTGAAGCCGGATCGAGTCACGGTGGTCCTCAACACCCCGGACCTGGCGCTCTTCGACCCGACCGCCCATCCCCGCCGGGAATTCATGGCCGACGGCACGCTCCGGCTCGTCTACACCGGCGCCATTACGCCGACATACGAGCTGGATGTAGTCCTGCGAGCGGTGGCGGCGATCGTCCGCTCCCGCCCGAACCTTTCGGTGACGGCCACCTTGTACGGCCGGGGCGACGCCCTGGCGGGTCTCGAGGCCCTGGCGGCCGAGCTCGGCATCGCCGATCGCGTCGGCTTCCCGGGTCGAATCCCGATCGAGGCCGTGCCGCGGGCCGTAGCCGATGGCGACATCGGGGTTGCCCCCACTCGGCTGGACCCGTTCACGGTGATGAGCCTGTCGACCAAGCTGTTCGAGTACGCGGTGATGCGGAAGCCCGTCGTGGCCTCACGCCTGCCGACCGTCGAGCGATACTTCGACCCGGACACTCTCTCTGTCTACGAGCCGGGCGACCCTGAGTCGCTCGCGGCCACGATCCTGGCCCTGGTGGACGACGCTCCCGGGCGCCAGGCCCGCGTCGATCGAACCAGCCAGCGCGTAGACGAATTGAGCTGGACGCGCCAGGCCGAGGTCTACAGGCCGGTGGTGGAGCGCCTCATCCGAAGATCGCGCGGCGCCAGATCGAAGGAGATCGCCGAGACGTGAGCCGCGAACCGGGATCCGGACGTGCCACCGCTCCGCCGACCGCCGTTTCAGGAAGCGGAATGCGGTAGCATACGGCTCCGTCACCCCGGCGCGCCTCGCCGGGCCATGCTCGCACCAGGACGTCTAGATGACCTTCCGCACGAGAACGGCTCCCAAGCCCACCCGTCGCCGAACCCGCCGCGACGACACCCGCCGGGCGATCTACGTCACGCTCACCTTCACGCTCGCCATCGCTTCGGCGCTGGCGCTGATGGGTGGCGTCTTCGCCGCAAACTACTACAGCGCCCACTGGGCACCCATCGGGGCGGTCGACGGCCAGGTCTTCAGCAAGGACGCCGTCGTAGACCGAGCGAATCTGGACCTGGCGATCTACAACGAGCAACTCGCCAACTATTCGACGCTGCGAAACCAGGCGAAGATCACCAGCAGCGACTACAGCACGTTGGCGAGCACGATCCAGACCAATTCGGACCCGTCGACGATCTACACCAGCGCGCTGACCCAGCTGACCAACGAGGCCGAGCTTCAGCAGTACGCGGCGCAGAACGGTATCACGATCACCGATGCGCAGGTCGACGCCCAGATCCAGCTCGATGCCACCATCCCCGAGATGCGCCATGTCATGATCATCGGCGTGCAACCTCAGGCCACGCCTCCGGCCAGCTCACCCACTTTCTCCGACGTCGCCGCGGCCCAGACCAAGGCGGAGGGCTATCTCAAAGAGGTCCAGGGCGGCAAGGCGTGGGCCACCGTCGCGACTGAGGCGAATATCACTCAGACCGGTGCCACTAACAGCGTCGGCGACATCGGCCTGGTGACCAAAGACCAGCTCAACCTCGACCCGGACCTGGCCGACGCCATCTTCGCCCTGAGCAAGCCGAATGACGTGACCGCCCTCTTCAAGGGAACGGACGGCGCCTTCCGGTTCGCCACGGTCACGACCATCCTGCCGTCATCGGTCGACCCGAACTGGCAGAGCGCGATCGCCAGCGCGTCCAGCGCCGACCTGTACCGGGCCTACGCGAAAGCCGAAGCCACTCAGAAGGCAGTCCAGAACGCCATCGAGGCCAAGTACATAAGTGGCCCGACAGTCCAGCGCAATATCCTGGAGATCGCGATAGGGCCCGGCTATGGCCAGCCCGGTGACGGCGATGAGGTCAAGATCAGCATCATCGTGTTTGCCCCGAACCACGACGAGGCGAACGCCTCCAGCGTGGCCACGACGGACCCCGCGTGGACCGACGCCTTGAACCGTGCCAACGCGGCCGTGGCCACCCTGCGTGCGGATCCGTCGAAGTTCGCCACGATGGCCGCCGACACCACGGTCAATGACGATACGAACTGGGACACGTCGGGGGGCTCGATTCCGTGGATCCCTTCTGACCTGTTCAACGCCCAGACCGTCGGCGGATCCACGGGCCTCGGGCTTACGAACGTGCAGACCGCCGTCTTCGACCCGAGTGTCACTACAGGCACGATCCTCGCTCCGATCCAGGAGCCCTCGGAGGGCTACGTGGTCGTCCTGTTCCAGGGTCGGCGCCCGGCACCGGACCAGCGTATCGCCGATGCGATGCTGATGCTCAACGCCGGAACTCCTTTCACCACGGAAGCCATCCTGGCGTCGGAAGCGGCCGATGCGACCTCCGGCGGCGATCTGGGCTGGGTTTCGCCGTACATGCTCAACACCGATCAGCAGGACGCGATCTGGCAGACTCCGGTCGGCGGTATCAGCAACATCGTGTCCGACTCCAACGGCTACTGGATCTACAAGGTGCTCAGCCAGGAGACCAGGACTCCCGATGCCGCACAGCAGGCCAAGCTCAAGAACGTCGTCTTCTCGCGCTGGCTGACCGCGTTCCAGGCGAATGCGCTGGTCTGGCAGGATTCGGCGGCGCTGACCGCGATGGCTCCTGCCTCTCCCACGCCATAGCTGCTGCGGGATTGAGTGCTCGACGCGTGCGTCGCCGAGGCTAAGATCCGCTGGGGGTTCGACCCGGCGGCCGGGCTTCAGATCGCCGCGCCGGAGCGACTGTCGAGCACGCCCGTGGAACCCTCGCGGCCGTTGCTTCTCGTGCCGCTGGCACTGTTACGGGTCGGCGGAGCGACCCAGGCCGAGGGATCGCCCTTGCCCGGCCGCCATGCATCGGCCGGGGCCGGGGCCGTGGGCGTCCTGCGACGTCTCTACCCCGCCGACCACGCAGTGGGCCGCATCGGCGTGGCCGAGTCCACGAGCGTCGGCGATCTCGACGAAGCCGCCCTGGCGACGCCGGTATTCGTGCCGCCGCTTCCTCCCGAGCGAGCCCTGGCGAGCCCGTGGGCCCTGCCGTGGATCTCCAACCGGCTGCGCCAACCCGACGGCTGCCCATGGGATCGCGAGCAGACCCACGCCTCCCTGAAGAAGCACCTGCTCGAAGAGGCCTACGAGGTCTACGACGCGCTCGACGAAGGCGCGACTCTCGACCTGGCCGGCGAGCTCGGCGACCTGTATCTCCAGATAGTGCTCCACGCCCAGCTGGCCGCCGAGGCCGGAATCTTCGACCTCACCGACGTAGAGGAGATGATCGGCCGAAAGATCGTCCGCCGCCACCCCCACGTTTTCGGCGACGCGCAGGTGTCTACGGCGTCGGACGTGAACCGCCAGTGGGAGCAGATCAAGCGCGCCGAGCGCGAGGACGAGGCGGCCGGCGCCGGCGAAGGCGAGGTCCGGAGCGCCCTTGACGGCATCTCGCCATCGATGCCGGCCCTTGCCGCCGCACAGGAGATGCAGGAACGGGCCGCCCACCTCGGCTACGACTGGCCCGAGATCGTCGGCATACTCGCCAAGATAGAGGAGGAGCTGGCCGAGCTGGCCGCGGCTACGACGGACGTAGAGAGACACGAGGAAGTGGGCGACCTGCTGCTGGTGGTGACCAATCTCGCCCGGCGCAGCGGCGTCGAGGCTGAGGCAGCGTTGCGGGCCGCGGCCGAGAAGTTCCGCAACCGTTTCCGGCGGGTGGAGCGGATGGCCCGCGAACGCGACGCTCAGCTTCGAGACATGACCTTCGCCGAACTCGACGAGTTGTGGGATGCTGCGAAGGCCGAGGCGCGAGCCGAGGCCGCGGACCGCGCGACGGCGGTGCGCCGTGCACCGGCGGCAGATGCGGAGGCAGCACGATGACGATAGGGGCTCAGTCGTTGCAGCGAGCCGACGGCCGCCTTCCCGGCGACCTGCGGCCGGTGACGTTCAGCCTGGGCGTGCAGAAGTGGGCCGAGGGATCCTGTCTGATCAAGCTCGGCGGCACGGAGGTTCTGTGCGCGGCCACCATCGAGGACAAGATTCCACCCCACCTCCGCGGCAAGGGCACGGGCTGGGTGACGGCCGAGTACAGCATGCTGCCACGGGCCACCAGCGAACGAAACGTCCGCGAGGCCGCCAAGGGCAAGCTCGGCGGGCGAACGTACGAGATCCAGCGGCTGGTCGGTCGGTCCCTGCGTGGCGTCGTGGACATGTCCAAGCTGGGCGAACGCACGATCACGGTCGACTGCGACGTGCTCAACGCCGACGGCGGAACGCGCACCGCGTCCATCACCGGCGGCTGGGTGGCTCTGGCAGCGGCCTTGCGCACCTATGGCATGGAGCGCTGCCTCCTCGGGCGGGTGGCCGCCGTCAGCGTCGGCATAGTCGGCGGTGTGACCTACCTCGACCTCGACTATTCGGAGGACTCGAAGGCCGACGTGGACTTCAACATCGTGGCCACGGATGCCGGCCGGTACGTGGAGCTGCAGGGCACAGCCGAAGGCAAGTCGTTCGACCGATCAGATGTCGACCGCATGCTCGATCTTGCGGCCGGCGGGCTCGACCGGCTGTTCGCGGCCCAGGCCGAGGCGATCGCCTCGGTCAAGCGCTAGCCGGCTTTGGCCCAGGTCGCGGGGCCGGCGATGGCGCTCGATCGATCGCGCCTGCTGGTAGCCACTCGTTCAGTGCACAAGCTTCGCGAGCTTCACGAGCTGCTGGGCATCGCAGCCGACCTCATCGACCTCGACGACGTCGGGATAGCCGATGAAGCCGTGGAGGACGGCGAAACGTTCGAAGCCAACGCTTCGAAGAAGGCGCGCTTCTTCGCCGCCCTGTCTGGCCTGCCTACACTGGCCGACGATTCCGGCCTCGAGGTGAGTGCACTCGGTGGCGGTCCGGGCGTCCGTACGCGGCGGTATGCCGGGGAGAACGCCACGGACGAGGAGAACAACGCCAACCTGCTCGCGGCTCTCGACGGGCTGGCGGCACCACATCGCGGCGCACGCTATCGATGCGTCCTGGCGCTGGCCCTGCCGGAAGCTCGCGGGCCGCGGGGCGGGATTCCGGTCAGGCTGGCCCACGGCACGCTCGAAGGCAGGATCGCAAAGGTCCCGAAGGGCACCGGCGGCTTCGGCTACGACCCCATTTTCGAGCCGGCGGTCGAGCCGCCCGGCGGCCGAACGCTCGGCGAGTGGACGGCCACGGCCAAGAACCGCATCTCCCACCGCGGCAAGGCCGCCCGGCGTATGCATCGCATCCTGGCCGACCTTGGATTTTGACCCGGGCCCGGCGAGCTCAATCTCGACTTTGGGCGTGTGGCGGCGGCTCCATGGCAGCGACTCAGGCGCGGCTTCCGAGCCAGGCATCGAGGCCTGCCGCGACAGAAGCGTCATCCTGTACTGGTGAGCGAGACCTTGAAGTTGACCGTCGGGCGTTCGGGCAGAACGCCGGCGACGATTGAGCTGGAACGGGGCGACATCACCCTCGTTCGAGTCGACGCGATAGTGGACGCAGCCAACTCGGAGCTCGCGGGCGGCGGGGGCTGGACGGGGCGATCCACCGCGCCGCCGGGCCGGAGCTGATGGCCGAATTGAGATCGCGCTATCAAGGCTGCCCGACCGGAAGTGCCGTGATCACGGCGTCCGGCCGGCTGGCCGAGCGCGGCGTCAGCTGGGTTATCCACGCCGTGGGCCCGATCTGGAGAGGCGGCCGGGCCGAAGAGAAGGCTCACCTGCGGTCTGCATATCAGACCGCACTTCGCCTGGCCGACGAGGCCGGCGCGCGAAGCGTCGCCTTCCCGGCCATCAGCTGCGGCGTCTACGGTTACCCCCTGGATCTGGCGGCCGCAGTCGCCCTGCGGTCCGTCGGCGATGGCCTGGCATCAGCCGGAACGGTCGAACGAGCGGTTTTCGTGATGTTCGACGACAGGGCCTTCGAAGCCTTCCGGCGCGCCCTGGCCGATCTCTCTGGCGGCTCCTCAGGCGTCCGAGCTAGGCGGACGTAGCTTCGTCGGTGGATCTGGAGAGTAGCAGAGCCGGACGCCCCAGCCGCCCGGTCGTCGGCGCAGCCAACCAGTTCTCGCCGCGGCTTGATCGGAGGAAACGGCGCGCTCGCTCGAGGCCGCATGATTGGCGCCGCTCGGGGTGTGTCGTAGTGGCTAACGCACATGCTTCGGGAGCCGCCTGGCGATAAGCGGTGGAGCTGAGGCAGTTCTGAGCGCGGCGGGCCGAGCGGTGAAGGCACCGATTGGTGTCCGGTTCGCGACCACCGTCGACCGCAGCACGCCAGCCAGTCAGCTGTGTGGAACAACCCGCTCGTGCAGTGCCACGCGTGGTTCGTTCACCGCGTTGCAGCTCACGGCTATGGTCGCGTGCCGAGCCCCGGAGCGCCTCCCGGCCAGGCGTGATCCATCAGGTCGCTGTACTCTTCTTGGTCTTCCGCTGCTGGGCGCTCTTGCCGCCTCTGCTCCACCCAAAGTCACAGAGTTAGCACTAGATCAACGGAGGTCCCAATATGCTCGGTCGAAAGGATTACACGCAGGAAGAATTCGACCACGCCAGGTCTGCCGTTGAAATGCAGCTCGCCGCGTACAAGAAGTTTGTTGGTGTCCGCACAAGCGAGACAATCGACAAGACAGCCCAGTCTGCGCTGGGAGACTTCGAAGGACTGTTCTTCAATAACATGACCCTGGTCCTCGACCGCCACTTCGTACATAGGCTCCGAACGATGGCAGGCAAGGACGGCAACCCGCTCCATGAAGTCGAGATGATTTGCGACTCCGTGATGAACAACGCTGGGATCCTGCGAGGAAACAATGTAGTCAAGTACATTCCTGATCAATCCGTCGTGAAGCTCAATATTGGCGACCGGATTCGCCTAACGGCGGAGGAGTTCGAACGCCTCTCAGCGGCCTTCTTCGCAGAGTCGGAGCACCGTTTTCTTCAGTCCTGACTGGCGTCGTCGGCGTGTGCTAAACCGGAAGGGGGCACAGGGGGTTGAACGCGGCGAGGTGACGAGCCTCGACCACGCGAAGTGCCGTTAGCGAGGATGCTGGACGACCGTGTGAGTATCGTAAGATATTCACGCTGGAAACACGTCGGGGTGTGGCCTAGCGGCAAGGCACGTGCTTTGGGAGCACGAGATCGTGGGTTCGAATCCCACCGCCCCGACCAACCCTTCTTCCGCCGGTGGAGAACGAGCGGAAGATGACTTCGCTTCCCAGCCGGTTCGACAAGCTTCGGCCGTACCGACCGGCGCTGCGACGACGATGTTCACGGGCGCTGAACCGAATGGGGCGCAGACAAGTCTAGTACGTGTAGCGAACCGTCGTGACCCGGTTCGAGGCAGTCCTGGCCACACAGCATCGAGGCAATCTGAGGGGAGCAACAAGAGGCGAGTAGCCGAGAAGAACCTTGGCCTGTTTCTTTCGCCGGGGGGCGATTACGGGGGCGGAATCCTAACGCCCATGAATAGCTTGAGCGTAGGGCCCGGGGAGCCCGGTCCGGGGGACGAATGGCAGATCCCCGCCGAGCAGATCGATGGACCCACCGGCGAGGACGGGCCGACCACCGAGCCGACCCGTCCGACGGACGGCGAAGCGCGTCGTCGCGAGCCGTAGGAACGGACCGACTGCTTCCTACGCCCGACCGGCTGGACTGCGTCGGCTGAACGCAGATCGCCGCCCGGCGCACCTTCGGGGCGAGTCGACGGTAGCCGAGCCCGACCGGTTGTTCCGCGACGGCGCGCACTCCGCGCGCCGCGGCTTCTACTCGCCGAGCAGCTGGAAGTGGACCGTTCGGACGCGGTCCCGCACGCCGTCGAAGTCTACGAAGTAGATCTGGCCGAACTGGCCGAGCTCGATCTTGCCGTCGATTATCGGGATCGTCTCCGATCGGCCGATCAAGGCGGATCGGATGTGGGCGTCCGTGTTCAGGCTCCAGACCGCCTCTTCTCCAAGGTCCTCCACGGCATGCTTGATGTGCTCCGGGCCCGGGTGCAGGTACTGACCCTCACGCCGGCAGGTCGGCGCCAGGACTTCCAGGCGATCGAGCATGTCCTGAAGCAGATGCTTTGTCCCGTCGTACAGCGTGTCGTGCGATTCCTCCTGGATGATCACGCTGCACGTCGTGTGGGCCGAGTACACGGTGATCGTGCCGTTTCGGATTCCCGATTGGGCGAGGGCGGCCCTGGCAGCGTCCGTGACATCGTGGAACATCGGCTTGTGGAGGTGGCTGCGAACCTCGATCGCGTTGTGGAAGACAGTCAACCCGGTAGCTCCTCTCTTGTGGTTCTTGCGAGCGACAGCCCAACAAACCGAGGCAGGGCGAGCGTCCCTTTCACCAGATACGGCATCAACTTGGGTGCAGCTGTTCCCAGGCTGCTTTCATGGCCCGGATCATGGCCCGCATCTGCCCAACCGGATCCTCCGCCTTTAGGATGCCGCTCGTGGACCCTGTCGCTCCAACCCCCAGCGCGACCATGGCCGCGACGTCCTCGGGCGTCCTGATTCCGGCGCTGCACATGACGACGATCTCAGGGTTGATCCGGCCGACCAGATCGATCGTCCGCTCGACGAACCCGCGCATCTCGCTCGCGACCGATCTATCGCCGCCGATCAGCTCGGGCGGCTCGGCAAGGACGATGTTCGGACCGAGCTGGGCGACCGCGGCAGCCTCCTCCGGCGAATCGGTGCAGACCATAGTGACGAGGCCGACTTCGTCGGCGCGCTTGATCGCGCCGCTGATCTCGGCCAGCGTCATCCTCCGCTCCGAGTGGTTGAGCATCGTCCCGACGGCTCCGGCCTCCTTGAGGGCCTCGGGCAACACCATCCCCGCCCCCCGGCCGACCTCCACCGGGTCCATGTGTTGCGAGAACACGAAGAGGTGCTGCGTGGCCCGCGCGATCGCCGGGATATCGACGTACTGCGGGTCGAAGATGACGCCCACCCCGCACTCTTCGCTGACTCGGTCGGCTTCTACCGCCAGGCGGACGGCGGCCTCACCGTAGAGATAGCCCTTGAGGCCTATCTCGAAAAGAGGCTTCTGGAGACGGATCCCCTTGTACACGTTCGCCCCTCAGTCACGGATTCCGGGGGATGCGAGCCGTTTGGTGAGCGGCTGGCTCTTGCGCAGATGGACGCCCGGCCGGGTCCCGAGCCGGGTCGTGTTCGGCCGTCCCGCCAGTTCAACGAACTCGGAAACCACCGCTCTCCCGCTCGACCGAAGTCACACGCTCGAGCCCGTCGAACAGCACGAACGCGGTCTCCGTCTCGAGCGACTCGCCGGGCGCCAGGGCACGGGTGCGGCCGGCCGCCCCGGCCTGCTGAAGCTCCATGGGATAGCCCGTCCACGGCTCAAGACAAAGGTGGTAGTGGCCCCGCCATCCCCCGTAGACCTGCCACAGCCAGGCGTACGGAAAGACGTCGCGGGAGAACGCGAGGGCAACCCCGCGCCGGGTTGCCGAATCGGTGAGGGCCAGCCATCCTTCCCGCAGGTCGGTAGCCCAATGACCGCCGAAGACGGCCACTGAAGCCGCCAGGATTCGGCGCGCATCGCGGGTTCCGTTCGGGGCGGCTGAATCGGGCTGGTCGGGCCAGGCGTACGAAGCGCCAACCTCGCCCATCACTGGTCCGGAAGAGACTCCCACGAGCATCTGCACGGCCGGCAGGTCGATGCGGTGGGCCGGCGTCACGGCGAAACACGGGTGGATCCCCCAGAGGAACGGGAGCGGCCGATAGTCGAGATTCGTCAGCCGGTAGCGCACTCGAAGCACGGGCTCGTCGCCCCGCAGCTCCATCGTCCGCTCGAGGCGCGCCGGTGCGATCGTTCCAAACGCCGCCGCCTCGATCCAGGCGCGCCCCTCGGCCATTCCGGCCGTCGCGCTCCACGGTACGGACCAGAGCTCGCCCATGTAGGGGAGCGGTTCGCCATGAAGTTCGGCCCGGTCTCCGGTTGGGAAGATCTCGTCCCACCCGCCCGACCACCAATCGTCGAAATTGGCTCCATACGGCGCCCGTCGCGGGGACGTCCGATGGTTGGACCAGAGGAGGTTGCGGTCGGCCGCCTTGTCGACCAGCTCCGGAACGTGTCCGCCGAGTTCCGGCAGCACCGCGACCCGAAGTGCCGCGTTCTCCAGGATCAGGGCGGGAATGCCATTGAGGCTCCAGCCATCGATGACCCGAGCGCTCACGCGAGGATGACCTCCACTCCCGCGGCGCGAATCCTGGCGACCAGTTCGGGCGGAGCGCCGACGTCGGTGATCAGAAGGTCGACCTGGGAGAGAGGGATGATCGTCGTGAAACCGCTGCGGCCGAGTTTCGACGAATCGGCCAGCGCCACGACCCTTCTGGCGCGGCCCGCCATCGTGGCCCCAACCTCGGCAATCAGGACATGAGGCGTCGTGATCCCGTCTTCGAGAGTCAGGCCGTCGCAGCCGACGAAGGCCACGTCCGCCGAGAACCCCTTCAGGCTCAACACCGTCTGCGGCCCCACGAAGGCCTGGTAATCGGGGAGGAAGAGCCCGCCCAGGCAGAGCAGGCTCGGACCCTCGCCGGTGGCAACCTCCTGGACGACCAGTAGAGAATGCGTCACGGCGGTGAACGCATTGGCCGAACGCAGCTGGGCTGAAAGGTGCGCAGGGACCTGCGCGATCGTTGTTCCGGAGTCGAACAGGACCACGCTGCCAGGATCTATGAGGCTCGCGGCCACGGCGCCGATCCGCCTCTTCTCCTCTGTATGCTCGTGCATCTTTGTCGCAACCACCGTGGAGCGCGCGGCGACCTGGACTGAGATCGCGGCGCCATGGACGCGCTTGAGTCGGCCGCGGGCCTCGAGAACCGCCAGGTCGCGACGGATGGAGGTTTCACTGACTCCGAAACACCCGGCTAGCGCGGAGACCTCGACCTCTTCCTGCTCCGCGACGAGCTCGACGATCCGTGCGCGCCGCTCACGCGCCCCCGTCGTTGCGCGCATCGCCTCCGGCAGAACGCCCCTCATTTGCCCATCCCCATCGTCAGGCCACGCACAAGGTGCCTCTGGAAGATCAGGTAGACGATGATCGCTGGCAGGGCGCTCACCAGGGATCCGGCCATCAGTGCGGGAACGTTCACCATCCGAGAACTCTGTAAGGTCGCCAGCCCAACCGTGATGGTCCGCACCTCCGGAGTCTGAAGGAACAGCAGCCCGATGAGGAGGTCGTCCCAGATCTGGATGAACTGGAGCACCCCGACCGTGACTAGCGCCGGTGTAGCCAGCGGCAACATGACGCGTATGAAGATCTGCCAGTAGGAGGCGCCGTCTATCACCGCAGCCTCGATGAGTTCGGTCGATACGCTCCGGAAGTACGTCGTCATCAGGTAGGTCGCGAATGGCGCCCCGAGCGCCGCGTACACGATGATCGCGCCCTGGTACTGGTTAACCCAGCCGATATGGCTGATGTTGACGAACTCCGGCAGGATGATGGACTGGACCGGCACCATCATCCCCGACAGCATGAGCAGGAAGACGACGCTCGACCCGGGATAGCCCAGCTTCGCAAAGGCAAAACCGCCGGTCGAGCTAACGAGCAGGATGATCGCCACCGCCCCGAGCGTGACCACGGTCGAGTTCAGCAACTCCTGGAAGACGGGGATAACGGTGAAGAGCGTATTCCAGCTGTCCAGGGAGAACCCCGAGCCGGTAAGGTACTGCTGATATGATCGGAAGGACGTCAGCGCCATGAATACGAATGGAAAGAGCATGACGACGACGAGCAGCGAGAGGATGATGAAGATTGCCGTTCTATTCAGCTTGCGTCTGGCCTGATCCATCAGGGGCCCTCAGTCCGACTGACTGCGAAATACGCGAAATTGGGCCAGCCAGATCACGAAGACGACCGCGAACAGAACCACGCCGATCGCCGCCGCCAGGCCGAACACGCCCGTGTTGAAGCCCTTTTCGAACACGAAGAACTCCAGAGTTGTGGTCGCGAAACCTGGACCGCCCTGGGTCATGATGAAGATCAGGCTGAACAGCGCAGTGAAGGCAGTGATCACCGTGAGGATGAACGCGAACTGGATAAAGCGCATCAGCATCGGGATAGTCACATAGAAGAGCGTGGACCAGGCGCCTGCGCCGTCGACGCGCGCTGCCTCATAGATCTCTCGGTCGAGAGTCGCCATGCCGGTGATGAATATGATCGTGTTCGTCCCGAAGACAGACCAGATGAACGTGATGATGACGGCGAGGATCGCCGTCGAGTTACTCGACAGAAGGTCTGTGTGGATTCCGCCCAGTCCGATTGTCTCCAGAGTGCTATTGAGGATCCCTTCCGAGGCGAAGAAGCGGATTGCGACCATACCGATGACGACCCACGAGATCGCGGTCGGCAGGAAGTAGGCCGAGCGGAAGAAGCGCCAGCCGAGCACGTGCTCATTGAGCAGGAAGGCGACCATCAACGGGATCAGGATCGCCAGAGGAATCGAGGCCAGCAGGATCGCATTGTTCGACACCACCTGCCAGAAGGTCGAGTCGGCGAATAGTTGACGGTAATTGTCGGTGCCGATCCAGGTGGACGTGATGCCATTCCAGGTCGTGAAGCTGTAGTAGAACGTCTGCACGATCGGAATGGCGAGGAAGCCCGTCACGAGGAGGACTACCGGAAGGCTGAAGACGATGCCAGCTCGCCGGCGTGCCCGAGCCAGCTGCCCGCGCCGTGCCGGTGTCTTGCTCACTGGTCCGCTGCCTCGCTCTGGAGATGTCAGTCGGGCCATCGTCGATGGCCCGACTGACAAGTGTGTGATCTACTGGTAGCTAGTCGCCGATCTGCGATCGGCCGGCAATGCCATCAGCGCGTCCTGCATCTTCTGCAGCGCATCTTGCGTCGACATCGTTCCGGCGAACGCGGCGACAAGCACCGTGCTCGCGACAGACTGCACTTCAGGCTGGATCACGTTGTCGATCATCGGATAGCGGGTGTAGCCCTTGGTCGCCGCATAGCTCAGGAGGTCCTGGGCAAGCGGGTCGGTGGTCGTCATCCCCTGGATGGCGGGGATGAGACCGGCAGCGTTGATGATGCTCTGGGCTTCGGGGGTGGCCATGTATGCAAGGAAGTCCGCTGCGACTGCCTTGTTCGGGCAGTAATTGGTCATTGCGAAGCCATCACCGGGGAATTCGACGATGCCCTTGATCGGCTGATCGCTGAACGGCGGGACGAAGACGCCAACGTTGGATCCGAGCGCCTGCTCGGCGGCTGAAATCGCCCAAGTTCCTTCCATAGTCATCGCAGCATCACCCGCGAGGAACTGCTGCCAGGATTCAGTGTCATTCAGGACGTCCTGGTTCGTGTACCCGTCCTGATACAGCGCCACCCACTTGTCGAGCTGCGCCTTGATCGTCGGGTCGGTCCACGGCAGGGCACCGGTGTAGAGCTTCTGCCAGTCGGCGACGGGCAGGAACATCATCATGTAGCTGAGGTCGTAGAACGGGTAGAACCCGGCGGTGAGGCCCTGGGCGCCGGTGCCGTACACAAAGGGCTGAATGCCCGCATCCTTGAGCAGCTTGGCATCGGCCATCAGCTCAGTCCAGTCGGTCGGTAGAGTCGTAATCCCGGCCTTGGCGAAGAGTGCCTTGTTGTAGAACCCGTTGTACGTCTGCATCTCGAGCGGCACGGTATACACGCCGTCGGCCGGGTTGAAGTTGTTCGATCCCCACTCGATGCCCTTGAATTGGTTCAGGGTGGCCATGGGGATGTAGCTGTTGAGCGGCTCGAGGTAGCTCTCGTTCTGGAGCGTGAACAGGCCGGTCCACTGAGTCGCGAGGCAGGGCCCGGTCTTCGAAATGGCGGCTGCCGTCAGCAAGTCGAAGTAGTTGTTCGCAGGCTGGCTCACCACCTGGATCGTGACGTTCGGGTGGAGGGCCTCATAGGCCTTGACCAGGTTTTCGGTCGCCGTGGCGTTGGACTCGGTCCCGTAGTTGTGCCACAGGCTGATAGTCACAGGTGCCGTCCCGGCACCGGACCCGTTTGCAGCTGGGGCCGTACTCGAGCTGCTGCTGCAACCGGCGACGAGGCTGGCTGCGACCACGCTGGCCAGGGCCACCGCGGCGAATCTTCGGTACACCATCGGATCCTTCTTCCTCCCGTGGGCCCGGCCGCGACGCGGACGTTGCGAGGACGGGCGACGAATCACCGCGTTGGCGGGCCAGCCCGGTCCTCCCTAGCGGTCGAGCGTGAAGCGAGCATCCATTGTGCTCGGACGGAGTGTATTCGTGCGGAGTACGAGCGTCAATCGGGCGCCCACCACAACTTCAAGTGGCCGGCAGAGGGCTCGTACGGGCAAACTGCGGGCATAAGTGGCGCCTTCTGATCACCAAACGAGCACGAAACACAAGATGATGAACCAGACTGGACGCCTTGTGCTAGTCTTTCGATCATTCTGTGGCAACGCGGTAGCCGCGCCTGGCGGTTCGCGCAAGCAGCGAGCAACGGCGACAGCAACGAGGCCCCTGGTAGTCGCCAGCAGATCCGAAGGAGGGTTCAGGGTGTCGACGGGCGAGTCGATCAGGCTCCAGCGCCTCTTCGACGGTGGGCAGAATATCGTGATCGTGGCGATTGACCACGGCCTCTACAACGGGCCACGCCCGGGCTTCGAGAACCTCGCTCCGATCGTGGATCGACTTCGCGGAGCCGACGGGATCCTGCTCAGCCCGGGTATGGTTTCCCATGTCCGGTCGGTCTTCGAGCACCGCGGCGCACCCGCGCTGATCCTCCGCCTCAACTGGGGCACGCAATACGCCACCCAGTGGGACTACAAAGAGAGCCGGAGCGTGCCGATGATCTCCGCGGCGCAGGCGGTGTCGCTTGGGGCGGACATCGTGCTCGTCGGCATGTCTATCAAAACGGGCTCGGAGGCCGTCGACGCGGAGAACGTGGCTCAGACCGCTCGTTGCGTGGCGGAGAAGCGCGAGGTCGGTGTCCCGATCATCGGCGAGGTCTATCCGGCCGGTCACGAGGACATCGCGCCCGAGGAACGGCACGAGCAGATCTCGATCGGCTGCCGGATCGCCGCCGAACTTGGTGCCGACATGGTCAAAACCTTCCACACCGGCGAGCGTTTTGCCGAAATCGTTCGCTCGACGCCGGTGCCCATACTGGCCCTCGGTTCGAGGAAGCTGCCGCATGAGGTCGACGCGCTCGAGCTTGCCGCGACGGCCATCCGAGACGGCGCCCGAGGCGTGGTCTTTGGCCGGAACGTGATCCAGGCACGCAGCCCGGAGCGATTCCTCGAGGCGCTCCAGGAGGTCGTCAAGAACGGCGCGGAGCCGGCGGCGGCCGCTGCGAAGCACGGGCTGGCCTGAAACGCGGCTCGGCTCGCGATGACCATTCTGCTCGGTCTGGATGTGGGGACGACCTCGGTCAAGGCCGGCCTTTTCGATGAGTCGGGGCGCCGCCTGGCGACCGCCGCGGATGAGTACCGAATCGACCATCCAACGCCCGACCGGGCCGAGCTCGACCCCGAGACGTACTGGTCGGCGACCGTGACCGCCATCCGCCGGGCCCTCGCGGTTTCGGGCGCGGACCCGGCCCAACTCGCAGCCATCGCGGTCAGCAGCCAGGGCGAAACGGTCATCCCGGTCGATGCCGTCGGCAGACCGCTTGGTCCTGCTCTCGTCTGGCTTGACAACCGGGCCGGGGCGGAGGCGCGATGGCTGGCGGAGCGGTTCGGAGACGCGGCAGTTTACGAACGCACTGGCATCCCGTCCATAAACCCGACCTGGACCGCCTGCAAGATCCTCTGGTGGCGCCGGAACGAACCCGACGTGTTCGCGCATGCGCGACGATTCCTCCTGGTCGAGGACTTCATCCTTCACCGGCTCTCGGGCCGGTTCGTGACCGACGGCGCGGTCAACTGCACGTCGCTGCTCTACGACATCCGCGACCATGGCTGGTGGGGTCCAATGCTCGAGGCGATCGGGATCGAGCCCGGGCACCTCCCCGAGATCGTCCGGCCCGGATCCGTCGTGGGGACCCTCTCCCCGGCCGCCTCGAGGGCGCTCGGCCTGCCGTCCACCGTGCGGGTCGTTTCCGGCGGAATGGACCAGTGCACCGGCGCCGTCGGTGTCGGCAATATCGACGGCGGGGTCGTATCCGAGAGCACCGGCGGCGCTTTGACGCTACAGGCCTCGGTCGATCGCCACGGCCTGGACCTGACCGGCCAAACGCCGGTCTACGTCCACTCCGCACCGAACCGGTACCTGTATTGTCCGGTCTGCCCCACCGGCGGGATGGCCCTGACGTGGTTTCGTGACCAGTTCGGCGGCGAGGAAGTGGCCCTGGCGGCCCGGGACGGCCGCAGCGCATACGACCTGCTGACGGAGCTGGCCGCCCAGGCTCCACCCGGGGCCGAAGGCTTGACGATGCTGCCCCATCTGATGGGAGCGTTCAGCCCGGAATACGACCCGGAGGCCCGCGGGGTCTTTTACGGGTTCACTCTGCGCCACGGAAAACCCCACTTCGTGAGAGCCGTCCTCGAGGCCGTCGCGTTCATGCTCAGGCGGAACCTGGAGTTGCTAGCCGGCGTCGGAGCCGGGGCCTCCGAAATCCGGTCCCACGGAGGCGGCGCTCGCAGCGCCCTCTGGAACCAGATCAAGGCGGATGTCTGCGGACTGCCCGTCGTAACGCTTCAGGGCGAAGATGCTGCGGTTCGGGGCGACGCGATGCTCGCCGGAGTCGCCACGGACACCTTCCGGGATCTAGCCGAGGCCGGTGCGGCGATGATCGAAACGCTCGGCCGATACGAGCCCACTGTCGCCTTGCGCCCGGTCTATGACGAGGCCTATGCGCGCTACCTGCGACTCTTCGACGCGCTTCGCCCGCTCTTCCACGCAACCGGTTGACGGGCCGCGCCTGTCACAATCGACCTCAGAATCGGTGCCAGCCAGACGAAAGCAGAAGGTGAACCTATGGCGGTGAGAGCGAAGATCGGCCTCCTCGTGATGGCGCTCCTCGAGGACGACTACAACAAGACTGCCCATATGCGGCCCGCAGCGACAGCCGCCGCTCAGGGCATCGCCGACATACTTGGCGAGTACGGGGATGTCATCCACGCCGGCCTCGTGGAGGAGGAGAGACATGCCGCGGCTGCGGCGCGTCTCTTCAACTCGCAGGACGTAGACATCATCGTGGCGATGGAGCTCGCCTATACGAAGGGCGCAGTGCCGGCCCGAGTCCTGATCGACACCACCGCACCGGTCCTCGTCTGGAACGCCCAGAAGATATCCCGTCTCGGCGAGAGCGATGACTTCGACGTGGTGATGCTCAACTCGGGTATGGCGGGCGTCCCCGAGCTGACGGCCGTGCTGCTCAGGACCGGCCGCGACTTCACCATGGTCACTTCGCGCCTCGACGACCCCGACGGCAGACGGAAGGTGCGGGACGTAATCGCCGCGGCAGCCGTCCGCCGCCGCCTCCGCACGGCCCGAGTCGCGCTCGTGGGCCATCCCTTCGAGGGCATGACCGATCTCATGCTCGACGGACTCTCGCTCCGCCAGGACATCGGACCCATCGTGTGGCCGCTCGAGCCGGAGAAGATAGCGGTCCGGTTCGGTGAGATCCCGCAGTCCGATGTGGATGCGACCATTGCGGCCGAACGCGCTCGATACGACGTCGCCATGGAGCCCGCGCTGTTCGAGCGGTCGGTACGTCTGGCGCTCGCGATCGAGTTGACCGTGCGAGACGGCGGGTTCGATGCTTTCACGGCGTTCGACCAGGTGTGGCTGACCGACCCACGAGTGGGCATCATTCCGTCTTACGGGACCGGCCGCCTGTGCGAGATCGGGATCCCGGCTGCCCCCGAGGGTGACGTGAACTGCGCCGTCGCACAGCTCATCCTCCAGGAGTTCGCAGGCCAGGCGACCACCGTCGAGAACTACGTCATCGACTTCGAGAACAACGCCGTCATGTTCTCGCATGACGGCCACGGCAACCCCGCCCTGGCCACGCCCGGCGAGGTCAAGGTCAAGCACTCCATCTACTACCACGGGGTCCACGGGTTCGGCGCCGGCTTCGAGTTCGCCTACCAAAGCGGGCCGGTTACCAATCTCGCCCTCGTGACAACGGGCGAGAACCGGTGGCGGTTCGTTATCTCCGAGGGCGAGTTCCTGCCGTTCCCTCCCCGCCCCATCTCGGCACCGCAGACGCTCTTCCGCCACGGGACGCTCCCCATAGACGAGTGGTGCAACGAATGGTGCGCGGCGGGCGCTCCGCATCACATGGCTGCGGCTCAGGGTCGCTGGACGGAACAGCTGCTCGATCTCGCGCAGATGCTCGGGATCGAAGCGGTCGTCGTGTAGGGCCCAGCCGGCCGCGCCAAACGAAGTCAACGACGGATGCTCCGCCTCCTGGCTGACTGAGACAACCGGCAACCTGATAGACACGCGGCCGCCGGATACGGGACTATGCAAGAACGACCGCAATCTGGCCTGTCTTCGCCGTTCGAGCCGCGGTCGCGCATCATAGGCAGGGCGCGGCGCCAGTCGGTCACGTTTGCCCGTCAGGAGGGAAGCCATGAGCGTCACTTTCCAGCACGTCCCGCATCCGCACATCGCCAAGCGCAAGGAGTCGGGACCGCCGAAGACGACGGACGAGCACGTCGGGTTCAACGGCCGGGTCGCCCTGATCCTCACCACAGTCGTGGGCACGATGTGGTGCGCCTACGCCTTCGCGTGCCTCGCCCTTGTCGCGCTGCCATCGGCTACCGGCAGCCCGCTCCTGCTCATCCAGTGGGTCAGCCAGACGTTCATCCAGTTGGTCATGCTCTCGGTCATCATGGTCGGCCAGAACATCCTCTCCCGAGCCTCCGACAAGCGGGCCGACATGACGTACCAGGATGCCGATGCCACCTTCCACGAGGCCGGGCAGATCCAGGCGCACCTGATGGAGCAGGATCACGCGATCAACGAGCTGCTCGACAAGGTCGCCGGCCTCGAGGCGGCGCTGATCAAGGCGAAGAACGCCTGAGGGCCGGCGCCAGGCCGGGTTCGACTGGATCGATTCGAGTGCGCGAGGGAACGGTGCCGCAGCCGAAAGACGCCGCGTACAGTCGCTATCCTGCGGACCATGGCTGAGCTCGCGTTTCCACCCGGTTTTCTCTGGGGAACCGCCACGGCCGCGCATCAGGTCGAGGGCGGCAACTCGAACAGCGACTGGTGGAAATGGGAACTGAAACCGGGCACTCCATGCAAAGAGCCGAGCGGCGCCGCGATCGACCACTACAACCGCTACGGACGCGACGTGGAGACGCTCGCCGGGTTGGGCTTCAACACCTACCGCTTCTCAGTGGAGTGGGCCCGCATCGAGCCGAGCGAGGGCGTCTTCGACGAGACCCAGCTCGAGCACTACCGCCGCATGGTTGCTGCCGTCCGCAACTGCAAGCTCGTCCCGATGGTCACGCTCAACCACTTCACGCTGCCGATCTGGGTCGCGAAGCAGGGCGGCTGGCTGGCGGAGGCGACACCGGCCCTCTTCGAGCGCTACGTCCGGCGCGCAGTTGAAGCCCTCGGCGAAGCTGTCGACTGGTACTGCACGATCAACGAGCCGGGCGTCGTTGCCTTCGGCGGCTACATGGGTGCCCTGGGCTTCCCGCCCGGGACACACGGCCTGGCCAACTGGAAGCGGGCGGCGCGCGGTCTGATCCAGGGTCATCGGCGGGCACGCGCGGCCGTCAAGGAGTTCCGCCCGGGCGCTCACGTCGGGCAGACCCATTCGATGCAGGAGTGGGAGTCCAACGCCGGCGGTCGACCGGCGATGGAGTACGCGCGGCGCATGGGTGAAGACATCTACCTCGAAGCATCGAAGGAGGACGACTTCGTCGGTGTCCAGACCTACACTCGCGCCCGGCTGGACATGCCCAGACCCATCGGCTGGCTGGCGAAGGCCGCCCTCGCGGTCGATCCCATCGAGAAGCTGGTCGTGTCGCAGACGGTCGGACGCCAGACCGGCGGCAACCCCACCGTCGATGCCCGAGACGGCATCCGGCGCACGCAGATGGGCTACGAGTTCCGGCCCGAGGCAGTGGCTGCGACGGTCCGTCGAGCGGCCGAACTCCTGCCGGGCAAGCCGATAGTGGTCACGGAGCACGGCGTCGCCACGGCCAACGACGCGGAACGCGTCGAGTTCATCACCGAGGGCCTGAAGGCCCTTCACGCAGTCCTGGGCGAGGGTATCCCTCTGCGTGGCTACGTTCATTGGAGCGCCTTCGACAACTTCGAGTGGGCGCTCGGTTACGCCATGCAGTTCGGCCTCATCGCCGTCGACCGGGCCACGCAGGAGCGAACTCCCAAGCGGTCGGCGCGCTTTCTGGGCGGGATCGCCAGGGCCAACTACCTCGAGGTCGCGGACCCCGGATAGCACAAGACCGGCGCGACTCCGCACCGGTCCCGGCGGGATGCGTCGCGACAGGGGCATCGGCCCCTACCGCGCGGCCAGGCCAGCGCGAGTGTCACCGCTGAGGTTCCCGGAGCGGGGTCTCCACTCAAGGTTGAATGCGACGCGAATTGGGTCGGCCGTGTGCGGGACAGTCCCGCCTTCACCGCGAACGAGTCGCGAACCTTTAGCCGCCATCGCTGCCTGCATCGTGCCTCCGGAGATCCCTGGCGCGAACGGGACCACATCAAGCTACGCCGGTTCATGGGGGACTGCAATACCCGATAGGATGGCACCCGGTTGGACGGCGTCCCCGGTCGGACCCGCCCGGATAAGCCCGCCTCGAGCGCCTGCCCTGCGAAACCTCGGCCACCCGAATCTCGCGACACACGTCGAACTGCGGAACTCCGTCCGACAGAAAGCACGGGCAGCATCGCGATGGAACGCCCGCCGCGTCGGGCTTCGCGGCAGCGGACCCAGCTACCTGAGAGTTGCGAGCGCTCGCGGTGGCCTGCCGCGCCAGCCGGACGCTCTCGGGTCGGTTGGACGGGCCGGGGCAGGCCCATCAGGCGGTCACCAGCGAGCCCGCCCCGTCGACGATCGTCACGGGATACGCGCGGCCCCGCAGCCCGGTCCGGCGGGCGTACTCGCGGCTGACCGCCGCCCGGAGCGCGGGCACGGCGTCAGCAAGCACCAGATTGGCAGTGCAGCCCCCGTAGCCTGAACCGGTCATTCGGGCCGCGACCACACCGGGGACAGACCTGGCCACTTCGACCATCGCGTCCAGAGCCGGGGAGCTCACTTCATACCGGTCGCGCAACGAGTCGTGTGACTCGACAAAGAGTCGACCAAGCTCGTCCAGATCGCCCGACGCTAACGCCGCCGTCGCGGCCACGACTCTGGCGTTCTCCGAGATCACGTGCTCGGCACGCCTGGCCACGTTCTCAGGCAGAAGGGTGCGGTAGCGGCGCAGTGATCGGACATCCAGGTCTCGCAGGGAGCACAACCCCGGAATCCGTTCGGCCAGCAGGGCCACGGCCCGAGCGCACTCGGCGCGGCGCGTGTCATAGACCGAGATGGGCAACTCGGAATTCGCACCCGTGTCGCAAACCACGACACGCAACCCAAACGGGAGAGCCACGTAGCGCGTGTCGAGGGAACGGCAGTCGAGGAGCAGCGCCTTGCCTTGGCGGCCGGCGGCGCACGCGAACTGGTCCGCTATTCCGCAGTTGACGCCGACGTATTCGAGCTCTGCCCGCTGAGCCAGCGCCGCGAGTGCCGGCCCGGCGAGGATTCCGGCGCCGCCGAGCAGTGCCAGCGCGGAGGCGAGCTCGAGAGCCGCCGCCGGCCCAAGTCCGGACCGGATCGGGATCGCGGAGTCGAAGACACCGTCGAAGCCGCGGATAGGCACCGCGGCTTCGCGCAGCGACCACGCGGTGCCGGCTACATAATCCGTCCACCGAGCCGACGGTCTGGCCGCGCGGGCAGTGACCGTTCCCGCGACGGCAACACCGCGGCCGGGTGCGAGGTCGTCGATCCAGAACGAACACCGCTCGCGCGAGTCGATTTCGGCCATCCGTACGTGGCCGTCCGAACGTCTTCGGAACGCCAGCCACGTTTCGAGCCCAATGGCGGCCGGCAGGACGAAGCCCTCGTTGTACTCCGTGTGATCGCCGATCAGGTTCACGCGACCAGGGGCCCGGACAATCTCGACGCCAGCCGAATCGGGGGCCGGCCCACACTCGGCCTCGAGGGCGGCAGTCAACTTCTCGATTCGCTCGCGGTCGCGTTTTGTCGGCGCCATCGCGGAGATGCTAACGCCCCCGCCGGGGGCTCGGCTCGCATCGTGACCGCCGACCGCCGGTAACCTGCCGATAGGCCCGATCCGAAGCTAACCGCGGCAGACCGCTCCCCAACGCCCTTTCGCCCGATCGCCCAGACGTTGCCGCGAGTCAACAGGACCGGCTTGAGGGCCGACCCATGCTCTCATGTGGCACTAAGATGGAACCCGGGTCGGTGCGCTTGGTTCACTTGCCGAGCCCGAATCGGGGCCCAAATAGCCGTGGAACCTGTTCTGTGGATCCTGGCGGCGGCCATAGTCGCGCTGGCGGTTATGGCCGTCTCGATCGTGGCTGCGCTGGCGGGTCGGGGTCCCTTGGCCGGCCGTTTCCTCGAGATAGAGCGCGGGCCGATAGACCTGCGTTCCGACGAAGACCAAGAGACGGCGCAGATGGCGGGCACGCCCGCTTATCCTTCAGTTCGTCTGCTCGTTCGAGAGCCCGGGCCTGGCACTCGAGCCAACGCGCTGGCCAAGCGAGGAATGCGACCCCCGGACGACGAGTTCGACGAGGTTCTGCACGGCGGCTTTGCCGTCGACATATACGACCGAGCGGTCCGAATCCTGACCTGGTCGTTCATCCTGATCGTCATCCTGGTCGTCTCGGTCAGCGGACAGTGGCGCCCGGTCCAGCCGCAGATCTTCGCCACGTTGATCCTCGCCGGCAGCTTCGTCCTTGTAGTTCACGAGCTGATGCCGACGGGCAACCTGGGACCGGCGCGCATCGTTCTCGAGGGCAGTGCCGCGATCGTTTTCCTGACGATGCTCGTCCTGCTCACCGGCGAGACGACCAGCCCGTTCTTCTTTCTGCTTCCGTTGCTCGCTGGTGGCGCGGCGCTGATTGCCTCCCCGACGGTTGCGTTGATACTCACGCTCGAAACCATGGGAGTCTATGCCGTCGCGTCACTCGCGGGGCCGATGGACACCGATACACTGACCCGCGTCGGCGTCAACCTTGCCGCGCTCGTCCTGCTCTCCTACTCGGGCATGGTCCTGGCCCGTGTCCAGCGTCGAACCAGAGATGCGGCCATTCGGCTCTCAACGGTCGACTCCCCGACTGGCCTCTACAACCGGGCCTTCTTCTTCAACGCCGTCGACCGCGAGATCCAGCGCAGCCGCCGATTCCGGCGCGGCTTCTGCCTCCTGATGATGGACCTTGACGGGCTCAAATCGATCAACGACCGATTCGGCCACTACGAAGGCGACGTGGTTCTGCGGGCCGTCGCCCAGCTCATTCGGGCCGCTCTGCGTGGGATCGACGTGGCGGCCCGATACGGTGGCGATGAGTTCGTGGCCCTGTTGCCCGAGACCGACCCGACCGGCGCGTACGTGGTGGCCGAGAAGATCCGCCAGATGGCCAGCGAGCTTCTCGTGGACACGGGCGGTCAGAAGATAACGACGTCGCTGTCGATCGGCGTCGTCTCTTACCCGGATGATGGGCAGACCGCCGATGAGCTGATGATTGCCGCGGACGAGGCTATGTACTCGTCCAAACGCCTCGGCAAGAACCGTGTGGTCGGGTACGCCGAACCCGGCGAGACACCCCAGGCACCTCCGCCGAGTTATCAAGCGGTGCCGACGCCGGGCTTCCGGCCGCTGCATCGCGAGGGGAACGGCTGGCCGGTCGATACCGGCGAGCGCCGCTAGAGATGCGCGGCCGCATCCGCTAGCATCATCCCATGGCCCGCTTCTCGACCCGAGCGATTCTGGCTGCGACTCGGTCGCCGGAGGTCCACCAGACCCCGTCGGCCGTCCCAATCTATCAGTCGGCGGCATTCGCCACAGACGACGCCGCCGAGCTGGGCGACATCCTCACCGGCGCCACGCCCGGCTACGCCTACAGCCGAATCGACAATCCCACGACCGCAACGCTCGCCGCCGCCGTGGCCGAGCTGGAAGGCGCCGAAGCTGGGCTCGCTTTTGCAACCGGGATGGCCGCCATACACGCGGCCATCGTGTCGACCGTCCGTGCCGGTCAGACGATCGTGGCGACGAACGCTGTATATGGCACAACCCGCGACCTGCTGACCAGGGTGCTTGCGGGCCTGGGCATCGCGACCGAGTTCGTCGACCCGACCGACCCCGCCGCGGTCGACGCGGCTCTGGCCCGTACCGGCGCGCCAGTGCTGTATGTGGAGACCGTCTCGAACCCGACCATCGTCGTCTCCGACATCGGCGCCCTGGCCGAGATCGCGCATCGACGGCGGGCGCTTCTGCTCGTCGATAACACATTCGCTTCGCCGTACGCCTGCCGGCCGATCGAGCGAGGCGCCGACCTGGTGATGCACTCTGCCACGAAATACCTCTCCGGCCATGCCGACGTGCTGGCCGGGGTCGTCGTCGGGGGGCGTGAACGAGTCGACGCGCTGCGCCCGATCCTGGTGGACGTGGGCGGCGCCCTTGCGCCGCTGGCAGCGTTTTTGGTCCTGCGAGGCCTGCCCACGCTCGCCCTCCGGATGGAGCGCCACAGCGAGACGGCGCTCGAGCTGGCGGCCTGGTTGCAGGGCCAGGACACCGTCGACCGGGTCTACTATCCCGGGCTGCCGGGTGACCCCGGCCACGCGATTGCGGTTAGGCAGCTCGATGTCTTCGGCGGCATGCTCGCCTTTGAGCTCAGCGGCGGGCGCGAGGCCGGTCGGGCCTTCCTAGATGCGATGCGAGTGGCCGAACGTACCGCCTCGCTGGGTGCCGTTCGAACGATCACGACGCACCCGCCCTCCACCACTCACCGCCAGCTGGATGCGGCCGCTCTCAAGACGAGCGGCATCGCCCCAGGGCTGCTGCGCTGCTCGGTGGGCCTGGAGGACGTCGAGGACCTGCGCGACGACTTCGAGTTGGGGCTCGCCGCGGCCCGAGCAGCCGTGGGAAAGTAGCGGCGAATAGCGAGGCCGCGCCCGGCAGGCAGCCGCGGGAAATTGGCGGCTCGTGGCCGCAGTTCAGGGGCGGTTCTGGGCCGGATTCGGGCGACTCGCGGACCCCGGCGGTCGGCGGACCCAAGGGTCGGACGAGCGACCAAAGGGCGGCGGATTCGGGTCAAGAAAGAGCCGCCTCCCCGGCCAAATGCTGGGAGAGGCGGCTCCAAACGCGATCGCCTAGTACTGGAACAGGAGCTCGCGATACTTCGGAAGTGGCCACAGCTCGTCGGATACCAGGGTCTCGAGGTCGTCGGCCACTGCCCGCAGGTCGTTCTGGGCCGGGATGACCTGGTCCTTGAACGCCTTGGCCTCGGCGTGCACCGAGCCCGCCTCGTGGGCGGTGAGCTGTGCATGCTCCAGAGAGTGGATGGCATCGACAAGCTGGTCGGCCAAAGCGGCAACCTTCTCCGCGACCTGAGCGACGCCCTTCGACTGGCCGGCGGCCGAGAGCTCGCCCAGGTACTTGACGGCCGCAGGCAGGATCATGGTCTTGGCCATGTCCAGGGCGCAGTTCGCTTCGATGTTCGAAACCTTGACGTAGCGCTCCCAGATGATCTCGACGCGGGCGGCAAGCTCTCGCTCGGACAAAATGCCGAACCTCGAGAACACCTTCTTGGCCTTCTCGGTCGCCAGGGCCGGGAGGGCGTCGACGGTGCTCCTGTTGTTGGGCAGTCCGCGCCTGGCGGCCTCCGCGTGCCACTCCTCGGCGTAGTTGTTGCCCTCGAACAGGACCTGTTTGTTCTCTTTGACAATTCCCGACAGGATCCCGGTCAGACCGACGAAGTCGCAGGGCTCGAGCTTCTCAAGCTCGTCGGCGAGCTGCTCGAGCGAGTCGGCCACGGCGGTGTTGAGAACCGTCTGGGGCCAGTAGATGGGAGCCGAAGAGCCCACCGCTCGGAACTCGAACTTGTTGCCGGTGAAGGCGAACGGCGAGGTGCGGTTGCGGTCGGTGGCGTCCTTGGGAAGCACGGGCAGCGTGGTGACGCCGAGTTCCAGGGACCCGCCAGTCTTGGATGTGGAGGCGCCGCCCTTTTCGAGCTGCTCCACGACGTCTTCGAGCTGGGCGCCGAGGAACACCGAGACGATGGCCGGAGGCGCTTCGTTGGCGCCCAGGCGGTGGTCGTTGCCGGCGTCGGCAACGCCGGCGCGGAGAAGGTCTGCGTGGACGTTGACGGCCCGGATGACGGCGGCCAGGAAAGCCAGGAACTGAGCGTTGTCGTGCGGGTTGTGACCGGGGTCGAGAAGGTTCTCGCCCTCGTCGGTGCCCATCGACCAGTTGTTGTGCTTGCCCGAGCCGTTGATGCCCGCGAAGGGCTTCTCGTGGCCCAGAAACATGAGGTCGTGCTGATGCGCGAGGCGCTTCATCGTGCTCAGGACGATCATGTTGTGGTCGGAGCCGACGGAGGTGGCCTCGTACACGGGGGCCATCTCGAACTGGGCGGGCGCCACTTCGTTGTGGCGGGTCTTGGAGGGGATGCCCAGGCGCCAGAGTTCGCGGTCGAGGTCCATCATGAACGCGAGCATGCGCTCGCGGATGGTGCCGAGATACTGGTCCTCGAGCTCCTGGCCCTTGGGCGATGGAGCACCGAAGAGGGTGCGACCGGTGAGGATGAGGTCGGGGCGCTGCTCGGCCAGGCGGCGGTCGACCAGGAAGTACTCCTGCTCCGGTCCGATGTTGGTGAAGACGCGGCTGGCGGTGGCGTTGCCGAACCAGCGCAGAACACGCAGGGCCTGTTTGCCCAGCGCCTCCTGCGAGCGCAGCATCGGAATCTTGTGGTCCAGGGCCTCGCCGGTGTACGAGACGAAGGCGGTGGGGATGGTCAGGGTCACGCCGTTGGGCTCGACCTGCAGGAAGATCGGGCTCGTGACGTCCCAGGCAGTGTAGCCGCGAGCCTCAAAGGTGGAGCGCATGCCGCCCGACGGGAAGGAGCTGGCGTCTGGCTCGCCCTGAACCAGGCCCTTGCCCGAAAACTCGGCGATGGTCTGGTCTGCGCCGATGGGGCTGAGGAATGAGTCGTGCTTCTCGGCAGTCGAGCCGGTCATGGGCACGAACCAGTGGGTGTAATGGGTGGCGCCCTGGGCCATGGCCCATTCCTTCACCCCCTGGGCGACGGCGTCGGCGATGGCTGGATCGAAGGGTTCGATGCCTTCGATCGTACGGCGCAGCTTCTTGAAGACCGGCTTGGCCAGGTACTGGCGCTGGGCGGCTTCTCCGAACACGTACTGGCCGTAGATGTCCTGGCCGGCGTGCTCGAGATAGTCCTGCGTGGAGGCAACCTTGTGGTTGGAGATTGCCTCGATTGCTCTTTGACGAGCGGTCATTTGACTCCTATCGACTTTCTTGCATGGAGTGGCCTCTTCCCGGATTCCCCATCGTCGGCCGCTGACGAAACATCACCGAAGGATCGAAGAAGAAGCTACCGGATTGAATAGTCGCTGGCCAAGGTTTCGACCTGACTGGACCCCAAAATGACTCGCAAATGAAACCGTTTCGACCGGTCATCCTCCCCACGGTCGCGCCCGGGCGGCCGCGCCCAATCCCCGCCGCTCCCGGCCGCAGCGCCCGCCGGTCCCGGCCCCGCCCCAGCCACGGCGCTAGAGCAGCGCCGGCCGGACCCACTCCTTGCCGAGGACGTGCTCGTCGAGGAAGGCGAGGACCGTGTCGTACCAGATGCGCGAGTTCTGCGGCTTGAGAATCCAGTGGTTCTCGTCGGGGAAGTAGAGGAAGCGGGCCGGCACGCCGTGGCGATGCAGGTCGGTCCAGAGCTTGAGGGCCTCGCTGACCGGCACGCGGAAGTCGCGTTCGCCGTGGATCACCAGCATCGGGGTTCGGATCGCGGCTACGTTCACCGCCGGGGACTGGCGTTCGTATCGCTCGGGCTCACGATACGGGTCGCCGATCTCGCGCTCCCAGAAGACGCCGCCGTCCGTCGTGCCGTGGAAGGGCCGCAGGTCCCACAGCGACGCGTGCGTGACGATCGCCCGGAACCGGTCCGTCTGGCCGGCGACCCAGTTGGCCATGTAGCCGCCGAAGCTGCCACCCAGCAATGCGGTTCGGGCCGGGTCCACATCGGGCCGGGTGAGGGCCGCGTCCGTGGCGGCCATCACGTCCGTGTACGGGGTTCCGCCCCAATCGCCCCAGCCGCGCTGGACCATGCGCTGCCCATAGCCGAGCGAGATCGCCGGATCGGTCATCAGCACGGCGTAGCCGCGCTCCGTCAAGAGATGCGGGTTCCAGCGCCAGTGCCAGCCGGCCCACGAACCCAGCGGGCCGCCATGAACGAACACCACCAGCGGAGCCGGGTTCTCGGCCGAAGCCTCAGGTGGGAGAACGAGCCACGACCGAACGGACGTCCCGTCTGCAGCGGTCGCGGTCAGCCGCTCCACCGAAGACCGGGCGGCAATGCCGCCCTCGTCGATTCCATTGGTCAGCTCCACGGCCGATTGATCGGCCGTGCGCGAGTCGAAGCGAACGATTCGCGCCGGGACCGACACGGTCGACCGAAGCGCGTACACCGTCGAGCCGTCGGGCGACGGGCATAGGTCGGAGATCGCACCGTCAGAGACGAGCGTCGTCACGTTGCCGTCTGCCAGGTCGACCCGCAGGGCCGCTACGCCGCCGTCCCGATCGGCCGTGAAGAAGACAGCCGCAGAGTCGGGAGCCCAGACGATCGACTCGGGCCAGAGATCGAGCTGCGGCGTCAGGTCGCGGCCTTCGGCGGTGGCCGCATCGACCAGCCAGAGGGTGATCTCAGACGCCTCGTCCGGAGACCCGAACGTGCCACGGAGGCAAGCTACGTAGCGGCCGTTCGGGGATACGGCCGGTGCCGCGTACCAGGCATCGCCGTGAGTCAGGTAGCGGCGCTCGGCGGTCGCCCCGTCAATCGCGACGAGGTCCTCTGTGATCATCGGCGACTTCGAATAGTCGACCCAGCGCGTGTACAAGGTCGAGCCATCGGGCGAGAGGTCGATCCCCGACTCGACCAACGCCGCCGGACCGGCGTCGCCTGTGAGATCGCGCGGCTCGAGCTTCGCTTCGGGGTCCAGTTCCGGGGCCGTTAGCGCCGCGGTAAAGAGACGGCGGGTGCGCGGTGCCAGCCACTCATCCCAGTAACGGATCGGATACTGGTCGAACAGGAGCGCCCCCACACCGGCTTCCTTGCGAGCTTTGGCCCGCTCGACGTCGTCGGCCAATCCGGTCGCAGCCGGATGAACGCTCGACCCAAACGCGATCGTGTCCGCGTCGCGGGCAGCGGCGACGGCGTCAACGCCGCCGTCGGGCGCAAGCAGCAGCCGAGCCTCGCCGCCGTCCCGCGGGAGCAGCCACATGGCGTTGATCTTCTTCTCGGGATCGGACTTCGTGTCCGGGTCGGGCCGTGTCGAAGTGAAGAGAAGCGATCCGTCGCGCAGGAAGCAGCCGACCGACTCGCCCGCAGCCGAGCGTGTGATCCGGCGGGCCTTCGTGCCGCCGGACGGATCGACCTGCCAGAGTGCCGTCTTCATCTCTTTGCCCTCGGGCCCAAGCCGGCTCACCGCCACCACCAGGCGCTTGCCGTCCGGGGAGAGCTTCAGGGCCGATAGCCGTGGAAGCGCCAGAAAACGATCAAACGTGAAGGGTTCACTCATAACGCGATCATCGCGCAATCTCGCCGAACGGGCAGGGCGCTGCCCGCACCGTGGTTCGTCCATCGCTACGGAACACCGCTGCGGCCGACCTGTCGGGCCGCTGTTTCGCCGCTATTCAAGACCCCGCCGGCACGAGACCCCGCCGCTACCAGCCGCTACCAGGGCGTCGGCTCCCCTGCTATCATTCCGGGGCCCTCAGCGGGCATTTCGGTCGGGGCGTGGCGCAGCTTGGTAGCGCGCATCGTTCGGGACGATGAGGTCGGAGGTTCAAATCCTCTCGCCCCGACCATAACAACCAATCGAGCCCCATTCCAAGCCTCTGCCCACCCTTGAGCCTTCGCTGACGCGCTCGGGTGCAGCTTCGCCTTGCCCGCCCCGAGGACATCGATCCGCTCGAAGAGCGCCTCGGCCAGCAGCTTGCGGCCCGACGGCTCGGCGTCCTCCCACAACTCGGGCAGGTTGCGCAGGAACTCGATGGCTTCTTCCGCCGTCGGCCCTGTGGCGCCCGCTCCCCTGGCGCCCTGCTCCTGTTGGTCCAGAGCCCGCATCGAGGCCTCCAACGCATCGGGGTCGCGGTCGCGACGGTATCGGGCCACGGCCGTCTCGCGGTCGCGCTCGATGCGGGCGAGGGTGACCGGATCGGGCCCCGTCTCGTCAGTTCCAAGCCGGTCAACGACGGCGCTAGCAAGCTCGGCGTTAGCGCTCACGTAGCCCAGAGCCTGACGGACGAGATCCTCGAAGGCCTCGGCCGGATAGCTCACGCCCTTGTGGCGGCGGTCCTTGGCATTGCGGAAGGCCCGCGGATTGGCTCGTCCAGCGCCGAGCCAATCAGAGCAGGGGAAGTTGTGACGGTAGCGGGCAGACTGGCCGATGAGGTGACGGCCGCAGGCGGCGCAATGGAGCATCGAGAGGGCATAGGGCCGCCGGACGGTCGGCCGGCCGGGATGGCGTCGGCTGAACCGACTTCGGGCGAGCTGGACCTTGTCCCAGGTGAGCCCGTCAATCACCGCAGGAACTCTTGTGGCTGTTCCGTCTCGGAGACGACCTACGTAGACCGGATTGGTCAGGATGCCGCGTGCCGTGTAGAACGGCAGTCCGGTCTGTTCGGCGACTTCGGCGTCGGTCATCCCCTCGGCGGCGGCGGCGAAGGCGGCTCGGACCTCGTCTAGCTCGTCAGGGATCGTCTCAAGGACCGGCGGCTTGCCGGAGCGGGTGTAGCCGTAGGGGGGCTGGCCACCGGGTTCGCCAAGACGGCGGCGCTTGGCTGCGAGGCCTTCGCTGACCCGCCGGCCGAGCTTGCGGCTGTAGGACTCGGCTTCGGCGGCCTCCCGGACGAAGTCGTCCCAGCGGTCGGCGTCGGTCGAGATGATCCGCTCATCGCAGAAGATGACCGCGACGCCAGCGGCATGAAGGTCATCGACCGCGATCAGGGTCTGCTTGAGGTTGCGCTGGAAGCGGCTCGTGTAGGGGACGGCGAGGGCGTCGTATCGGCCCGCTCGTGCGGCGTCGATCATGGCCGCGAACTCGGGCGTTTGGTACACGGTCCGGCCGGACGCGGCACTCTGCCAGACGAGGCCCGTGTCGACTAGGCCATAGCGCTCGATGGTCCGGTCCTGTAGCTCGCGCTGGGCATCGGGTCCCCAGTTGTCGTACTGGCCCGCAGTGGACTCGCGGATCCAACGAGCGACGCGCAGCCCATCCACTTGATCCAGGGAGCGGGGTAGGGCGTGCACGGCAGGGGGAGTCATAGCTCAATCACGGCTACGAGTCCAGAAGCCCCCGCCCGACGCGGCGGGCGTGGGCCTGGCGGATACACACCGCGAGGGCCCGCACTAGCGGGTCTCCAGGCCCGAGTCCATTTGGCTCCCGGGCCGGAGCCACTCTGACTGGACGCCGCCGGGCTCCGGGGGAACGGACATCCTGGCTACTCATCGGGCCTCGTCCCATTGGCGGCCAGTTCTCCGTGGTGCGTGGCTGATGGCGGACTTGCCGCGGACTGGACCCTGGACCAGCCGGCGCGGCCTTCCGCGGGTCGCACCCTTGACAGTGGCGGTTCGACTGGTGCCGGTGGTGTTTCGACTGGGGCCCGCTGGCTTTCCACTGGCTAGACGCGGGACCAATGAGCCCGTCTTTCCACTGGTCGGACCCTTGTCGTTGGACTTGCGCGAACGGGACCGTCGGGCGCCCGAACCAGTCGGACCCAGTCGGGCTCTGGCCAGCTGGACCGCCCTCTGGGATACGTCCCCAGCCACAACGGTCGCACCACGCTCCGCGGCTCCGACCAGGAGGGCACCCGACCCACAGAATGGGTCCACGACCAGGCTGCCGCGACCGATGCCGGCCATCGAGGCCAGCTCACGCCCGAGGCCATCGGGCTTGGCTGTTGGGTACCGCTCAGCGGTGCCCGGTCCGACCGCGGCGACCGAGACCAGATCGATGCCAGCCAGGGTCCGCGAGCCTGACAGGCGGCCAACCAGAACGAACTCGGTCTGGTGGCGCAGGCCAGCACCGAGACCGGGATACTGACGATCCCAGGTGATAGTCCGGATGCCGATGAAGCCGGCCCGCTCCAGGGCCTCGATGGCCTCGCGCAGACCGTCGTTGTTGGTCATGGCCATCAGGACCCCGTCGGGCTTGAGCTTGCGGCGGGCGATGGCGAAGACCCGACCTATCTGCGGCCAGGAGAGGCTATCGGCGAACCAGTCGCGCAGGTGGCCGCTAGTCGAGCTGCGGTTGACACTCGTGTACGGAGCGTCCGTGATGACCAGGTCGATCGAGCGATCGGGCAGCGCTCCGAGCAACTTGGCGGCGGAGGCCTGGACAACCCGGACCCGATCGGCTGCGCTGACGAGCCGGATGGCTGACGCCCTCATGGCTGCCCCTCACCCGGAGCCGCCCCTGAGCCGGCGGGGAGCACCGGCTGCCCTGGCCGGGTGGCCGAGCGCGGCCCGGAGTCCTGGCTGGGTTCACCGAGGCATCTCCGGAGGCCATCGATGGCGGCCCGGGCCTCGGCCGTTGCCCGGTCCGGGTTGCGGCTCGTGTAGCTCAGCTCCACGAGCTTGACGCCAAGCCATCCGATCGCCCGAAGCGTTGGATGGGTCGGCGCCTTCATGCAGTAGCCGCCGAGCTTGCGGCTGCAGTCCTCAGTCAGCGGCCCGCGCAGGAGTTCGCGGGCCACGGCCACGAGAGCCGGACGGGCCTCGGCGGGCTGTGGCCGGCCGCGAGCGGCCAACCCTCGGAGGAGGAGATCGGCCAGGCCGTCGGCGGCTGCATCTTCAGCCTCAGCGAGGGTGGGAATGGGCCTCATGGCCGGCCGCCCCGTCCCGGCGGCTTCCAGACGAGGACGCCGCCTCGACCTGGCCGGCAATTAGCCCGCCGAACCTCCACAGGTAGTTCCCAGAGCGCCTCGCCACCGCACAGCGGACAGCGTCGTGGCAGACCGACCATCGAGGGCAGGACCTCTGGTCCGACGAGGTAGTCGGCCGGATCGAGCTTGTCCTCTTCGCGGTCGTGGACGTTTCGCAAGCTGCCCCAGCCGGCTACGAGCCGTCGGCCTCTTGTGGCCAGCAACAGCTCAGCGATTTCAGGAGCGCCGGCGCCGGGAAGGGGTCGGCCTTCCTCATCGAGCAGGCCCTTGGTGACGTACTTGAGCGTCTCTCGGACGGCCGCCCGGCGTGCCTCACTGCCCGGAGCGCCACGCACATCCTCGACCCAGACCACCGATGCGCCAACACAGCCCTCGGTGGCGAGGCCCTTTTCGTCGGCGTGATGTGGACAGGCCGCTATTCGTCCGACCTTGCCGCTGGCACGTTGCTCGGCCCGCCTGATCGCATCGCAGGTCACGGCTCGCCAGGCGTCGCGCATCTCGCCCCATCGAATCCAGGGCGCATCGACGAGCAGGTGGGCGTGCGGATGCCAGTCGGCCCGCTCGGTGTTCCAGGTGACTTCTAGCGAGTAGACCCCTCCCGCGACCGGAGCATGGGTGCAGCGGGGGCAGCCGTTGACGGTCACCCGATAGCCATCGCTGACGATCTCGACCTCGATGCAGCGGGCACACCGGCACTTGCCGGCCGCGGCCAGCTCGCGCGAGTGGCGCGGATGATCGCAGGGTCCAACCTCGCGACCGAAGGTGTGGCGTGTTGCGGTGTCGACGTCTTCGAAGGCCCGCTCGCGATGGTCGGCCCGGCACGGTCCGCCTTCGAAGATGGCGCGCCGGCGCAGGTGGGCCAGGGCATCGATCAGGACATCAATCCCCAGTTCAAGATCGCCGCGGGCCACGTTTGGCTCCGTCAGAGTCCAGAAGCGCGGCCGGGCCATCTTGTCCGACAGCTCGGCGAAGCGATCCACGAGGCGAGAGGAACGAGCCCGTTCGCAATCGGGGCATAGCCGGACGTTGCAGCTGTGGGGTCGGACGACGTACCCACCACAGCTGGCCTCACGAAAGGCCGACCCGCCGCGGCAGGCGTCGAGCCGGCTGGCCATCTCATCGAGAGCGACCGCATCGGCCGGGTGCTCCTCGTAGCGATCGGCTGCGGCCAGGCTGATCAGCTCGGCGAGGGCGACCTTGGCGCGGTCGTTTCGAGCGATCCGGGCTTGTGCTCGTTCCTGACGTGAAGCCTCGCGGCGGGCAGCTGCCAGCGCATCAATGTCACTTTGTTGACCCGTATGAACAGAAGTGGCATGCGCGCCGCGAAGGGAAGCGAGAGCGGTCGCGGCGAGCTGTAGGACTGTCACGGCTATGAACCGCGTTTGTCACGGCTGCGGGGCGAAGTGGGCCGATGTCCCTTCAACGAGGTGATCGCAGCCTGGCGCGGCCTCTGAGGGGCAGGGGCGAGGCGCTCAGCTTGCCTTCTGCGACTCAGCCGCTTCCGGCAGCCGGGAGAGCAGGTCCGACAATCCGCCCGGCTCGTAACTTCGAGCGGGTCTCCACACCAGAGGCAGCGTCGGGTATTCATCGCCGGGACCCAGCCGCTAGGGCTGCGCTCATGCTCTCCGCGTCGCCGCGCAGCCGCATCTCGCACGCCCGGCAGCGCGGACGGCCGCGTGTCGCTCGCGACTTCCAAGCATGGCCGCAACGGGCGCAGACGCACCAGGGCCGGAGCGTTACCTGGACCGTCATTGCCTCCGTTTCGTCTCGTTCGGTTGCCATCTCGACCCTCGTTTCCATCGAGTTTCAAGGTGTTCTTACAGCGACAATTGACGTCGCGGTAGAGCATTCGTGGTCAGGGCCGAGCAATGCTCAAGCGTGGAACGCGAGAATCGAGCGTGGAAAACCGACAGGAATTGCGCGCCCGGGGAAAGGCATTTCGGCGCGAGTTGGCGGCCTGGCTCATGGCCAATCCACCGGCCGAACCTGCCAGACGACCCGGCCGATCGGGGATCGAACGCGGGCGTGGCTCCCTCTCCGGAGCCGAGGCGTGGGTCGGCAACCGGGCTATCGCCCTCGATCCCAAGGTGCTCGCGGCTCTCGCGTCGGATCGCGACTCGCCCTTTTACGACTCGCTGTTCGGGATCGTCCTCCGCGCGCTGGAGCAGGCGATCGATCCGTCACGCTGGCTTGAGCGGACGGAGCCAGTCATCGTGAAGTACGGACACGTCCGTGTCGGGCTCTTCGATTGGACGACCGACCTCGACGCCTTCATTGAGGCACTGCTCGGCCGGCCGGTTCCGGCGAGTCCCCGATACGAGCAACGGGGGCCAATCTTGCCCGTGATGAACACGAGTGACTTCGACGCCATCCGACAGCTGCTGGGGGCACGGATCGAGGACAAGATCGCCCTGGTCCATCTCACCGGAGCCTGGGCCGCACACGAGCTGGATCCTCTCGTCAAGCTGGCAGCGGCCACATCGGGCGGCGACCCAGTTCGGGCAGCCGTCCAGTACGCACTGCTGCGCATCGACCGCCAAGGGTTCGCAGCATCGCCAGCCGGTCGCATGACGATCAGGGCCATGCGGCAGGCGCCCCTCGGACGCACACCTCGACTTGATCTCGAACTAGCGGGTGCCTTCGACATCGGCATTGCGGGCCAGCTCGGGCTCGCGTTCTGGAGTGGGGCGAAGCAGCTCCGCTCCTACCGGGCCGCCATGGCGGCGCACTTGCGGTACCTGTTCGATTACGAAGTCGCCCCGCAGAACCGTTGGCCGAACGAGCGGACTCGGCGCGAGGCGCTAATGGTGTGGTTCCTGACACGATGGGCCGGACTCGCCGAGCCAGGTCAATCCGTGACGCGTCCGAAGATCGCTCGGTATCTCCGGCTCCAAAATCCCGCCGACTACGAAGGCGAGGCCGAGCTGGTGACTATTCGCCGGCTCTACAAGTTGTCGACCGCGATGCGCCCTCCGGACACGGCATCGCTGGGTAGAGCGGGAGCTTGAGGCTGTCTCAGTTGAACAGCTCGCCTTGCTCGGCCGCCTTCTTTGCCACTCGTTCGGCCTGCTGGTATGCCGGTAGCACAAGCAACGGTAGGTCCGGCCGACGGTGTTCTTCGAGCAGCTCGCGGATGGTCAGAATCTGGATCCGCTGGTAGTCGCGGCCGGACAGCTCCGAATGATAGACGCCAGCCGTTGTGGCTTCCAGGTGCATCGGCCCGGATGGCTCATCCAGGGTGACGAATAGGCCGATCTCAGCCTTCTCGCGCTCCAGAACGCCCTTGAGGTCGCGCACCATCCCTGAGTTAACCGTGCCGCTCTTGACGCTGACGAGAGCGCGACCCACCTCGCCACGCGGCCCGGTCGAGAAGCTGATGACGCCGTCGATGCCCCGATCCGCGCCCTTCCTCTGAATGCCTCCAATGGGCTGCGCACCGACCAGGTCGAGCGCCCACCACTGGAACTGGTAGGTGCCTTCCAGCCCTGCACCGACGAGCATGGCTTTAGCGCCCTCAACCTCGGTCGGCTGGCCGATGACCTCCACTTCCGCCAGGCCGAAGCTGTCCTTGAGCCGGGCGCGCATGACGGCGATCGAGAGATAGGTGATGTCGATGCCGATCCACTGGCGGTCTAGCTTCTGCGCGGCAACCAGGGCGGTACCGCACCCGCAGAACGGGTCGAGGACGATATCCCCTGGTTTGGACGAGGTGGCCAGGATGCGCTCCAGCAGAGCAAGCGGCTTTTGGGTGGACCAGCCGAGCCGCTCGCCTTTGGAGAGGCCGCGGAGCATGTCGATGTCGGACCATACGTCCTGCAGAGCCACACCCTTGGATTCATCGAGGTACCGCTTGATGGCCGGGACCGCGCCGGGCTTGCGCTGAACGATCAGCCCTCGCTCGTACAGTTCCTGCATGTGCTCCCGGCTGTACCGCCAGTAGCGAGTGACGCCGAGGAACTCATAGCGCGGATTGCCCTTCGCCTCACCTCCGGGGCCTGTGATGTCCGCGAGGTTGTAGCGCCGACCAGTGCCGGGCTCGACGTGCTTGTACCAGGTATCGGTCGTCTCTTGAGACAACGGCGTGTAGATCGGGTTGAACGCCGCAGACTCGGACCGTCGGTAGAACAGGATCACGTCGTGCAGTCGCCCGAGATGCTTGGCGCCCTGGCCGAAATCGTTGTGGGCGTCTGAGCGTTTCCACACGATCTCGTTCACGAAGTTCCGCGCATCGAAGATCGCATCGAGCATGACCTTGAGGTAGTGGCTGGCGGTCGGATCGCAGTGCAGGTAGAGCGAGCCGGTGGGCTTCAGCACCCGATGGAGTTCAACCAGTCGGACGGCCATCTCCACGAGGTAGGCCATCATCTGGTTCTCGCCGATCCCGGAGCGCAGGGCGGCGACGATGGTGCTCACCGTGGACGGGACGCGGCCCTGATTCTGGTTCGTGTTCGTCAGGTAGGCATACTGGGCCTCGGCGTCCGGCCCCCAATGCCAGGTGTCCTCGAAGGCGAGCAGTTGGGCGTCCGTGCTGTTCCCTGACTCGTCCTTGAAGATGACGTTGTAGGCGCGGTTCGAGTTGAACGGCGGGTCGAGGTAGACGAGATCGACAGACTCGTCCGGAATGTAGCGCCGCAGGATGTCGAGGTTGTCGCCGTAGTACAGGACGTTGGTCTGCACGGCGGACTCCTAGTCTCGCTCGGATGGTGCGGTCGGCAGGATCGCCGCCAGCTCGGGCTCGATGTCAAGCCGATACCGATCTGCGATAGCTGCCACGCAGACGCCTGTCACGCCCCGCAACTCGCCAAGAGCAGGCCCAAGCGCCCAGTCGCCCCCATACCTCCACGGCGCCCTGCCATGATCCAAGGCGGGGCTTTCGCACTCGTCGAGGAACTTGCGACAGGCGGCACGGATCACCCGCAGGCCGTCTCCGAGCTTGGAGTCAGGCGCCAGCCCGCCGATGACTTCGGTCAGGAACCGGCGCATCTCCAGGATCGACCGAACGCACTCGTCCGTGGTTTCCATCTGTTCGGGGGCGTAGAGGACTCGCCGGTCCTCCAAGAAGGCCAGAACCCGGTGCGCTATTGCTGCCTCTTCGGCCGACGGGTCTACCAGCTCGAACTGAACGTTGGGTGGGACGAGGCTCCAGACAACGTTGCGCGGGCGCAACTCGGCCGCCTTGACTCCGATGTGTCTCCGTGGTCCGGGCATATCCCCCTCGAGATAGGGTGTTGCGAACCCTACTGTACGCCCCGGCTAGGGGCCGGCTCCTTCGCTTGCGGGCCATCGGTTACGTGACATTGCCGATCGACTGTTCGGCGGGAGCAGGCCTACCGGCCACTCTCGACCAATTTGATCCCTTGGTGCGTCAGAACGAGGTTGCCACCCATCGTGTACCAACTGACATACCCCTCGTTATCCAGGTATTCGGCCGCGATCAGCGAGCGGTCCTCTTCCCAGCCCAACGCGGAGGCAACATCTCGGAAGTTGAACAACTTCATGTCGTCGCCGTCGACCAGTTCGTAGGCCTGCCTCATGAACGCGTTTCGATCTTGCTGGCGCGCTTCTGCCTGGCGGCCCTCGTCCGACTCTGGATCAAACGATTCCTCGACAACCTGAGCGCCCCTATGGGTTATCGAGATGCCGGGCCCAGTTGTCCGGATTTCGACCAAGCCCTCGTTCTCAAGGTAGCGGGCGATCGACACTAGTTCCGCCTCATCGACTATGCCCACACTCGTTGCTGTGTCCATGCCAAGGTCGATGTGCAACGGGCGGCCGGCTGACTTTGCGTACAGCGCGCGAAGGTAGGCGCTGCGCTTCGCTGACTTACCCCCGATCCCCGTCATAGATACCTCCTGCGATCGATGCAGCGGCTCATCCTCGGCGCTGATTGGGCCCGGCAGGCCATCGTCGGTGGAGTGCGCAAACTCCGCTCCAGCGTCGAGCCCGTCCGCCCCTCCCGAGATCGCCCCCTCGAGGGCATCCGCTAGCCGCAAGGACGCGGCAATGAAGTTGCGGACGAACGGCGACCGGAAGCGAACGCGCCGGCCAGCTACCAGCGTGTCTCCCGACTCCGCCACGTACTTGGCGTCGGCGACGCCATTGTTGTGCTCAAGAACATGGCGTCTGGCGAAGCCGAGCCGCAATGCCGCTAGGTCCGATGCCGAGAGCCGTGCCATGGGGTCGACAGAGAAGTCCTCTTGCCACTGCTTGCGAAGTCGGTCCACGTTCTGCCAGGGATTCCCGGCGACGGCAGCTTTCCCCGCTCGGCCATGCAGCTGCTTGGCGAAGTTCTGCAGAACGGCCACGGCGCCGGTAAGAGCCCGCTCCGAAAGCGCCGAGATTCCTCCGATCGCCTCGACCTCGCGACGATGCTCCGCAGGGAGCTGCTCGATCACATCCAGTAGCCGCGCCATCGCCGCAAGGTTGTCATCCAGAACGGCGCGCGGTGGCGTGGCCGGACCGCAGTACGGGCACATGGCCAATAAGTCGTAGATAACTGCGCGGTGGCCGCCCGCCGGGCAGATAAACGTGCGGATCGTCTGCTGCTCGATGTAGGTGGGAAGCGGCTTGGGTGTGTAGGCCGGCCCTGGCTTGTAGGTGATGCTCACCAGTCCGCCGCTGTGGCCGCTCAGACCCGAGAACGCGTCGTCGAGCGCAGCTCGGATGGCCCCCTGTGCCATCTCGTGGATCGCGGCTTCGGCCCGTCGAGCCTGGTCCTGCGTAATGAACGCCTTGTGGTCGTCCGTCAGACCGCAAACCGGGCAGCTCAAGCGCAAGTTATCGGGCGCGGCGCTGTACTCCGCGGCCTCCAACTTGAAGAACGCTCGACAATCCTCGGCAGGGCACTGGCGCCCGAAGAACCCCTCCTCGTCCGTGGGCATTGAAACCTTGCTCTGCCAGACGGAACCGGTCTTCGTCGGGGTCGTCATGCCATGCGGCACGCGGAACTGTCTGCCCACAGGTCCCTCGATCTGCGCAGAGTGTAACGCCGGTATGACCGTGAAAGCCCTTGTCCATGCCGGCCCGTTTGCACTCGACCGACAGTCGGGTCCACCGCCCTGTCGGCTAGATAGGCAAGGCTCGCGGTCCCCACCCGAAGCGAAGGCCGTATCGCTTCATCCGGCCGTTGGCGCTTATCGCGCCGGCATACCAAGCTCCTCGGGCAAAGCCACACGCGCGAGAAACGAAAAGAGCCTGTGCGCGAGGTACTCACGGTAGGGCGACACCAATACCGCTCGGCGGTCCACCCGCTCGTCTGAACCCTCGATGCGAAGCCGCTCATAGACCTCATCCATCGGCACAGTGAAGTACCGTTTGAAGTCCAGGAGTAGCGGTCCGAAGCCGTTCGCTTTCGTGTCCAGCGCGCCGGGGCAGGGAGGGAGAAAGTGATACCGCTCATCCTGGTTCTGCCGAGCGCGCTTCCACAGATCGCCTGACCATGCGTCGGGCCTCCTCCCTTCGGGGATCCACCGCGCTTCACAGAGCAACAGGTTCGGTGTCTCCTTCCACTCCGTCGGCCTCTTGTCGTCATCACCGAAACGGCAACGGAAGTCCCAGTCCAGTTCGCAGTCTTGGCTCACGACGACAACGAACGAATGCACGACGGCGCTGACTTCGAGTTCTGTACCACCCAATGTCTCAGTGGCTACCCGGGCTTGAACCAGGCCCGAGAGGACTTCACCTTGGCGAAGGGGCCCCGCATCGGGCGAGCGGTCGTAGGTGGAGGCCGGAGCCAAGAGTCACTCCTCGGCAAGCTCAAGCACACGAGCAGGGATTCGCGCCCCCCGGCGCGCGGCGCGGGGAGCGAGTGGTACAGGGTTGTTCACAAAGGAGACTGCTAGGGACCAGAAGTCCAAGTCTTCCCTCAGGCTATCGGCCAAGGCGGCGAGAGCCTCGACTGGGAGTTGCTCGACGAGCCAGTGACACAGCACGCGAGCGCCGTACTCCTCCGTCGACTCCGCAGCGCGAGTCGTGTACCTAGGAGACGGCCAGTAGGACTCTTCGGGCACCGCCGCCAGCTTCGTGGACAGTCCGGCCGTAGTGATCTGGACGACGTACCGCCTACCAGCGGCGTCGGTCCTATAGAACTGTCCGGCGAAGTTAGGCAGGACCAGGTCCCAGAGCTTCATGGAGTCGCGGTTGAATGCCCCACCGGAAGAGCCTTCCTGCCTGCTCGTTGAAGTAGTCGAGGGTAGCAGCGACATCGCCCACCTCCGTTCGTTGCTCCACGTAGAAATCACTGTCAATCAGGTAGCAGACAGTATCGGATTCGGGTTTCACAAAGAGTCCGTGCCGCACGCGAACGTTGCGATCCGGCCCAACCAGCGAAACGAGAAGCTCTCTCTTTGCCTCCAGGATCCCGGAGGCAATCCCTGCATCGGCCAGCTCACCAGCTACGTAGGGCTGCAAGAGAGATGACCACGGCACTCCGTCAAGGCCTAGAACCCGCCGGTCCACCACGTTCTGGTACCTGAGTCCGACCCTAGAGAAGTAGGCCGGCTGGTACAGACTAATGAATACCTTGACAGCAGGCTCCAGTTTCCCTTTGAACTGCTCCCATCGAGGGTATTGCTTAGCCGAAAGTGCGATGAAGTCCCGAGCGAGCGTGAGGGACCACAACCGGTCCTCCGTCAGAAATGCGTAGTTCACGCGCTGGCTGAGGGCCCTACTAAGCGATTCGGCCAACTCGCCGGGCAAGCCAGGCGGGATATCTAGAACCCGCTGCTCTTCCAGGAGCGGAAAGACGCTCCTTATCTCCTCTTGGAACTGAGCCGGGACTTCCGCCTCGATCCGTAGGATTGGCGGGAACCGGAGTTGGCAGATGACCTCATGGAGCGGGTTGCTGTGGTAGACCACGCGGGGTACCGCAGGGAACTCAGGCACTCTGAGCCACCCGTCCGTTGCCCAAGCGGGGGCGTCGGTTCCTGGGTCCGAGCCTTAGGCTCCCCGATCCCATTGTCACGCATCAAGTCTACGGCATTCGCCACGGCCGTCGATTGGCGTATGGCACCTCCCGCCGCAGGCGATGCGGTGGGGGCTGCGTCGGGCTTTAGGCGGGAACTATCGGCCGACTACCGCTTCGACGCCGTGCCTTCTTGATCCGCAGCCGGGCGCGATAGCGACTGACCACGCAGAGCCCCTCTTTGAGTGACCGAGCGTCGGCGACACGCTCCGGCCACGGCCACACGAACCCGATGATGTCGCGACTGAGGCGGAAGCCGAGTAGAAGAGACACACGCACGCGCCACATCGTTCGTCGGTCCCTGGGTACGCGCCCTGCCTGTCGAAGGACCCACTCATACCCGTTGTAGATGCCGACGATGTAGATCAGCGGGAACGAGCCGACGGTTAGCCAGATCGGAAGGGCAAGCGACCGTCCGATCTCGGCTTTGTCGAGCGTGTTCCACCCCTGGACCAACTCGAAGGACACCATCGCCAGAAGACAAAGTCCGACGCCGACGCTTAGCCGGTCGAACAGCTTCTTAGCGGCCTTGTACTCGGGCTTCTGGCCAGCGGCCGTTCGCATCAGCACGAGAAACACGACGGTGGGCTGCAGGAGGAGTTCGACAACAAGCGGAAAGACGACCAGATTCCCGTAGAACTCTAGGAATGCAGTCAGGCCAACGGCCGCCATGAAGGCGCGACGGAAGAACGCTTCGCCTGCTTTGGTGCTCTGAGGGTTGAGGAGCAAGGCCAGCCCCGACAGAACGAACCATATCGAGGCGTCCTTGGCGAGGCCGACGTCCCACAGACCCACCGCCTGGCCGAGCGCGAGGAGGGCGCCGATCCAGATTGTGAAGACGACCATGATCGCCACGATCGCCGGTTGAAGGAGTGCGCGCACTACGCCGGCGAGACTCTGGCGGATACCTACGACCCTAAGCCCCAGCGCCAAGGCTACGAGTAGCCAGACGGCAGAGGCGATGTCACGGTCGTTGAGCATCGTCTGAATTGTGCCCGCCAGGGTCCTGGCGTGCCGAGGCTCTCGCGGGCCCACATCCTCCGCGAGCGCCCTTCAACATGTTTCCGCTGGCCAGCAGGCTAGCTTGTTATCTCGGTCTCAAGTCCCTCTCGCCCGACCATTCCCATCACTTGTTGCATCGGCTACAACCCAGCCTTAAGCGACGGGGTTCGGACACTGTGCTCTTGCCCCTCTCGATTTGCGGGCGCAACGAGCCGTCAACAGGGCCAAAGGTTGTCGAGGTTGTTGGCGACGGTGTGATCTTCGTGAGAGCGAATGGTTCGGAACCCGCAGCGATCGCAGTCGAACTTGACCACCGCGGCCCGGGAGCCGCCCCCGAACGTGTAGAATGTGTCGCCCCGGTTGATCGCTTCGCGGACCTGAGCGACAGTCATTTGGCCGCCGCCTTCGGTTCCCACGCTTGAGATGTGCTGGCTCCCATGGGACGACGGAACCTTCCTGGTACAAACGATCCGGTAACTGGCCATCCCCACCACCTCAAATCCAGCGATTCGGATGAGCCGCCCTCAGTCCGTTACAGGTCTCCGTTCAGGGTCTCGCTTGACCCCCCTGGTTACATATAGTGTACCGCGCCATTATCTCTGTGTGATTGCGCCCGGTGGCGGCGATAGACAGGATGGCGACCATCCTCCAATTGGAGGGCGTTCTTATCAGGAGGCCATCTATGGCCATCCGCTCCGTAAAGGGCCAGGGCCTTGCCGAATATGCCCTGATCCTCGCACTCATCGCCGTCCTCTGCATTGCGGCGGTGCTGTTCCTTGGCGGCCAGATCCAGAGCATCCTGAGCACGGTCGGCGACAAGATCTAACCGACCAGCTGGGACACGAGGCGGGCCGCGCCGGGTGCGCGGCCCGCTCTTTATGCCGCCTCAGCGCCGGGATCGTCGGCCTCCAGCGGAGCGCGGGCCGGGGCAAGACTAGGGGAGACCACTTCTCTGCCGCTTATCTGGCCCGCGCGACTGCCCCTACACAGTCACGCCAGCGTTGGCGAGGGTGCCGTCGCGAGAGTGCAGGTGACTGATGTACTCGGCTCCTCCCTGCGCTGCCCTGCCACTCGGCCCAGCGATCCCCCACGACGTGCCCATAGCGCCTCTGGGGATAGCGCGGCCGCGTGCTGAGGTCAGTCTCCAGTCACAGGTTGTGGAGGGGGACGCTCATCTCGAAGATGAAGGCGAGGCCGACGTAGGCGAGGAGGATGCCTTCGAGCACGTCACGGAGACGACCTCGGCCGCTGAGCGCCATCGCGAATCCGAGTGCGAGCACGCAACCAAACGCGACCGGTAGCGGGTCCGCGCCAACGGACCGTGCGCTCGCGGCCGCCAGGGCAAGGCTGCCCGCCAGCAAGCCGACGAGTCCGAGCAGCGCGGCACTCGGTCGAAGCTCGGCGAGCACGGCGAAGAGCACACCGATCGGGACCGCCGCGGCGACGCTCGCCCACAGGTAGTGAGAACTTAGAGCAGCGTCGCTGCCCAATGCATAGCCGTTCAGGACCCCTGCCACGAGAACAACGGCCACGACGGCGACCGGTCGGGCAAGATCAGCTCGGGTCTCCTGGGTCAGAGCCCTCATCGTTCAGCCCCCGTTCACGGTCCTCCAACGCAGGATCTAACGCAATCGTCCGCCCGAGGCGCCAGCCGGTCAAGATCGCGGGAACGGCAGACGGCCAGCCGGTCG
>Ga0187889_10000449_pt1 | contig 50186 bp, 42 predicted proteins | sample June2016WEW_7_10_2_FD_132992 | JGI IMG/M metagenome (GOLD analysis project Ga0187889, IMG submission 132992) | Peatland microbial communities from SPRUCE experiment site at the Marcell Experimental Forest, Minnesota, USA - June2016WEW_7_100 | ecosystem: Environmental > Terrestrial > Soil >... | reverse complement strand
CATGGAAGGATATCTGATTAAGAGCAGAGGCTATCAAAGCCGACTTCTAAATTTTAGAAACATCTAACGAATCATGATTTTGGTCTATCTTTAGAATTGGCGATAGAATAAAAGATATAGTGTGGCTAGTTGACCTCTCGCTTTTTTTATATTAAGGAATAGATTTATAATTTTATATACTCAATAAAGGATAATTGTATTTTGAAGGCATTGAATAATGATCCTGATAAAGACTTAGTTGAAAAACAAGAATTACATAGTTACTTTCCTTCCACACATCCTGCATCTGACAATTGGGCCGATATTCATTTTCACACGTCTTGCATGCCTTCTCATAATGTCTCACATCAGAATTAGTTCTCTATTCCATTATCTTCTCCAGTTTCTCCTCCCTGCAGAATTTTTAAGGTATTCTTTATTTCTTTCAATTCTTCACTTGATATGTCATAAAGCCTTGCGACGTTTTTGTCAAGTTCTTCTTCAACTTTTTCCAATTCTTCTTTAGCTTTTGGATCATTTCCTTCATGTGATATCTTTGCAAGTTCGTGTGCTTTTAGTGAAAGATTGGAGATATCAATATGGAGGGTATTATTTAAGTCAAATTTGGGAATATACACAACATTTGGTACATCTGTTGTAATATGAACCTCAAGCAGATAACTACTGACAATTAACCTTGCAAATGAGGAGTTTAGGATTCCACATAGATAATGTGCTTCTTCTCTCGTTTTAGATGTTATCATAACTAAACCATGTGAAAGTGCTACAACTTTCTCACCTAAGAATCCATCATTGACGGGAGTTATTACTGAACATGAAAAGCTTGCTATACCTGAAATAGAACCTGCTATGTGCTTCCAAACTATTTTATAGGGAGATAAAGATGGGCCAACATTAAAAAGCATGTAAAAAGGTATTTTTTCTATTTCTTTACTTTTGCCTTGATAGACAACCAATTTTGTCTTGAACGGTTCCCCTTTGCGACCTATCAGTTCTTCGTAGAAGCTTTTGAAATATGAGAATGTACCTGGATATCGTGCCTTTAGCTCAGAAATTGGTATTGTGTTTCCCTTCCAATCTGTGGGTAATAGAATATAGAGTTTGGGCTTATAATACCACATCTTTGCGTCCTTGCCACGTATTATGGGATAAACAAGGTCTTTTTCAACAACATGTTCTAACTTCTTTACTTTTGCTTTTGCAGTTTCACTTATATTTTCAACTAAGAGCTTATTTGCATTTTCACTTTTAATTTGTGCCCAAAAGACTGCATCAAGTCCGGTAAAGATACCTGAATGAGCCTTATAATCAGATGGCCGCATTATTCTCTGTGCGATTTCATAAGCTTTTTCGCTGATTATCATCCATGGCGTTTCTGGGTTTCCCTTTTTTATAGGAGCTAAAATCATGCAATATCTTTTTATCGTCTCTCTTACTTCCTCTAAATCAGATTCTTGTGCAACTCCTTTACTATTTTGACTACTCCACATAATACATGGAATGGGAAATTCAGTCTTACCACTTTTCTCGATTATGATCAGGGATGTCCTGTTAATTGCACCTTCAAATGGAAAAAGAGTGACTAAGTCATGGATTTTTAAAACGCTGCACGGGATTTTTCTTTCTTTTTCGTCAATACCATTTGCTAAAAATCTTCTGAACCCCGCCCCCGCTTGAGTTTTATACAATGTAAAAGGTATTAGAAAAGCGAACTTACCATGATCTTTAACGTATCTGTCTAAACATCTTGCGGTAAAGAGCATTGACATATCTCTCTTGGTTTTACCTAATCCCATTCCTTCTGTTTTTTCCAATAAACCATAACTGTCCCATAGTCTTTTAGTATCATCCCTATATTTTTCTGGCAAGCTTTCCCAGTTTATCCAAGGAGGATTTCCAACAACGTAATCAAATTTCTCTATTAAAAGGGGGGCGAAGGAGTTCTTCAGTAATCTCGTCCAAATCTTGTTTTTTCCTTCTTTCTCAAGTTTCCTCATGAACATGTAAAGTCTTATCAGAGAGTCTATCGTTTCCCCTTTGACATTCTTTAAGGCGTTTTCCAAAAGTCCGCTGAATTGGTCTTTAGTGTAGTCACCTTTGAAACCTGTCTCAATAAACGCTAACACGGTCGGGAGCAACTTTTTATCAAGAACTTCAGAGGGAAACCAAAACTCGCCTACAGCAGTCCTTAGATATACTTCCCATTCACCAGAGAATGTAGGCTTCCTACTAACTAATATTGAGTCAGCCAAATATACTGGAATATCGATATTCTGTCCAAACAGAAGCCTGTTCAATTCACCTAAAGCTAAGACATAGTTCGCTCTGGCAGCTAACACAGCTAAAGGATTAAGATCTATACCAATCACATTATGGGTGATTTTGCTAAGTAATTCTCTTTTATCAGAATAGAATTCTCTCTCAGCCCAATCTTTTATTCTGTTTATTGCCAAAACTAGGAAGGTTCCTGAACCACATGCAGGATCCAAAATCCTTCTTTCTGGATTTCCATCAAAACCAACTTCATCAAGCACCAGTTCTCCTAACCAATCGGGCGTGAAGTATTCACCTAAGTCATGTCTAACTTTTTTGGGTAGGAGATTTTGATATAGCTGTTTGAAAAGGTCTTTTACTTTCTCTGGATAAAGTTCAGAAGTTCCTGGATCATATTCCTTAAGTTACTCTATGATGAGGATAAATGCGTCCGCAATTTCTTTACTCCATTCATCTAAATACCAGGCGAAATAATCGGCTTCAAACAAGTTTCTTATGCCAAGTTGGGCTATTATTCCCCCTTCTTCAAGATCCTCTAGCTCTTTCTTCATCTCATCCAGATCCATTTGATACGCAATTTCTATTCTGTCAAGAAAAGAGCCGAACATAGGGTTAAAGTAAGAAATCACTTCAGATGTGATCAACTTCATGATAAAAGTATAATATGCATGGGTAGCGAACATCAGTTTCTCAGGATCCATTACCTTAATGTCCTTCAGACCATAGTATTCCAAGAGGGCACTTAGTTTTTCCGGGGAGTAGGCGCAAACTTGAGAGAAAACCCTTCTCCAATCCTCAAAAAGCACGCTTGTCCTTTTAGATCTGCAGTTTGCCAAACTCGAATATATTTGAGTTACAACCTTCCTGCTCAGCTCCCCTGGCCCAAAGTCCATAACCAAAGCTTCAGGTTCGATCACTCGAAGCTTTAACCCTCTTATCGCCTTCAAAAGGACCTTAAGAGTTTCACTATTCACAGCAAGAGGCTTATCCTGTTCTTCCCACTTGTTTTTTCTGAATCTTATAGTGGCAAAATTGTAACCATCTATTATGACACCAAACCATCTACCGAGAAGTTTAGGATCAACAGTTTCTTCCCTGATATACTTCTTCACCTGCTCCTTTGTTTTCTCAAATTCGTTTTGGTCATCAAGTTTCCTTGGCGCCTTAAATTCTATTATCACCTGCCCATATAACGCATCTTTTCTAGCTCCAGAGATTATTGTGCGCTGTTCATATTTCGCTGGAGGAATATTCCACTTTTTTATTATTGGATCGAGCAACTTAACAATTTCGATCTTTAGTTCTTCTTCGTTTTCTGCTACCGAAGCAGCTCTATTTATATCATTAGCCAATCCCTGTGTGTCCACCGTTTCTAAGCTAAGTTCAACTCCCACATTAAATCAAAGAATTAATATTATTCGATATTTATAAATTTGATATTGACATGATATTCCTCAAGCCACTTCTGAAAGCCGGATAGGGCAGTCTACATGTTTTCTACTTTTTAGATAATAAGCCTGTATAGAGTTTGCAGCCTCCATAAAATGGAGACTCCTACACGTTCACCTCACAGAGATAGACCTTTATAAAATCGGATCGGTAAAGAATTTCCCTTAACATCAAGCTGAAACCTGCTTCCCTCCAATACTAGACAATCTTTACCAAATTGGTTATGTCAATTTCTGAATAAAATAACGTGTTGAGCGACAGCGTTTTAAGATTTTTAGTTTTGGCTCAATCAGAAAAAATCGGAAACGCTAACGATAAACATTCCGCTTGCTGGCTCGGACAGATCCCCCTGTGCAATATCGCGCATCATATCGCTCTCATGCAAAACGATAATAAGTTGAGCCAACAGGAAATAGTTATCGATAGCATTTTGTTTTAAAACGTGTTGAGCCAAACCAAATTTAGATGTTTGTCTTTAGCTCAATCAATTTTAAATGCACTTAACCGATTCGGCTATGACCCTTAACCAAATCAGTTAAGTTTATCCTTAACCAAATTGCGCCAAAAGTAGCGGGCAAGATAGACAACCCCTACACGAGGTACAGGGGAAGGAAGATCAATAACCGAGACTTTCTCTGGCTGTTCCCAGACCTTGGAAGGTGTTATAGATGAGTGTGTCTGATAGTTTCTTTTCAGCACTATCAATCATTGCACCTTCGTCTGTTGAAATAGTAAAGAAGATACTTGAGAAGTGAAAGCTGTCTGACAGGGAGCTGGAGCTCCTGATTCTAGCTTCAATAAGCGAGCAGAACAAGACGATAGGTAGATTATTTGAAAAATCAGAAAGTCAGTTTAAGGTCGTGTGTACAAACCAGGAGGCCATGCAAAGGAACATCCAGACTACTTTGATCGAGATAAAGAATCTAAAGCAGGACCTATATCGAAAGGGCGCTATTTAGGAAGTAACCAAACTGGTTATGTGTCCCTTACGTTTACCATATTAGTAAATGGCACCGTTTGCGTTGCCAGACTCGTTTCATGACAAAAAAATCGCATGTTTTATCACTATTTTTTTTAGCTAAATTTGGCCTTGAAATGACCTTAAAAAATGTTTACCAATGGGAAATAGCTCACCCAGTGATTAAAGTATCCTAAAATCCCCTTTTGCCCCGTACTTATAACAGGAAGTATGCTATCTCAATGAGAAGAATGATTATGCATCCAACTCCGATAATCCAGACGAATAATGTAATAGGAGAGTTTTAGCGACTTCTTCAGGATCTTCTCTCATCAGCTTCCCAATCTTCTGTGATCCGCTGTCTACGGTCTCCTGCCCCTTCACGATCTTATCAATTACGTCGACGCAAGCATCTATGATCCTAAATGCTACTTGTTTAAGACAGCCAAAACGTTAGATTTCCACAGCTCTTATATAACCCGAAAGTAGACTTCAATTTATAATTTTTTAGTCAATGCACCCTTCCATTATAAAACAACTTCAGGAGACCCTTTATTTTTTCCCTTTCATCATCAGTTGGCATCCATCCAGTCTTCTTTTATTAGGTTCCCCAAGATTCTATCTAACGACTTTCTGCCATAAGGTTCACATGCACCATACGAGTCTCTCTTTGATATGCCTACGAGTTTAGAGTATACTATGTATAGCATATATTCTATTATCATCAACAAAAAGATTATGAGTGTAGGGTAAACTAAGTGCTAACATTATTTTATGATTAATGAGTGTTAGTAAGAAATTACATTAAATATAGTCTTTAAAGATTAAAGGAAATATTTGACGAGGCTGGATTAATAGTTTTAAGCAAACTTACAGTATCAGAATACGTGAGAAGATAATGTATGGTGCAAAGAGGAGCAAGAAGCAGAAAAAAAGATTAAAGAAAGGAAAAAGACGTTAAGTCTTCTGCTAGTTCTAGTGGAAAAGTATAATTAAGATATATAGAAACTTGTAATACAAAGAAGGTTAGAGCTCAATTCATATCAGCTAGACATTAAACAGACTTTAGCCCTCAAAGATTGGAGAGATACATTATAAAGTAAGTTTGTAAATTTTACAATATAACTATTATGTTGATATAAGTTGGAAATCTCACAGATATAGCACGAAGGACTTGTTGACTAAACCTTATTATTTCGAGAGATGAAGTCTTCCTTATCTCCTGATAGTTGGTAAATATATGCTCCAATCTCCACCTTCCCTTCTCTTCTAAGTTTAGAAAAGAGCCAAGACAGTAAGCTAAACTGTTCTACTGTAAGTGGTGGGTCCTTATAACGTGATGGATCGCTGAAGACCCATTCACCTTCTCCCTGCTTATATGCCTTCCAAGGAAGCACGCTAAGTGCGGGTTCTTGAGCTTGTTGCGATACTATACTGGGCTGAAAGCTCTCTTCAGACGAGGATGTGGGAACTGGAGAAGGTTTTGTCCTCTTTAATCCTAAAACATAAACCAAGGTAATATCCTGAAATAGATTTCCTTTCTCATCCAGTTTTGGGATCGCCCTTTCTTTTATTGATAGAAGCTCCCAACCATTGAGAAGATGGTCATTTACTGCTTGAACTTCTGTTAGCTCTTTAACAGCTTCTATACCCCTATAATTTCGTTCATTCATTGATTATACCATCCTCTACTCGTTATATATGAGCGTAATGTTTTTCTTAAACCACTTTTCAAATCATATCAGCTGCCCTACTATCACTATTGTTTAATTCCTAATTATTATGATCGACATTTAAATCTTTTGAAATATTCGGAAACTTGTCATGGAGGACTCAATAGAAGTTCATGTTCATTTAGAGGATCTTTTTTATATGCAAAGTTTATAGTTAATGTGTGTTGGCGAGGCTTATACTATGTTAGATTAGTTTGTCCCAATTAGCATAGTCATGTAGAGAGGCTAATACCTTAAATGTGTCATCTTACAATTCAACATGATAAAGCAGACCATGGTATTAATCTCTGGCTCGTCCTAGACGTGTTTAGGTATTCATTGTACCTCCACCGGGATATTAAAGGCTTGAAGTATGCAGAAACATCGAAATGGAAATAAGACCATAGTTGTTGGTCAACCCATTTGATCTGTCTGAATATTCTAAATTTTTGAAAAAATTCTTCCGTTTCTGATAAGTGATTTATCGATTAGAAATAATATTAAGACTATTTCTTTATAAGATGTAATAATAAAAGTATATGGAAATGTTGACTTTCTACATTGTAGATGTGTTTGCGGAGTCAAAATATTCAGGTAACCAACTTGCGGTCGTTATAGGTGCAGAGGGACTTTCTGGCTTAGTAATGCAGAAGATTGCAAAGGAAATAAATTATTCGGAAACAACCTTTGTTCTGTCAAAAGAAGAACAAGGAGGCGGATATGATGTCCGCATTTTTACTCCAGAAAGAGAGGTGCCATTTGCAGGCCATCCGACTCTTGGAACTGCATACGTTATACAGCACGAAATTGTTAAGGCCGCTGTTGATAAGATAGTTTTGAATTTGAAAGCGGGCAAGATTCCGGTATCATTTAACCATAACGGGAAGCAGAGGGGCATTTTATGGATGAAGCAGTTACAGCCTGTGTTCGGTCAAAACCTTGATATCAAATCAATTTCACAGGTTTTGGGTCTCAATTCTGAGGATCTGGACAGTAGATTTCCTATCCAAGAAGTTTCTACGGGTCTACCTTTTATTATAGCTCCATTGAAAAGCTTAGATGCTTTAAAGCGGGCTAGAACTATTAAAGAAAAATACTTTGAGTTAATCAAGAATATACAAGCAAAAGCTATACTCATCTTCTGTCCCGAAACTCATAAAAAAGGGAAAAACCTGAGTGTCCGCGTTTTTGCCGACTACTATGGTGTGGCAGAAGATCCTGCAACAGGAAGTGCAAATGGTTGCCTAGCTGCATACTTGGCAAAACATCGGTATTTCGGAGGAGGTCGAGTCGAAGCTCGGGTGGAACAGGGTTATGAAATAGGCAGACCCTCTCTTCTTCTTCTCAAAGCTGAGGATAGACAGGGGAAAATAGATGTACAAGTTGGCGGAAGAGTCATAATGATTGCAAAAGGGAAATTCCTGTAATTTATGTTCACAATTTAAATTTATTTTAGCTGTTTTTTTCTTGCTATCAACTCTTCCACAGTTTTGGTCGTTGATTGTAATGGAAATGCTTCTTAGCTTTAATATTATCTTAAACTTAGTTTAGCCAACACCTTAACAGATTATCCGATAGGAATCAGAGTATAGGATATAGATTGTTTACCCAAAACTTATTGTGTAAAAAATTTTAATCAAGAAAGGAAAAGCTAAGTTTACCTACAATAGCAATGTTTAAAATTCTTATACACATTCTACAAACAGCTCTGGGGATATATTCGCAATTAGAACTAATTGCTTGTACAGTCATATAGATAATGTTTATCCCAAAGAAGACTTTTGGTTGTTTATTTTACGCCTTCGAATGTACGACCAGCTTGAGCAACTAACTTTCGAATTGGAAGTTTTTGGGGACATTTTGTTTCACACTGTCCACATTGTACACAGTTCTTTGCTCCATTTTGAGCAGAAATGATTTCATTGTACTTCTTGATAACTTCTGCTTGCATAGCGGAATCCCCACGTTTTCTTCCATGTTCATTAGACAAAGCGAATATTTGAGGAATATTAACACCTTGTGGACATGGCATACAATATCTGCACCCTGTGCATCCTATAAAGCCGAACTCACGATATTTTTCCCGCACTTTTGCGATAGTTCTAAGATCATCTTGTGTCAACTTTCCTGGTCTCGAACGGCCTGCACTTTTGACATTTTCTATTACTTGCCCCATTGTACTCATTCCACTTAGAACAACTGAAACTTCAGGTTGATTCCAAACCCATTGAAGAGCCCATTCTGCTGGTGTCCTTTTAACTTTAGCGTCATCCCATATCTTTTGAATTTCAGTTGGCGGCTTAAGAGCTAACATACCCCCTGCTATGGGTTCCATAATTACAGCCCCAAGTCCTTTAGAGGCGATATACTTTAGCCCCTTTGTTCCTGCTTGGAAGTCTGTGTCCATATAGTTGTACTGAATTTGACAGAACGTCCACTTGTTTGTACTATCGATTATTTCCTTTAAAACACTAAAATCATCGTGGAAACTGAATCCAAGGTAACGGATCTTTCCCTCTGAAATTGCCTTGTCGATGCATTCGATTACATTTAGGTTTATCATCTTTGGCCAACGTTCTTTATTTAATCCATGCAGTAAATAGAAGTCTATTTTTTCTGTTTCTAATTTTTTTAACTGCTCGTTAAGGTATTTATCTGTGTCTTCCTTGGAATTTAATAACCAAGTAGGAAGTTTTGTCGCTAATCTTACTTTCTCTCGATAACCATCTTTTAATGCTTTACCGACTAATATTTCGCTGTTACCACCATGATATGGATATGCCGTATCAATGTAATTTACTCCATGGTCGATAGCATATCTTATCATTTTTATCGCTTCAGCTTCATCTATCTTGGAACTATCACCACCTACTGTTGGCAGTCTCATTACGCCAAAACCAAGCGCTGAAACCTTCCAATTAAGTTTACCAAAATTCCTATATTTCATATTCATTTCAATGCATACGTGCACATTTGGAATGATATATTTGTTTTTATCTTTACAAAATGGCCCAGTTTCTTATGTATTTCCATTGAATAATTTGGATTGTCTTGAGGAAAAATCACCAGGTTGATGATCGCCGGCTTTATAATATGGTAGATACCTTCCAAGCACGCATCCATGTGTGATAGTTGAAACCTTTTTTTAGTAAGAAGGCCTAAAAGATCTTTAATTAGAACAAACATTTGACTTCTAATATTATCTCTAGTACTTTTTTGTTATATGGAAAAGTTTTAATGACTATTTTATAATACATCAAATGTATTATAATGTCTGAAAAGATTTTTCCAAATTGGTATAAATATCTTGCTTATGTTGTTGCCTTTTTTCTCCTTCTTTCTTTATTTCTCAATGGTGTTATTCTCATTCTCACTCTTATATTCTCTCTTATTCTAACTCTCTTTCTCTTTGGTTATTACATTTTGAGGAGAAAAAGACTTCATTAAATTTTTTAAAGCAATTGATTTTGCAGTATTATCTGTTTAACTAAATCATAAGTGTTAGATAAACTATCTATATCCTATACTCTAATAATGTATTTAGGTGTTGGCTAAACTAATGATATGAACAAAATCCCAAATATAAAGTTAGAAATAAAGAATTAATCACACTATATTTTTTATTCTATCGCCAACTCTGGCGGAGTGGTCCAATGGTCGAAGGTGCTAGGGTCGATTTCAAAGGATATGAGACTCCATCTAATCTTAGTAGTTCTATAAGATGGTTTGTCAAGCACAAACTAAAGAAGAAGATCTTAGAACTCAGTTCAGATTTGAATCACTTGAAAAAGAACCCTGACTTGTACGACTTATTCATTACTACCATTAGTGAGAATACTAAGGAATTAGATAACCTTAGCAAAAATGCTAAGGAAGAAACAGAACAAACCCCATCTTTCCCTGAAGGCTTTAAGACACAAAGTGTTTCAAAGGCTTCGTGGAGGTGGGGAGGGGATTTGAACCCCTGTAGATCCGCTCTGCAGGCGGATTCGTAACGGCTCCGACACCCCACCATCATTTAAACCCTATTGATTTGAAGTAATGCTATATTAAAATTTTTTCGATTTTAAGGTTAGATCCCTTTGAAATAATAGTAGCGCTATTTTTTTATGGAGTCTGAAAGCGCGTTTATAATGGCGTCTTTTTTTTCGACATTTTATCCTCTATCTGTCCTTGAAGATTGTTTTCTTTTCTTACTTGTTTTATTTTAGAAAGAAGCCGCAAAGCTTCTCAAAAGGGATTTCTAACCCATTTTTAGATCATTTGTTCTAGTTGATAGATGAGTTAAATCACATTTGAGCGTAGTTGTAGAGGAAAGATACCACTGATTTCTCGAACGCTCTAATTCCTTCAACAGTAAAGTATTCGTTGGGCGCGTGAGCTAAACCTCCGTGACCTAAGCCTCCAAACATCATCTTCATGTTAAAAGGTTCCTTGCAGAACAGATACATCGGGGCTGAACCTGGCATCATTGGAAGTATAATCGGTTCGTGTCCAAATTCCCTGAACATCTTAATTGCTGCCTGAGAAATTTTTTCCTTAACTGACGTTTTAACCCAGCCATAATTGCATAGTACCCTTACTTCAATATCTCCAAATCCGTGTCTGTTTAGATGCTTCTTGATCTTTTCAACGACCTCTTCGCCTGTCATGTTTGGTACTAGTCTGACGTCAACTTTCACAAGTATCTTGGATGGTACAATCGTTTTTGTAGCTGGCCCCGTCCAACCGCCAATAGCGCCTGCGAGGTTTATCGGCGAGGGTTCAAAGATCAGTTCTCTAGCCATCACTTTGATGTTTGTTCCTCTATACTGCCTAACATCGTAGACGCTTGTCATCATTTTAACGATACTATCTGCGTTTGAATCAACGTTGTTTAGGTCTTCTTCTGATGGTGGTTCCACGTTTTCATAAAATCCTTCAACAAGGACGCCATCCTCTCCCCTCATGCTATTTAAAGCCCAAATCATCCTCCAAATTGGGTTCGGAAGGATCGCAGCCTGGCTTGAATGGACATCTAGGGGGTTTGTTGTGCATTCAAGTTCTAGATATACTACTCCCTTGAATCCTAGTGTTAAAACGGGTCGTGCTCCTTTCACCCATTGACTTGGCTGTGCCATGTAGATTGCTTCACATTTTTTAAGTTCATCAGAGCATTTTTCAGCAAATTCCGGGATATGTACACTACCCTGCTCTTCTTCCCCTTCAACGCCGACAATAAAGTTAAAGGGTAAATCTCCTGTGACATCCTTTATCGATTTTAGAGCGTTAAAGAATCCCATAAGAGGACCTTTGCTATTAATAGCCCCTCTAGCAATAATACGGTCTCCAACAATTTTGGCTTCATGAGGTGGCGATGTCCACTTGTCAACAGGCTCAATGGGCTGTGTATCGTACATTCCATATGCAAAGAGTGTTCGATTGCTTGTCTTTGACTTGAGTTTTCCAAAAGATACCGGATATCCACTTGTTGCAATGTTCCTTGCCTCTCCCCCAAGAAGGTTTCTTATATAATTGCAGTTCATTTCTGCAGTTTCTTTCATACCGAGACCGGTGGAAGATATACTGGGCTGTCTAAGGTACTCCTGAATTCGCTTTACATGTTCGTCGAAATGCTCGTCGATATATTGATATATTCGTTCTATATTTGACATTTTTTCTATTATAACTTTTTGGTTTTCATATTTAAACGTTAATAAACGACAAAAAAAGGGGAGAAAGCTATCCTTCCCTAGGCTTCGCGATTATTTCTTTTATTTTAAGATCCAGAAACTTTCTAGAACATACTGAATCAAGAACAATAGCAGTGTCTGCTCCTTCACTTGTGCCAGCTATAGCTATAATTTCCTTACCCAGCGGAATCAGTCCTGCGTCTGCAGCCATAAGTGTAATTTCTACACATACTTTCATACCTTGACAGAACCTGTAAAGAGTCTCCCTGACGACTTCGTTTGTTGAAATTCCGCCCATCTTTCCGGTAAACGCGGAGCTTACATCATCTCCAAGAGCGTGAATACCCGTATGCACCTTTATCTTTTTCTCAAGCAACTTTCTTTTTTCTTCAGGAGTCATTGGCCAACCTTCTTCTTTCCATCCTTCACAAATTGATACAGCGACCAAATTAAATACTGGTTCCTTGAAGATTTCTGCTGTTTTCAAACCGGTTGAACCGTGTGTAGTAGCCACAACTATGTCTGTTATACCAAGCTCTTTGGCGCGATCGTAAGCTAATTTCAGCGTTTCTCCTGTGTTAACAGAACCTTTTTCTCCATAATATATAACAGTCTTTTTCATTAAAATCACATCAGATACCAAAAAAATAAGACGTTGTTATTATATCTTTTGAAAACGTGTAACCCCCTAATTGTTCTTTAAATGTCATAAACATAAATATGTGTTATTAATCAATTACTTTTGTGATCGATGTTTCGTCCATATCTAAAAAGGAAACATCAAAGATATTAGATATATTATTTATCCAAATAAAGAAAGGATACGTCTAATTTTTAAATATTTAGGGATATTAAATTATGAGCATAAACAGATTGGCCAAAGTAACAATCAATCAAAATCTACTTTTATGCCATATGATTATTGAAATAAAACTATTTTCATTTTCCCATTTTTTTGTGAAGAAGCCGTGTTTATATAATTCGATCTTATACATGATCAGTATAAAAGTTGCTTTTTCATGTAATCCGCATATTCTTTAAACTTTTCGAACTTGAATTCGACATGGATGAGGTGATCTACCGTTGGTATATATCCCCCCATCTCCTTTAATATAGGTACTTTCGAATCGACTTCTTTTCTCATTCTTGCACCACCTTCTGACGCTTCCCTTTTATCGATGTTCCCCAGAAGGAAGAGCTTGTTTCCGTACTTCCTCTTCACTTCAATGGCATTCATCTTGGAATTAACTTCCAGCGGCCACATACCATTTATTCCTGCCTCGATCGTCAGGTCAAAAAGAGGCTCGATGTAGCCATCACTGTCTTCAAGTACCTTCTCTATTTTATTTTTCTTCAAGAAACTTGTGACCCTTTTGTAGTGTGGTAGAAGATATTTCTTGTATAGCATCGGAGACAGGCATGGCCCATTCTTTTCTGCCATATCCTCCCACCAGTAGACCATATCAATCCTTTCCTTTAGTGTTTCAACAGCATCTTTCATGGTCTCTACAGTATAGAATTCCCAGTGATCTAGCATGTCCTCTATTAATTGAGGGTCCTTATAGAATGTAGTTAAGAATCCTGGGATACCCATGAGCTCCGCTCCAAAACCGTAAAAGCCGCTGATGCTGATCGCTGTACATCCTGCCTGATAGTTTTCAAACGCTTGCATGTAGGCGTCTTTTTCCCAGTCTTTAGGATATCTTAACGGATTATAGGGGTCAAGTCTCTTTTTATACTCCTCCCAACTTTTACGATCTTTAACCGGGAACTCTAAAAACATAGGCATACTATACCAGATGTACTCGGCTTTCTTGAAGCGTCGGGCAATCGCCCCGGTTTGAGTTAAAACGTCGACGTTTCTATCGGTTTCACCTAAAACCTTTTGCTTGAACCTGGGTATAGGACCTAAATCTATTGGCACAGTCATTCCTGTAAAGTTATAGCATCCAAAATATGGGTATGGATTCATGCCCCTTAGTATGGGCCAATTCAGTAAAGATACGCTTCCTGCCCTCACCTCCCAATCTATAACAAGTATCTTATCAGCTGGCAGGCCCTCGCCGAACCATTTGATCATTGTCTCATCATAGAATTTCTCGCACCATGGGAGCATATCAGGTTTTTTAAAGTTGATTACCGCTTTGATTCTCTCTCTCGGAGTCATCAAAATTCTATTGCGCCTCAAGTTCATAAAATGCATGGGCAATATTAAGGTTTTTAAGGTCACTTTAGGAACATACTTTTTTTACTTTTAGGCGTTTTTCTACTGTTAGCAAGTGTAACAAAAGATAAATCAAGGATCAAGGAAACGCTTAGAACTTTATACTAGGCTTTTATGATTCTACTTTACGATAGTAAGGCTCTTAACCACCTTTATGTTTTGCAGCTCAGAAATAACCTCTGATGGAACTTCTCCTTCTATTATCAGTGTTAGCTTTGGTTCCTTATTCAATTCAGGGTCGTCGGCTACCGCTTGTCTGATGATCAGTTTATTCTTGGCCATAATAGAAGTTACTTCTGATATTATGCCAGGTCTTTCCGCCTGAGATGTTATAATAATGACCGTAAATCCAAAATAGTGGGCAACATCCTTGAAGAATGTTATAGGAGTTAATTTTGTAAAGATATTAACTAGATTAGGATTAGATAGTATCAAATCAGCGGTTTGTCTTACTACCCTACGATCGACATTTAGAGCACGAGATATGGATATGTCTGGGATTTCAATCTCTTCAGAGTAATAGCGCCCATTGCTACCAACTCTGATGCCCGTCTCCAGCATCTTTCTTAATATGATTGCCTGAGCTTTTCTCCGTCTTGTATTGCTTTCTATCATAGACCAAATTCCTCTTTCGTGAGCCAACATTGATTCAATGGACAGATCTGTTTAATAAAAGTCTTTCCGAGACGCTTCATACTATGTACATTTTTGTACATGAATGTATATTAATGATTATATTAATGCATATAGCATGGTCAAAGATCAAGGCAACAAGATAAATCTGCCAGCAGAGGATATACCTAGATCATGGTATAACATTCTTCCGGACCTACCTGAACCGCTTCCACCCCCACTTGATCCTGCAACGGGTAAGCCGGCTAATCCTGCTGCGTTGGAAAGAATATTTGCGAAAGAATGTGTGCGCCAAGAGGTTTCAACTGACAGCTTTATACCCATCCCTTCTGAAGTTCTTGAGATATATCTGACGTTGGGAAGACCAACCCCTCTCTTCAGAGCGAAGAGACTTGAAAGAATTCTAGGGACGCCGGCTGAAATATACTTCAAGCGTGAAGACTTAAGTCCGGTTGGAAGCCACAAGCCGAATACCGCTATAGCACAGGCATACTACCTTTCCAAGGAAGGTGTTAAGAAGGTTACAACCGAGACAGGTGCAGGACAGTGGGGTTCAGCTCTTGCACTTGCAGGATCCTTTTTTAACTTAGAAATAATGGTTTTTATGACGAGGAGCTCATATAACACCAAACCTTATCGAAAAATCCTGATGGAACTTTTCGGCGCAAAGGTGTACTCTTCTCCAAGTGATCAGACAAAAATTGGGCGTGAATTTCTAGGTTTGGATAAGGAACATCCTGGCAGCCTAGGTATTGCGATAAGCGAAGCATTGGAAATCGCCTTGAGTGATGAACATAGAAAATATTCTTTGGGAAGCGTACTAAATCACGTTTTACTGCATCAGACCATAATTGGTTTGGAAGCAAAAAAACAGATGGAAATGGTCGACAAACAACCTGACATAATCGTAGGCTGTATTGGTGGTGGAAGCAATTTTGCTGGCATTTCTTATCCTTTCATACACGATAAGCTCAAGAATAAAAGTGAGACCCAATTCCTTGCGGTTGAACCTAAGGCTGTGCCGTCGACAACCCGAGGAAGGTACATCTACGATTTTGGTGATTCAGGAGGCATGACACCTATGCTCAAGATGTATACGCTTGGCAACAGATTTCCAATTTCGCCAATTCATGCTGCAGGGCTGAGATATCATGGTAAAGCGCCATCTCTATCATTGCTGATAAAAGATAAGGTGGTTAACAGTATTTCTTATGACCAAAAGGAAATCATGGACGCAGGAGTTCTTTTTGCTAAGGCTGAAGGAATAGTACCTGCGCCGGAAACAAATCATGCAATAAAGGCTGTAATCGATATTGCTTTAAAGGCAAAGGAAAAAGGAGAGAAAAAGACGATTCTTTTCAATTTCAGTGGGCATGGACTGCTAGATCTCAACGCATATCAAGATATGCTCAATAGAACAATAACGGATTATGAACCAACTGATGAGCTCATAAACAAGTCCCTATCCCAGGTTCCAAAAGTTGGTAACTAAATTGAGAAGAATCAACTCTTCCAATACAAAGTATGAAAATACCTTTTGCAAACTAGGTTTACATAATGGAGAATCCTACAAATTCGAAAGCTTAGAAGCCATAATTGTAGAAATAAACGAGCTTAAAGAACACGAGAAAATAGATGAACAATATTGCGAACAGTTAAAAAGTAGAATACAGAAAGACGGTTTTATCAAGAAGGCAATAGCAGTTGATGCTAACACCCGAATAGTGTTAGACGGACATCATAGGCTGAACGCTTTAAGGAGACTGGGTTGCAAAAGGATACCGGCTATTCTCGTAGACTATAATAGTCCGATGATTCAGGTGCAAGGATGGAACAAAGATACTGTCAGCAAACAAGCGGTAATAGTGGCGGGAACAACCCCAAATAAACTTCCTCCCAAGACAACCAGACACACAGTAATCATCAATGGGTTATCGAGACACATTTCTTATATAGAGAAAAATGTGAACATACCTTTATCGGAGCTAAAGCCTAAAAATTATGATGCAATGCTTTCAAAATTTGTTGCCAAAAAATAAACTTCGTAAGTAAATAGTTAACTGTTATTTTTTTAATTTTTAATTATTTATTTTGGATTAATCTGGGGTATAAGTGGTATAATAGCTAGCTTTTTTCTATTCCTATTTATCGATACTTTAATAATTATTTTTCTGACAAAGTTAAATTTGATTTGAAAATAAGTATTTTAATTGCGTTATTTACTTCATTTATATCTGATATTATATTTGTTATTTCCTTGACACGTGTTTACATATCAAAAACCCCACCATGTAGGCTCTGGACGGGCTGGAGGAGACCAGAAGTCAGCCTGTTGACGAGCAGAAGAAATCATTAGCCTATCGTCAGGTGGACCACAAACAGTCCTCCGTTACATGCAAGCATATGCAACCAACGACACCGCCAAGTCCAGGCGATGATCCTCTCAACGTTCGCCCGCATCTTCATCCCTTGCTTGAGGGCCAGCTGCCATCCTGAAGTTTAACCCTAAATACCTTCCGTTCGCAATATATCGGGACGCACCTGACCGGAAATGAAAATACTCTTCGGCGTCTGCTCGTGGGGTCTAGGGCACGCCACTCGCACCCTCCCTATAATAAGGAAGATTATTGAAGATGGCCACGAGGTCACAGTGGTCTCGAGCGGGAGAGCCCTGAGCATGCTGAAACAGGAGCTTGGCCCCGGCCCCAGCTTCGCGCGGCTGGATGACTACCATCCGCCGGGGACCTTGAACCCGAGTTACCTGACCGTGGGCACGCTGCTCCGTTTCCCGGTCTACGTCACCGCGATGTTACACGAACATGACTTCGTCAGGAGGTTGCTCGCGCGGAGGAAGGTGGACGTGATCTTCTCAGACAATCGCTTCGGCTTTTACTCCCGTGAAATAGCAAGCTTCTTCATGACCCATCAGCTCAGGATCTTGAACCCCCTCGGCGTCGGCGTCCTCGAGGACGGGACCGAGATCTACAACAAGTACTTCCTCGACCGATACACCGGCATCCTAGTGCCCGACTTCGAGGAGGACGGCCTGGCGGGCAGGCTCGACCACGGCCTCTCCATCATTGACGAGAAGCGCCTGAACTACATCGGCGTGCTGTCCGAATTCAGCTATCATCCCGCCGTCGAGGACGTGGATGTCTTCGTCTCCATCTCCGGCCCCGAGCCTCAGAGGAGCGCCTTCGAGGGCCTGGTCCGCAAGCAGCTGGACGACTTTGAAGGGAGGGTTGTGGTGTCGCTGGGCAAACCAGAGGACAACGGTCACATGGTACACAACCTCAAAGGCTATCTGGAGAGGGATGAAAGGGAGGAGCTGCTCAACCGGTCGAAGATCGTCGTCGCCAGGTCCGGCTATTCCACCCTGATGGACCTCTGCTCTCTAAGGAAGAGGGGGTTCCTGATCCCCACGCCGGGACAGGTGGAGCAGGAGTACTTAGCCAAGTACCACATGGAGAGGAGGAACTTCTACAGCGTCCGAGAGAGGGAGCTGGACTTCAAGGCGCAGCTGGAGGAGGCCCTCTCATTCCGCTCACCTAAGCTGAAGTATCCGACTGACAGGGCTGTGGAGAAGGCCGTCGACGTCATCACCGGGACGGCCCGAAGCGCCTGATCTCCCTATATGAGGCTGTCCACATAGGGCCTAAGGGCTGAGATACCGCTTCTAAGGGAGATGAACGAATCAGTCGCGAAGTACTGATACCAATGGCAGTCGATGTCGCAACTCTTCATCTTTTCCCTGCATTCTCTGGCCCTCTCCGTGCCCAGGAATCCCATAAGGGGCTCCTCCGACGCGTCGATGCTTTTCTCCATCAACGTCCTGCAGGGATAGTAGAGCCGTCCATCGGCGTCGATGATGATCGAAGCAGCGTTGCAGCTGTGTGGGACCTCAAGGGTCCTCAGGTACTTGTCGGTGGTGATGATGGTCCCCGGATACTCGTTCTTGAGCCGTAGGACCTCATCCCTGAAGACCCTGGTGTCCGGCAGGAAGTCCTCGGTCCCTGGAATGTGGCAGGCTGGCATTACGACAGCCTTGGCGCCGGCGTCGTGGCATTTCCTAATCTTGGACTCCAGTGTCTGGAGGTACTCCTTCATCACCACGATTTGCACGCAGACGATGGGACCCCAGGACGCGAACTCTTGAAGGGATTCGTAGAGGTCGAGGTTTCTGTGGCCTTCGTCTATGCTAACGTGGAGGAAGTCAATGTACTTGGCGTACTCCTTCATGGGCCTCCTGTCGAAGAGCTTCCCGCTCGAAGTGAAGAGGAGGTAGAGGGGCTTGGTCCGGGCGTATTCGAGCACCTCGCCGATGTCGGGCCTCAGCAGAGGCTCCCCGCCCTCCAAGCTGAGGAGGACGACGCTGGAGTTCGCGACGTTGTCGATGACCTTGAGCAACTTCTCAGTGGGCATATCAGGCGTCTGGGACCTCCATACGTTACAGAACTCGCAGCGAGAGTCGCATCGCTGTAGGACCTTGAATGAGCAGTAGAACGGAAAGCGGAAGTCCTTTGCCGTGTAGTCGGCGTAGGCATACCTGAGCGTGACAATGTACTTGCTGGCTGGCAGGTGCCTAATTCGTGACATGGTGACCCTGATATCCTTGCACTTTAAAAAGAATTGCGCCGCAGAAGCGAGTCGTAGATGAAGACGAGCCTCTTGGCCACCTTCCCTATGTCGTGGGAATCCAATGTCGCCTGTCCCTCTCGGGCCAAGGACTCTGACAGATCATCATCCCCCCGTGGTCGTCACAGGGCCGTCACGAAGTCGGCCGCAGAGTCCCCCAAAAGTCGGAAGTGTTATAATTGGATAGTTATTCGTTTACCCTCTTCTGCTGACTTAAGAATCGAATCTACTATTACGCAATTTCTGTAACCATCTTCGAAACTAGCACCGTATGGCTCTATTTTCTTATCATTAACGATAGCATCGATGAAATGATGTATTTCACCAATATAGGTCTCACCGAAGCCTATCATAAAGCCAGTTGGCCAGAGTTGCTGGATTCCCGTCTGATTTTTATCTGGGAATAGAATTTTTGCCTCACCTTCAGTAGCATAAAAGAGTAGTTCGTTAATTTTTTCCATGTCAAACATAAGTGAACCTTTTTCACCATTTATTTCAAAACTATTATAATTTTTTCTACCAGTGACAAACTTTGAAATTTCGAGGGTTCCTAATGAACCATTTTCAAATTCGATAACAACGGCCGTTGCATCCTCAACAGTAACTCTTCCCTTCTTAGTTGGATCTCCGATCAAGGGTCTCTCATTAATGAATGTTCTTGTAGCAGCGCTGACAGCAGACACCTCACCAAGAATGAATCTTGCCAAGTCAATAGAATGACTTCCTAAGTCACTTATTGGTCCACTTCCAGCCCTATCTTTCAACAGCCTCCATTTAAGAGGAAAATTGGGGTCAACGAGTCTATCGGTGAAAAATCTTGCTCTGTAATGGTATATTCTTCCAAGTCTTCCAGACTTCACGATTTCTTTTGCCATTATGGCAGCTGGAATAAACCTGTAATTGAAAGCTACCATCGTTTTTACAGAAGCTTTTCTTGCGGCATCACGCATTAATTTAGCTTCTTGACTATTCCTTCCCAAAGGTTTTTCGCATAACACATTTTTCCCAGCTTCAATAGCTTCGATTGAAGGCTCTTCATGCATATCATTAGGTAGAGAATTGTCGACCAAATCCACATCAGGACTTTTCACTACAGATTTCCAGTTAGTTGTATAGTTCCTGAACCCATAGTTTTCAGCGGCTTCTTTTAACTTAGATTCAGTTCTACCGAATATGATAGAGAGGTCAGGCACAGCCGGAGGTGGCCAAAAAAAATGAGGCATTATTTTATAAGCGAATGAATGCGTCTTACCCATAAAAGCATAACCTAACATCCCCACGCCTATTTTCTTAACCGTCATAAACTCTGTAACAACTCGATGAAGTATATAAATTTGTTTGGAATTCTAATCTAAAATATACTTACACACTATTTCCATCATCTTTTAAAGGTTGTTCGTTTTTCCCTCAATGAATTTATAGAGGCAATTAGGAGGTAAGAATGACTTAAAATTGCCAGGGCATAATAAGATGAAAAAGAGGAGAAGGAATAGGAAAAACCGAGATCTTTGGGGTAGACGGGGATAGCTTTCTTTTCCATTTAACAAATTTGACATTAATCAAAATTTTTTACTTTCACTTATTTAACCTTTAATTTTAAAAGTGTGAAGACTGCGAGGAAATCATATATCTCTCCGAAGAAACGCGAATCAAGAGTCGGAAGGAATCTTGTCTATAATTTTCTGATAAATTCTCTGCTTGATAGCTCTGTTTAATAAAACAATAGCTTCGAATTCAAAAGGTTTTATTATTTAAAGAGGCTCAGCATTGTAACTATTGGCGTCACAACGAATCTATAACATTTCGGTTCATTATTTTTTATGTATCTTATCTTGACATGTCATCATTAATTGATATATTTTATTATAATGACTTAATCAGCTTATTAAAACCACGTAAAAAAATATTCAAATAAATATTCTGTCTAGCCTTTCAAAATTTTACTAATTTGATCAAGCGCATCCAATGGATCAATGTTGCTAGTAATATATGAGCCGATCACTAGTATTTTTGCTCCTGCATCTTTCGCATACTTGATGGTCTTGTCGTTTATACCACCGTCAACTTCAATAAATTTTCTCGGAAAAGCTTTAGAAACGTGTCTAATTTTTTCAGTCACAGATTCATCATATTGTTGGCCACCTTTACCCATTGGAACAGCCATAAGGAAAACTAGATCTGACTTGTCTACTATTTCTTTGGTTAGTTTTTCGACCGGAGTCGACAGATCAAGTCCGATACCGGCCTTGTAGCCCAAAGCGTGCAGGTTTTGAAGAGCATTTATTACTTTGTCTTCCTTAAGATATGCTTCATATTGAATAATCACTAAAGTTTGTGACATTATGTTCTTTTGTACAAAATCATTCATTTTATTGATTATTAATATTGGATTTGCTACCATTAAATGTAATTCGAAACTAATTTTCTTATTGTAGTTGTCATATATTCTTTTAATTGTTTCTAATGGAAAGGCAATTTTGTCAGGTATCAATGAGGGTCTCATAACATCTATGTGCAGATTGCATATTAAACCTGAATTGATAATGGATGTTATTTTGTTGACGACCTTAGACTGGGCATCTTCATCCTTTTGCTTTCTTAAATCTTTCTCATACCCGAGTATAGAAAGTGAAATTAGGGTCTGCACACTTAATACTCAAATAATAAAATCTTAAATATTTTCATTTAACAAAGTTAGTTGTTGAAATCACTAAAGAATAATTTTTTCATTGGCATAGATAACGGAACACAAGGTACGAAGACAATAGTTGTTGAAGGAGAAAGTGGCACCATTATTTCAAAGGCAACAAAAAGTTATGGGTTACTGGATGGTCTTCCTCCCGGTCATAAGGAACAAGATCCTTCAATATGGATCGAGGCATTACACATGACGGTTAAGGAAGCGTTGAAGGATGCAAAAATAGATCCTAAGACAGTAAAGGCTATTGGCGTCTCCGGACAACAACATGGTTTTGTACCCATCGATGCTTTCGGCAAGGTGATTCGACCAGCTAAACTCTGGAATGATACAAGTACTTCTCAAGAATGTGAATATTTGGAGAAGATTTTGGGTGGGAGAAGTTCTGTTGTGAAACTCATTGGCAACGCTATTCTGCCAGGTTATACTGCCCCTAAGATACTTTGGCTTAGACGACACGAGCCTGAAAACTACGCTAAGCTTGTAACTGTTTTACTACCTCACGACTACTTAAATTTCTATCTTACAGGTAACAAGATTATGGAATGTGGTGACGCGTCAGGTACTGCTCTTTTGAATGTTAGAACTAGGACTTGGTCCAAGAAGATAATAGAGGCGATTGACCCAGATCTTGAGTTTAAGCTGCCAGTCATTCAGGAATCAGATAAATATGTGGGCAAGGTTAAGTCAGATATAGCACCTTTGTTTGGATTCTCCGAAGATGTGCTCGTGAGCGCTGGGGGAGGAGATAACATGATGGGAGCAATTGGAACAGGAAATACATACAAAGGTATTGTAACAGCAAGCCTCGGCACTTCCGGTACGATCTATGCATATTCAGATGCTCCTGCAATAGACGAGGAGGGTGAGATAGCTGCGTTCTGCGACTCCACCAATGCATGGCTTCCTCTCTCATGCACAATGAACGTAACTGTTGCGACAGAATTAGTTAGACAGGTTTTCAACATGTCATATGATGATCTAACTAAAGTTACGCAACTTGCACCGGTAGGTTCCGGAGGACTAATCCTACTACCCTACTTTGAAGGGGAGAGAACTCCAAATATACCAGATGGTACGGGTGTACTTTATGGATTAAACAGCAGAACTTTCAATGCACCGCACATATGTAGGGCAGCAATGGAGGGGGTCACATTAGGTATGAATTACGGACTGAATAAAATGAAAAAGCTTGGCATTGAGCCTACACAGATAAGGCTGACAGGTGGAGGGTCCAGAAATAAGGCTTGGCGACAGATAGCAGCCGATGTATTCAACAGCGATGTAGTCTGCCTAGAAAATGAAGAAGGCGCTGCCTACGGTGCAGCCTTGCAGGCTATATGGTCATTCTTGAATTATCTCGGAGAAAAGACATCTATACAAGATATAACAGATCAACATGTCAGATTAGATCATGAAACTTTGACATCACCTAATCAGTCTAACGTAGAAGCGTACAATCAGCTACAAAGGATCCAAGATGAAATCAGTAGGGGTTTGAGAAACTCGTTTAAAATCCATCGTGAATTCCTCAACAAAAATGTCAGTTAATAACATCACCGAAGTTTATAGAAGATATACCTTTGAAGATCTAGGAAAGTTCTATCAGCAAGGAGAACACACTTTAACGATCTTTGGCTCTGGAGAAGACGTTAACAAGCTAAGAGAGGAAATAAGTGAAAAGAATAAGGAACTTCAAACACTAGTCAATTCTCTAGCTACTGAAAATATTGATCTAAGAAAGAGAGTTGAAACAATAGAAAAGGAGATTTCAGAGATAGAAAAGATCGTTAAAGAAATCAAACAGAAAAGGCTAGAGATCAACTAACTTAAAAAATATCGCACGCGTTATAATATCTCAAAAAAAGATAGAAGTATATATATGAAAGTATAAGGAATAGCATTAATGCGAAAAGAATTTAGATATAAAAAAGATGTTAAAAAACAGAAGAGATATATAAAAAATAAAAAAAAGTAAATTTTTAACAAAAAAGGAGATTTCTAAGGTTTCAGAAATAAAGAAGATAGTTAAAGAACTTCAACAGAAAAGGCTAGGGATAAACTAGCCACTATCATATTTTTAGATCTAACTTACTGTTTTATGATAACGTAAAATGTTATTCTATTATCTCTAGTACTTTTTTTGTTATTTGGAAAGGTTTTAATGACAATTTTACTATGCATCAAATGTATTATAATGTCTGAAAAGATTTTTCCAGATATTTCAGGTTGGAATTATATTCCTAGTAGCGACACGGATGAAAGAACAAGGATGTGGACGGATGAGAACTTAAAGAAAGAGTTAATTTCTAAAAGAATCAAATTGCTTAATAATCAAAAAAATAACAGTTAACTATTCCTTTGTAACATCTAAAGCTCTGGAAGACATACACTCAAAGTTTTAAACCCTTCTTGCTTAGCATAATTGAAAATCTAAAGAGCGGAATGTGAGCATCTCGTTGATTCCCTTGTCTCATGAAAAGGGCACGTAAATATGTCTAGAAGAAGATGTAAGATGAAAAGCTATATAACTTCTACTTTTGAAGAATGCATTATGCGATTTATTGTGTATGGTGCTGGTGCCATAGGAAGTGTGATAGGTGGGCATCTGTTTAGAACTGGACATGATGTTGCTCTGGTTGCTAATCCTAAACATGTAGACAAAATTAGAGAATCAGGGCTTAAACTGGTCACACCTAATGAAACGTATGTTTTAAGGATTCCTGCTTATAAAGAGGCGAAAGATCTCGCTCCTTTTAGTGAAGATGATTTAGTATTATTGACGGCTAAGTCACAGCACACCCTCAGATGTTTAGGTCAACTGAAGAACGCTGGTGGTATGAGGACTATTCCGATATTTTGTTGCCAGAATTCAATTTGGAATGAACCTTTAGCAACGAGGATTTTTGATAGAGTATATGGGGTATTGCTTGTTGTACCAGGCATCTTTCTAGAACCAGGTGTAGTGATTAACTCCATTACTGGAAACGCTGGTTTAATCGAGTTAGGGCTGTACCCACGTGGTTCAGATCAACTTGCACAAACTGTTTCGATTGCCTTAAGAGAAGCGAGCTTTGCCTGCAACGTTAACGATTGGGTTATGAAGGCGAAGGCAGCGAAATGCCTTCTTAACCTCGCCAACGCGATGGAAGCTATTACTGATGGAAGAGGAGACGTTGAGAAATTCATGGCTGAAGCTAGAAAGGAGGCGATGGTAGTCTGGAGTGCTTCAGGTATTGAATGGGAGAATATGGAAAGCTTTTGGAAGAGAACACACGAAAGTCATGGTATAAATAAGATGCCAAAGGAGTACGAAGGCATACGAAATCTTGGCTCTTCGTGGCAGAGCCTAATTCGAGCGACAGGGAATATAGAGGCTGAACAACTCAATGGTGACGCTGTCAAGCTTGGAAGACTTTTGGGTATTCCAACCCCATATAATGAGGTTCTATGGAAGGTAGCCGAAGAGATGGCAGAGAAAAAGGAAAAGCCAGGGAAATACAGTGCAGAAGAGCTAATGGAAATGGCCAAGAAAATATCTTTCTAGTCTTGTAAATCTCAAAAGATTCATTGATTATAATATTATAATATATTAATCACTCAATAATGACCCATATAATAATTATGCCTAAAAATGGCTATAAAACGCGACTGATGATGCATCTAAAACTGTGAAATTGGAGTAACCTCTAGAAGAAAATTTTAGTAAAATATAAACAATAAAGGCATTTATATATCATAAATGATGACAATCATAAGTAGATAGTTATGAGTAAGTCCCTCGAATTAATTGTTGGAAAAGATGGGAAAGTGATTGTTTCACAAGATATTTTGGCTATGCTTGGAATAAAAGAAGGGGATAAACTTGAATTGAGGATCGAAGGTAGCGTGATTTCTATACATAAGATGATTGAAAACAATGAGACGCCACCTCCTCTCCATCTGCTCTATAGACCAGAAATAACTATAGATCTCATCAATGGCGAGGAATTGAAAAGAGATCTTAATCTAGAAGCACGTTTAATGACGATACCCTTTTTTGCAATGCTCGCAAAAAGAGGATTCTTTATCATGAGTGAAAAAAATCGCGCTATCGCTTTCAAAGTAAGGACTGTTGACGACGCGATAGACTTATTTCTAGCCAACGGTAAAATCTCCGAAGAGGATTTGCTAAAAGCTGGAATAAAATGGCCTAAGTAAAAAAATTATTCAAACATTATTGCTTACCTGAAAATTTAACGCCTTAAAGATTATCAGTATGTCATTTAAATTTGGAAAAAACGAAGAGAGGAGCTTAATCCTGATGTCATTCTGGAGGTTTGGTTTTAGGTTCCTTTTATGATGACATCATCTATTCTTAGAGGCATTATAGATACTTCTGTCGACTGCGAGAAATTTTCCTCACTATACACGCTGACAGATTTGAGGCGTGGAAGTTACACGCGCTGCGATATCTGTTACAGAAAATGATTACGTTTTATGAGAGGTTGTCGATATAAACGTTGGTAGATACTTCGATCTATCTTAGAAATCTGTAGTGACCCATATCTTCTTTTCGAATAATCCTTATAGCATACTAGAGAAGATAAGATAAGAACATGTGTTCTCTAAAAGAAAGGGCTAACTCTGACACACTACATCCAATATATCATTTTACTGCTCCTGCTGGTTGGTTGAATGACCCTAATGGACTTATACTCTGGAGAGGTGAACACCATATCTTCTATCAGTATAATCCTCAAGGAGCTTTCGTTGGCACAAGATACTGGGGTCATGCTAAAAGCAATGATTTGGTGCACTGGGAGCATCTACCAATCGCTTTATCTCCCGGAAAAGGAACTTATGATAATGATGGTTGTTGGAGTGGATGTGCGGTCGACAATAATAGCGTCCCAACTATCATATATACTGGAATCATGCCTGAAGTGCAGTGTATAGCGTTTGGCGATCAAGAATTAGTCTCTTGGGAGAAATATTTCAACAACCCTGTTATTAAATCACCACCAAATGACTACACAGTTACAGGTTTCAGGGATCCCTGTGTGTGGAAAGAAGATGATACTTGGTATATGATCCTTGGATCAGGTATTAAGGGCATAGGAGGAGCTGTTTTACTGTATGAATCTAAGGATATTCTTAGATGGCGGTATATGCACCCTCTTTTTATTGGAGAAAAAGAGAAGACTGGTGAAGTCTGGGAATGTCCTGACTTGTTTCCTCTCGGAAACAAGTATATACTACTCATTTCAACCCTACGAAGAAATCTTTACTTTGTTGGCAATTATATTGGCCACAAGTTCTATCCAGAGAAACAGGGAATGCTGGACATGGGCAACCTGTACATGGCAGCAAGGAGCATGTTAGATTCGTCTGGACGTCGAATAGTTTTTGGATGGATACGCGAGGCACGAAGTAGTCCAATGCAAATAGCTTCAGGTTGGTCTGGTGCATTCTCGTTGCCTAGGACCATATCTATTGATAAACGTGAAAATCTAATTATGAAACCCATACCTGAACTCAAAGGTCTTCGAAGCGAACCTAAGAGATATGAAAATATTCAAATCAAAACTGATACCCCAATGCAATTAGAAGATGTTAGAGGAGATTCACTAGAAATTGTAGCAGATTTTTGTCCCGTGCAAGCCGAAGAATTAGGGATTAAGATAAGATGTTCTCCAAACTTAGAAGAGCAGACTCTCATAACTTATAAACAAAAAAAGAATATGTTAGAAATAAATAATTCAAATTCAAGCTTGAGCCTCGAGGCTGATCGTGGAACTCAGGGTGGGATATTGGGACTTGGGAAGAATAAAAGATTAAAATTGCATGTCTTCTTAGATAAATCGATAGTAGAAGTGTTTGCTAATGACCAAATTTGTCTAACAAATCGTATTTACCCTACACGAGGTGATAGTATTAAAGTCTCTATTTTTACAAAGAAAGGTATTGCGAAGCTCTTGAGCCTTGACTCTTGGGAAATTAAATCAATTTGGCTATAATTTTGCTGTCCCAAACGCTGCCGTATCTTTTTCCATTGCTACAATCTTCGTAATAGCATTGGTCTTTTATAAGCGTATTGAGATGAAGATACCTAAAAATGAATCCTTTTGAGAAGATTCAATACTTATATATTTTCAATTATCGAGTTTAAAGATGAACCTCGATGAAAGTAAGTCAAGGTAACGGTGGAAACAAAATTTTTCTCATATTCTGCGCTATTGGAGCGTTCGCAATCCTAAGCTCGACGATGTCAAAGGACCCTGTCCTTAATCTTTTCTCTAAAAGTCTTGGAACTCCTGATGCCTTGACTGGTTTTGTTGCAGCAGCTTCCACTATACCCGGAATATTGGTGAGTTTGCCTGCAGGCTCCCTTTCAGACATTCTGGGTAGGAGAAAGTTACTCCTCATTTCAAGCTTTGTGTTCGCATCAGCACCCTTTCTCTATCTTTTGATAGGTACTTGGTGGCAACTTGTGCTTGTCCGATTCTACCATGGTTTCGCTACAGCGATTTTTGTGCCTGTAGCAAATGCTACAATAGCAGAACTTTTTCCACAAAAAAAGGGGGAACGCATTTCAGCCTTTTCCTCAGCCACTTTAGTTGGTCGAAGCATAGCGCCGTTTCTCGGCGGATACATCTTAGTAGTCACGAACAACAACTTCAACACGCTCTACCTTGCCGTAGGAGTCGCAGGATTTACAGCTTTGATAGTCACAATACCATTCCTTTTCAGGCAGGGGGTATCTTCGGATAAAAAGTATTCAAAAGGTACGACTTCAATTATGTTTAAAGACTGGAAATCGATTGCAAGAAACCGTAGCGTTCAAATTGTGAGCTTTATCGAGGCAACGCAATATTATGCTTATGGCGCCATTGAGTATTTTCTTGTTGGATACTTAAATAATGTTGGAATGAACTCTTTTTCAATAGGAATTATAACCGGCGGTTACCTTCTTATAGTTCTTATCTTTACACCTATAGTCGGTCGATTCTCAGATAGAGTTGGAAGAGGAATTCCTATCATCTACGGAACAATTATAGGTGGTCTTCCACTCTTAGCTATTCCATTCTTGAAAAACTTTACGCTCTTACTTTTTCTTGCACTAGTTTACGGTTTCGGGTTCTCGATGGTTACTTCAACAATACCTGCTTTAGGTAGTGAGCTTGTAGCAAAGACACAAATAGGCACCTCAATGGGTTTTATAAGTACGATAATGGACGTCGGCCAAACGTTAGGCCCTATAATATGTGGTTTTATACTCAGTGCAGGGTTAGGTTACATCGGACTTTTTGCATCATTAACAGTTCTTTTGCTGCTTTCATGCGTGATATTTTCACTTTCAGGAATGGCTAGATCGAAAAACACCTCCGATAACCTGTAGATTTTTCCAAGCCTCTTCTGCAAGAAATAAATGGGAGAAAATGGTTAAACGCTTTGTGCATTCGATTCATCTAAAAACTGTTGATTTCAAATAAAATTGAATAGTTAACTATTATAATTAAAACTATCAGGATTTAGTGTTCTAAAACGCATGAAATGATATTTTAGCAATTGGAACAAAAAACGTGATGAAAGCAAGTAAAAAAGAAAAAATAAAGAGTGTGATAAGTCTTTTTGGGAACATGTTAAGTTTTATTCTTAATTTTTTCATATCCAGTTTTAATCTTTACGCAATACCTTTTTCCTTTTCAACATTTTTTAATATCTCGAGCAATGTTGTTTGGCAAGTTCATGTTTCAAGTTTCTTTACAGGATTACTTCCTTCATTATTTCTTCTCCTTAAAATTGAGCCATTTACAAACAGAAACGCTTTACTTTTTTCTTCATAGGATATTTCTTCATTTATTATCAAAAAAATAGGGGTTAGAGAATATAGTGTTTCTTTCGTTTTTTCTCTTCTATTTTGGGCGTTAAACCCATTTCTTCTTCAATTACGTCTATGTCTTTCCATGGCATGTTAAATCGCTGTGTCCACACTACCCAGAGGACTGCTATTTACATGTTTTTTTTTACATTTATTAATTAATTAATAAAAAAATTTGCACAATATAACAGATATAGAACGAGCAGTAATAAACAAAGATTAGCAGACGAATACCATGATAAATATCAGTTACATATATATAACCTTGGTGAAGAATATAATATGAGTGTTCATTATGTGGATTTGCTTCTAAATCTATATGCGAACCAAGTCGATGATTTTTTCATAAAAGAGATGAATAAGACAATAATAAAAGTGATAGTGAACTAATTGTTTATGGCAATTGTGCAGGATAATGTAAATAAGCTGGTTCTTTTTGACATTGATAACACACTACTGAATGGATCGGAATGCCACAAGCTAGCATTCAATGAAGGTATTAAAGTCGCATACGGGGTTGAAACTTCAATAGATACTATTGATTATTTAGGAATGACAGATATGGAAATTATTTACGAAGTACTCAAAATCCATGGATTTGCTGAACAGACAGTTGTTTCGAAACTGCAAGAATGTATCGGCATCATGGCGGACACATTTAATAAATGTGCTTTTAATTATCAGATCAAAGTTTTAGATGGGGTTAAAGAATTGCTGGATAAACTAATAACAAGTCGGGTAATAATAGGTCTTGTTACAGGAAACATCGAGCCCATTGCTTGGAGGAAATTACAGATTACAGGACTTGACAGCTATTTTAGTCTAGGAGGCTTTGGAAGTGACGACGTAAAGAGATCAAATCTGATAAGGTTAGCGATCAGAAGGGCAGCTGATAAATTTGATTTCAAGTTTAACGATAACGTCTATGTCTTTGGCGACACTCCTAGAGATATAAGAGCCGGGAAAGAGGCCCGCGTTAAAACCGTGGGAGTAGCAACGGGCCGCTTTACGAAAGATCAGCTGAAGGAAAATGGTGCAGACGCTGTCTTTCCCGACCTCAGTGACACATCCAGCGTGCTAAAGGTAATTTTAGAATAGAAAAAAACGATGATGACGTTTGCGACAAGACGGGTACCTTGACATCAAAGAAGAAAATATTAAGATAGAATACAACGTGAAGATTTCACGCTCAAGGTACATCTATCTAAGGTTTAAACCAGACCTAAAGCTAGAAGTTGTTGTACCCTACTACTCTCCAAAGAATGCTGAGGCTATCGTAAAAGAGAAAAGCTCTTGGATTCGAAAGAAGTATAAGGAACTACTTCAAAGAAAGAAGATTTTTGACGGTAAAATGTTGCTGGTCGACGGCGAATATTATACGGTCACACACAATTTCTCTGATAGGAAAGAAATTACGTTAACGAATAATCTACTTATCGTGGAAACAAACGAACAGAATATAATACCAATAATCAAATCTTGGATGAGGATGAGGACAGAAGCTTACCTTAAAGCGAATCTGCCCCTTTTCGCAGAAAAACTAGGAGTGAAATTCACATGTTTTAAAGTGAGAGACGTATGTAGATGGGGGTATTGTAATAAAAGGCGTGAACTCTTTTTCAGTCTACAGCTGTCTTCGCTATCAAACGAGCTTAAGGATTATATTCTGTTACATGAGCTTCTGCATTTGATAGAATTTAACCATTCAAAAAAATTCCATAAACTGATAGAAAAATACTGTCCAGATCGTAAAAGGTTGGAGAAGTCTCTCAATCAGGTTACAACCATCAGAAGAGGGAAAAATTGCATATAATTAACTTCAAGTCAGTATTGAAGTCCTTTGTTATCCTTTCCTTTGCCTAAACATAATATAGCTGATGGCTATCATCAATATCATTATCGTCAAACCAATCAATATTAATAGATCTCCATGTTCTCCTGACCCGAACACTATTGGAAACGGGCCAATGAAAATGATAATTCCAGTAGAGACGCTTCCCGATCCTCCAATGAGAGAACTGAAAAATATTATTAAGGTTCCAATAAAAGCGAAAGTAACACCAAGAAGAATTAGGCTGGTTGGATTAAGCCTGATCAAATGATTCACCTCAAAAAGAAAGATAGTGAAAGCAACATCAACACTATAGCAAGGATTAGTGCGACAACAGCCCATTTTGAACTAGTTCCGAAAACTATCGGAATAGGGCCAATGAGCACAACACCTCCTCCTTCAACTTTGGCATTTTCTTTTTTAAGGCCGCATGTTGAGGCAAGTATCACTCCTAAGAAAACGAGTGCAACACCGAATATAAGTAGCACAAATCCGATTTCTAATAGCATTTCATTTTCCTCCAATAGATGTAACACTTTATTAGTCTTACCATTTAATTCCTTCCATTATCCATCTTATCAGTATTTAATTCACATAGTTGAATGCTATATCTTACTATCAAAACGATGATAATTTTAGCTCGACGAGAAAGTTCAAAATTTTGTAAGAAAATCTACTACTGCTATGTTAAAAGGACGTCGTCAGCAGCATGGTTTCGTAAAGTTTAATTAGTAAAATGTAAACCTAAACCTTAGGTCTAAACGTTTTGAAATCAAGAGAAAGGGTTACGCTCGCTTTAAATCACCAGAAACCGGATCGCGTACCTCTCGACCTTGGAGGCAGTGCTGTGACCGGAATGCACGCCAGCATCGTATATGCCCTGCGTCAAGCTCTAAAGCTAGATCCGCCTGACAAGCCTGTCAAGGTGATTGAACCGTACCAGATGCTTGGCGAAATAGGACCAGACCTCCAAGAAGTGTTAGGTGTAGATATTGTTGGACTAAACAGCAGATCTACAATGTTTGGCTTTAAAAACGAAGTATGGAAGCCCTGGAGGCTTTTCGACGGCACACCGGTTTTAGTACCAGATAAATTTAATATAGAACCCGATTTAAAAGGCGATATCTTAATGTTTCCTCAAGGTGATGCAACTGCATCAGCATGTGCTAAAATGCCTAAAGGTGGCTTCTTCTTCGACGCAATTAACAGGCAACTCCCATTCGAATGGAACAAGCTGGATGCTGCGGATAACCTAGAAGAATTTGGAGAAATATCCAAAGAGGAGCTTGAATATTATAAAAGGGAAACAGACCGTCTTTACAACGATACAAACATGGCGATATTTGCAAGCTTTGGTGGTACAAGTTTCGGTGACATAGCACTGGTCCCTGGACTAAATTTAAAGAACCCAAGAGGAATAAGAGGCGTTAAGGAATGGTACATGTGCCAGATTATTAGACCGGATTATGTTTCAAAGATTTTCGAAAAACAGTGTGAAATAGCAATAGCTAATTTGGAGAAGATTAAAAAGTCAGTAGACAATAAGATAAACGTAATTTTTATAACAGGAACCGATTTCGGGACTCAGGTCGGCCCCATTATGTCAGATGCAACATATCGCAAATTATTCAAACCCTACCACAGAATAGTTAACAGCTGGGTGCACGAACACACCCTTTGGAAGACCTTCATCCATTCCTGTGGATCTGTTGAACATTTTTTGAAAGATTTCATAGATGCAGGTTTTGACATATTGAACCCAGTTCAGACGTCTGCTGCGGGGATGGATCCCCAGTTACTTAAGATGAAATACGGTGACAAAATAGTTTTTTTGGGCGGAGGCATTGACACCCAAAGAACACTACCCTTCGGTAGCGTCGAACAGGTGAAGAAGGAAACTATAGAGCGGATTAAGATCTTTGGCAGTAATGGAGGCTTTATCTTTAATACAATCCATAATGTTCAACCGAAGGTTCCGGTGCAAAATGTTTTAGCCATGTATTCGGCTTTAAAAGAATATGGATCTTAGTCGGAACCTTTTACAGAAGAATAGATACAAAATTTCGTTCAGATATGAAAGCGGGATATGAATTTTGAAGAAGGAAGCTAAAAGAATTGGAAAGCAAAATGAACTAAGCATACCGATATACTAACAGGGTCAAAAAGAAAAGTTAAGGCGATCAGGACCTTAACGGTAAGGATCGTTAAAGAACCCTTTATCCTTTAGATTTAAAGACAACTACCTATTTAACTGGGAACAGCCTATAAACACGCTTAAAGAAGGCTTTAACCTTTAAATCACTTCATGCGGTTAAAGGATTAAAGCTTTAATTTAAAGGATTTAAAGAAATTTAAAGAGATTTAAAGAACAGTTAAAGGGTTTAAAGGCTCTTTAAAGAGTCTTTAAAGGATAGTTTAAAGGAATTTAAAGACTTTTAAAGGCTTTAAAAAACCAGTTTAAAGAGATTTTAAAGAAAATTTAAAGAGCTGTTAAAGGATTTAAAGACAAAACTTTTATTCTATTGTTTAGACCCTAACTATTCGAATGCCTGAAAAAACTGATAAAATATGGTTGGACGGTAAGTTTGTCGACTGGGAAGAAGCAAAGGTCCACGTTTTGGTTAATGGTCTACACTATGGTACAGGAGTATTCGAAGGTATCAGATGTTATAAGACAGAAAAAGGCTATGCCATCTTCAGGCTTAAAGAACACATTAACCGATTTTACAATTCAGCAAAAATATATTTTATGACCTTACCATTTTCCAAAGAGACCATTGTTGACACAATAAAAGAACTAATTAGATTAAATGGGTTAAATGAATATTACATCAGGCCCATCGCTTTCAGAGGTTTTGGTCCGGGAACCTTAGATAGCCGTCAACATCCAGTGCAGGTTGCCATCGCTGTTTGGCCTTTAGGAGCTTATCTAGGTGAAGCAAAGGAAAAGGGTGCTAGGTGCACATTTTCTTCTTGGGTCCGAATTCAAAATTCTATGCTTCCAATGATGGCTAAAGCAACTGGTCAATATCTCAACTCAGTTTTAGCTTCTACGGAAGCTCATATGAAAGGTTTTGATGAAGCTATAATGCTGGATTCAAGGGGATTTGTATCAGAAGGGCCAGGAGAAAACCTGTTCCTAGTTAAGGATAGCGTAATATTCACTCCATCGAGTGCATCATCTATCCTTTTGGGTATTACTCGTGATACAATTATTAAGCTTGCTCAGGATTTAAAATACAAAGTTGTCGAAAAAGACGTTTTAAAGGAGGAGGTTTTCTTGGCAGATGAACTATTCTTTACCGGCACAGCCGCTGAAGTTACTCCAATAGTGGAGGTTGACCATCGATTGATAGGCGAAGGAAAAGTTGGCCCTGTCTCCAAGACTTTAAGAAAGAAATTCTTCGAAACAATACGAAGTGCTGACGTCAAATATAAGGAGTGGCTTGAGTTTATCGAATAACTCCCAAGGATCAAATAGTATTAGCGTACCATATTTTGGAATTCTATTTTATTATCCAATACGAACCTGACAATCTATGGCATATAAATAGGAAGATTTATTAGAATAATTTATGAACCTCTTCTTCTATGAAACCACTAGAGATATTTTGTGTGGGTTACAAAAGCAAGACTTAGAATGTCCTCCTCTGAATTTAAATCATTACGTAAAGGAAAAAGTGTTGAGATCTATGACACAACATTGAGGGATGGCGCACAGGCAACAGGTGTAGCATTTTCTCTCGAAGACAAACTGAAGATAACAAAAAGGTTAGACGGCTTTGTGGATTTCATTGAAGGCGGTTGGCCGAGTTCAAATCCCAAAGACTTGGAATATTTTAAGGCTGCTCGAAAGCTTAAACTCAGTTCCAGAATATCTGCTTTTGGAAGCACGATGAGGGTTGGTCTGGACCCTGAAGATGACGTAAACCTGTCGAACCTATTGCAGGCCGCCGATGTGGTCGCAATATTCGGAAAATCCTGGGGGTTACATATTAGAAAAGTTCTGAGAACAACACCGTCAGAAAATCTGAGGTTGATTAAGGAATCTGTGAACTTCATAAAAAAGAATGGCGCAACAACAATTTACGATGCTGAACATTTCTTTGACGGTTATGTTGATGACAGAGAATACGCTCTAAAAACACTCGATGCCGCTGGATCAGCAGACGTAATAGTGCTCTGCGACACTAACGGAGGCAGAACACCTTCAGAAATATATAGAATAGTACAGGATGTCAGAAACAGGGTCAATAAACCTCTGGGTATACATGCACATAACGACGCAGGATGCGCTGTAGCCAACACTCTTATGGCTGTAGAGGCAGGAGCGAAGCATGTACAAGCAACCGTTAATGGCCTAGGTGAAAGAGCTGGAAACGCAGACCTAACATCTGTTTTGCCGGCTCTTAAATTTAAGATGGGTTTAACTGTGAAAGATCTGAGAGGTTTGACCCGTTTATCGAGCTTTGTATATGAGATCGCTAATATCCAAAATGATCCTTATCAGCCGTACGTAGGTAAATACGTCTTTTCACATAAAGGTGGAATACACGTAGACGCTATGCTAAAGAGTGATCAAAGTTATGAGCACTTGAATCCAGGTCTTGTGGGAAATAGCAGGAACGTTTCCGTTTCCGAACAGTCAGGCAAGGCCAGCATTGTCGCAAAAGCTACCGAGTTTGGATTAAAACTTAATAAATCTGACCCTAAGGTTGAAGAAATATTGCAGAGCGTAAAGGAATATGAGAAAGACGGTTACAAATTCGAAAACGCTGAAGGCTCTCTTTACCTTCTTATGTTAAGGAAGCTTGGTCCTAAAAAGAATCTATTCGACGTCGCCTCCTGGACAGCTATAGTATATAGCGATGGAGATAAAGTCGTAGCTGATAGCACCGTAACAATAAGGGTCGGGAAAAAAATCATTCACACCGCGTCGCAAGGGAATGGCCCCGTACATTCATTGGATCTCGCTTTGAGAAAAGCTTTGAAGGAAGTATACCCACAGGCTGAAAAGATGAAACTTGCAGGATACCGAGTTAAGGAAATCGATTCTGACAAGGGGACGGCTGCCAAAGTTAGGGTGCTCATCGATTTTTCTAACAGTCACAGAAGTTGGAGCACCGTGGGTGTGTCGGAAAATATTCTTGAGGCTTCGAAGATAGCGTTGATTGACGGATACAGGTATTTCCTAGTTATAAAGCAAAAAGATTAGCCAGAGTAAAACGTAGTATATAAGATGCAAATTAATAGAAGATCAGGTGCGCCCTCTACACTGAATTATCCGATCAACTTTGTAAAATGCAGCCTATACTTGCTGAGCTAACATCTCGGCTATATCTAAGCAGGAACTTGGATTTCATTTCCTTACCCTTATATTTCCAGTTTGCCTTTCTTTCCTCAACTTCTTCTCTGTCGACCAACAGATCTAGCCTTCTTTTTGGGACATCAATTTTTATCATGTCTCCGTCTTTAACGATTGCAATCGGACCTCCCACCGCTGCTTCAGGTGATACGTGCCCAACTGCGGGCCCCCTACTACCACCGGAGAATCTACCATCTGTAACAAGAGCTATATCTTTGTCAAGGCCCATTCCTACAACAGCGCTGGTTGGGCTCAGCATCTCGCGCATTCCTGGACCACCTTTGGGCCCTTCATATCTTATGACGAGGACTGACCCTTTCTCTATGTGTCCGTTGATTATCGCATCGAATGCTTTCTCTTCTCCGTCAAAAACCTTTGAGCTTCCTTCAAATACGAAGTCATTGTCTTTCAAAGCCGCAGTTTTCATTACAGCTCCTTCAGGGGATAGGCTTCCTCTGAGAATGGCTAATCCTCCGGAAGGACGAACCGGATCATCGATACTATGTATTACGTTGGAATCTAATATCTGAGCTTTGCTTAATATCTCTCCAACCGTCTTCCCTGACACCGTTGGATTCTGAAGGTTAAGTTTAGACTTAAGTCTCAGCATAAGGGCAGGAACACCGCCGGCTCTATGTAGATCTTCGACCATGTATTCTCCTCCTGGATAAATAGGCGCTATATGAGGTACGGTTCTGCTTATTACGTCGAAGTCGTCAAGTTTGAGTTCCCCTCCTGCTTCACTGTTTATTGCAAGAAGATGCAACACCGTGTTAGACGACCCCCCAAGAGCCATATCCACCATTATTGCATTTTCAAAGTTTTTCCTAGTCATGAACTGACGAAAATTACAGCCTTCCCTAATTAGCTCGACAGCGCGTACACCGGTTTTATAAGCCAGCTCTCTTCTTTGCGGACTTTCGGCTGGGCAGGTTCCAGAATAAGGCAATGACAGGCCCATTGCTTCAGATAATATAGCCATCGTGTTTGCCGTGAACAGACCGCTACATGAACCGGGTCCAGGGCAAGCTTTCCTCTCAATCTCCAAGAGATCACAATATTTCATCTTACCCTTCTCGTATTCTCCTACCGCTTCGAACACGTCTATGAGACCCACTTTCTTTCCGTGAAACCTTCCAGCTTTCATCGGGCCACCTGTAATAAGTATGGAGGGAAGGTCTAATCGGGCGGCGGCCATCAACATGCCCGGTGTTATCTTATCGCAATTCGATAACATAACTATGCCATCGAGTGCGTGAGCTTTCATCATTATCTCAACGGAATCTGCGATCACTTCTCTGGAGGGAAGTGAATATTTCATGCCTTCATGGCCCATTGCTATTCCATCGTCTACAGCTATCGTGTTGAACTCGAATGGCACCCCTCCAGCGTCCTTTATCCCTTTTTTCACATACTGAACAAGTTTTCTTAGATGTATGTGTCCGGGAACAATCTCTGAATAACTGTTAGCTATGCCTACGAATGGTTTTTCGAAGTCTTCATCTCGAAGTCCAACAGCCCTTAACAGTGAACGATGAGGTGCCCTTTCAGCCCCTTCCTTTACACGCCTGCTTTCCATAAAAAAATCAACAACCTGATCTTCATATATAAACGTATCCATCCTCGAACCTGTATCAACTATTATACCGAAGGATTCCTTAAATCTTAAAGGAGACGATTGAGCATAAGACTAATATTCTCATAGGAACAGTTACTCCGACTTTGTTGTGTGCTTATCAATAGATTTTCACCCAGATTCAAATTTATTGATCTAAACAAGAGAAGGTAAAATGGGTTGATAATCTGATAAAAAACAGAATTTCAGCAAAAGCTGCAGGTAAAGACCTTTGGTAGCTGATGCCAAGAAGCTCACTAACCTTAATTTAAGTACGATTACGCCGCAATCAAAAAGATCTTCTAATCAAGGAACTTGGGATGAAAATTTTTAACTTAAGCATATGCCCCATTTTGATAGAACGATTACATTATCCAAATTAAGTACCTCATCACCGATAAGTTTATTAAAACAGTCTTCACTAGCCGATGAGCAATGCATATATTGGTTAGTGGAAAGAGGCGAGTGCTTGGGCACTTAATTGTCCTTTTAATCCCTCTTATTTAGACCACACGATTTTATTTATATTGGAAAGTGATAATAAATTTGGTTGAAATCTCTGGCGCTCAGGCTCTTATCGAGTCCTTGAAGAGAGAGAAGGTTAAAGAAATCTTCGGAATCCCTGGAGGATCCGTGCTACCTTTATACGACGCCCTCTACAAATCGGGTATAAGACATATTCTAGCCCATCACGAGCAGTGCGCTGCACATATGGCTGACGGCTACGCTCGAGCAAGCGGCTTCCCAGGTACATGTATAGCCACATCTGGGCCCGGTGCCACAAATATTGTAACAGGCATAGCTACAGCATACATGGACTCATCGCCTATTATAGCCTTCACAGGGCAGGTTGTCAGGGCGATGATAGGAAAGGACGGGTTCCAAGAGGCGGACATCATAGGTATAACGACTCCAATCACTAAATATAATGTTCAAGTAAAAGATGCGTTAGAAATACCTACGACAGTTAAAAAAGCCTTCTATATAGCTTCAACAGGTAGGCCTGGCCCCGTTCTGGTAGATCTTCCCAAAGATGTGCAGACAGAATCAGCCGAGATGGACTTTTCATCCACATTTGAACTCAGAGGCTACAAGCCGAATACAGACCCACATCCGATACAGGTTAAAAGAGCCGTAGAACTTCTGCTCATGGCTGAACGTCCCATCATGTTGGCAGGCGGCGGTGTAATAATTTCAAATTCCTCGCAAGAGGCACTTAAACTAGCCGAATTATTGCTGATGCCTATCGCAACGTCTTTAATGGGTAAGGGAAGCATTCCAGAAACCCATCCTCTATCCTTAGGAATGGTTGGCATGCACGGAAAAGCCGAAGCTAATAAATTGATAACCGAATCCGACGTTCTATTGGCAGTGGGTCTACGTTTTTCAGACAGGACAACATGTCGATTGGACCAGTTCTGCCCAGATGCCAAGATAATACACATAGACATCGACTCTGCAGAGATTGGAAAGAACGCTAAAGTCGACTTGCCTATAGTGGCTGATGCGAAGAAAACCCTGACGCAGATTTATGAGCAGATAGTTCAAAAGACGATCAAGAGAGAAAAGTCGACCTGGTTTGATAGAATTCAACAGGTTAAAAATCAACTGCAGAATAAGAATCACAACAATGGAGTCAGTATAAAGCCTTCGGATATAATAACTGAGTTAAGGAGAAGCCTGCCGAATAACGCTATTGTGACCACAGAAGTAGGTCAACATCAGATGTGGGCCGCCCTCTATTTCCAAGCTCTTGAACCCAGAACTTTCATAACTTCCGGGGGACTAGGAACGATGGGTTTCGGCTTTCCTGCGGCACTTGGCGCCAAGGTAGCTAAACCGGATGTACCCGTAGTTGACATAGCTGGAGACGGCAGTTTCATAATGACCGAGCAGGATTTAGCAACTTCTACCTTGGAGAAAATACCTATAACCGTAGTCATATTGAACAACTCTATGCTCGGTATGGTCGCACAGTGGCAAAGGTTCTTCTATGACAGGCGATACTCTGCTTCTGAGTTAAAGAACGTTCCCGATTTCATCAAACTCGCAGAGGCGTATGGTGCGCATGGAGTTCGCGTGGAATCGTGTGAGGATTTTTCGAGGGCGATCAAGAATGTGCTGAAAAGCGAAATAACCACGGTTATAGATGTCCCAATTTCCCCAGAAGAAAACGTGCTTCCAATGGTTCCTGCAGGGATGGGGTTAAAGGATATGATGGTTGATAGTGAATAAAAATGTCGGTTAAACAGACATATGTAATAGGTGCTCTTGTCGAGAATAAACCTGGTGTCCTATATGAAGTTTCGAACATGTTCAGAAGGAGAGGTTTTAATATAGAAAGCATATCCGTGGGTGTCACAGAGCAGAAGGACCTTTCTAGGATGACGATAACGGTTAACGGGGATGAAAGGACAATCGAACAGGTCATTAAGCAACTGAACAAAATCATCAACGTAGTGAAGGTTTCGATACTGAATCCAAAAACTACTGTAGTAAGAGAGATGGCGCTTATCAAGGTGCACACGACGGATTCGAAGGCTAGGTCCGACGTTATCCAGTATGTCGACGTTTTTAGAGGCCATATAGTCGACGTCTCATCAGACTCACTTATAGCTGAGATAACAGGTGACTCCGAAAAAATTGACGCATTCATAGAATTGGTTACATCCTTCGGCATCAAGGAAGTTGCTCGGACAGGTATCACAGCTCTGTCACGAGGCGCAAAAGTTATTAAGAGTAGTCAAGAGTTGGTTAAGGAGGCTATTTGAAATGGTAAAGATATATTATGACAAAGATGTGGACGTATCAGTTTTAGAAGGAAAAAAAATAGCGGTTATAGGCTATGGCAGCCAGGGAAACGCTCAGGCAAACTGCCTAAAGGACTCCGGACTAAATGTAATAATAGGCTTGCGGCCTAAAGGGAAATCTTGGGAGAAAGCTGAGAAAGATGGATTTGATGTCTATGCAATAGATGATGCGGTTAAGAGAAGTGACATCATTCATATTCTCATACCCGACACCGCTCAGCCTTCAGTCTACAAGGAGCTGATTGCGCCATATCTAAAACCCGGAAAGGCTTTAGGTTTTTCGCACGGTTTTAACATCCATTTTAAAACCATCGTTCCCCCCCACGACGTAGATGTCATTATGGTAGCTCCAAAGGGACCCGGACCCTCAGTTCGGGAATTATATCTAAGCAAATTTGGAGTTCCGTCTTTGATAGCCGTACAGCAAGACTACTCAGGTAAGGCGAAGCAAACAGCTCTGGCAATAGCCAAATCCCTCGGAAGCACAAAAGCAGGTGTCATAGAGACGACATTTAAGGATGAAACTGAAAGCGACCTTATAGGAGAGCAGATAGTCCTTGTCGGAGGGATAATTGAGCTTATAAGAAATGGATTCGAAGTCCTTGTCAAACTCGGATATCCACCGGAGCTGTCTTACTTTGAAGCGTGCAATGAAGCTAAACTTATCATCGACCAGATCTATTCAAGCGGCATATCAGGTATGCTTATGGCCGTCTCGGACACCGCCAAGTATGGTGGGATGACCGTCGGGCCCAAGGTGATAGATGCTCATGTAAGAGAGAATATGGAGAAGGCTGCAAAAAGGGTTCAAAATGGCGAATTTGCCAAAGAATGGTTGAAAGAAGATGCAGAAGGAAGGAAAGTCTTTAATTCTTTACTGAAACAGTGGCAGGAACATCAGCTAGAGAAAGTTGGCGCTTCAATGCGGTCGATGTCTGGAGTTGGAAAAAAGAAGTAATTTTTTCTTTTATACTCGCTTGGTGGCATAACAATGAATATAATCGAGAAGATAATGGCTAAAGCTTCTGGCAGAAAGTATGTTAACGCAGGTGACATAATAGAGGCTGAAATCGATAAAGCCATGATGAATGATATAACAGCCCCATTAGCCGTCGAAGCTTTCAAAGAGATGGGAGGAAAAGAGGTCTGGAAAAAGGACCGTATAATAATCGTTTTAGATCATCTAGTTCCCGCCAACTCTGAACAGTCCGCCAACTTACATAGGATTCTCAGAACCTTCGCCAATAATCAGGGTATAAAAAATTTTTATGACGTTGGAAGAGGGGGAGTATGCCACCAGATAATGATGGAGAATCATGCCAAACCTGGGGAAATGATTGTCGGTGCCGATTCCCATACCTGCACCTATGGTGCGGTTGGCGCTTTCGCTACAGGAATAGGCTCCACGGAAATCGCTTCAGTGTTATTGACGGGTAAACTATGGTTTAAGGTTCCGAAGGCTGTTAAAATCATTGTCAACGGAGAGCTTAAGCCTCCGGTCGCACCGAAAGATCTTATTCTCTATACAATCGGACAGTTCAAAGCAGATGGCGCAACTTACATGGGGATAAACTTCTCAGGAGATGCCGTACATAAAATGAGCGTTGATGGAAGGATGACTATATGCAACATGGTCGTCGAGATGGGCGCGAAAAATGGCATAGTCGAGCCTGACGATAGAACCGCCGAGTTTCTAAAAGCCAGGAAGCTAACACCCTTCGGTTTTGTAAAAGAAGATCCTGATGCAGAATATGATAGGGTCGTAGAATACGAAGCTCCTGAACTCGAATCTATGGTCGCCCTTCCTCCATCAGTCGATAACGTCAAGCCCGTTTCCGAAGTCAGAAATGTGGAAATAGATCAGGCTGTAATCGGATCTTGCACAAATGGGCGTCTAGAGGATCTGCGTATAGCCGCAAAAATCCTGCGTGGAAGGAAAGTGAAGAAAGGTGTAAGAGCTTTAGTTATTCCTGCTTCACAGGAGGTCTACATGGAGGCAATGAGAGAGGAGCTGCTAGAAACCTTCATTGATTCCGGTGTTCTCGTATGTAACCCCAACTGTGGACCATGCTATGGTGGACATCTAGGTTTACTTGCAGCTGGTGAATCCTGCGTAAGCAGCACAAATAGAAATTTCATAGGTCGAATGGGTAGCCCTAAAGCTATGGTCTACCTCGCTTCACCTGCAACTGTTGCCGCATCGGCCGTCACTGGAAAAATAACTGACCCAAAAGTTTTCGAGGCTTAATTAAATATGAACATTATCGAGGGTAAAGTGTTGAAGTATGGGGACGGGGTTAACACTGACGTTATTATTCCAGGGAAATATCTAATTTACACCGATTACAAAGAATTAGCTAAGCATGCAATGGAAGGCATCGATCCTGATTTTTCCAAAAAAATAAGCGAAAGAAAGATAATTGTAGCAGGAACAAACTTTGGCTGTGGCTCCAGCAGGGAACAGGCGCCTATAGCGCTCAAGTACGCTGGTGTCCAGTGTGTCTTGGCAGACTCCTTCGCAAGAATATTCTACAGAAACGCGATCAACATCGGACTGCCCATTCTAGAGTGCGACAGCATAAGTAGTAAAATTGACGATGCTGACGAACTCAGAATCGACTTTAGGAAGGGTTCAGTCGAAGATGTCAATAAAGGGATCAGGTTAGATACACATCCTGTTCCTGGTTTCCTTTTGGAAATAATGGAGAAAGGTCTAGTCAAATATATAAAAGAGAAGAGGGATAAAATATGAAATCTTATACAATTTCCCTGATACCGGGTGACGGTATTGGGCCTGAACAAACAGATGCTACACTTAAGGTCTTGGAAGCTGTTCAGAAGAAGAATGCAATCGTATTAAACATGGTCAAAACTGAAGCTGGGGACGAATGTTATAAGAAGAAGGGTGCTGCTCTCCCTCAAGACAGCTTAGAAACCATCAAATCTTCAGATGCCTGTTTGAAGGGACCTGTTGGTGAAACCGCAGCAGACGTCATCGTCAAGTTAAGGCTGATCTTTGACCTATACGCGAACATTAGACCAATCAAAGCCTACCCCAACGTGCCAACTATGGCTCCTGGATTAGACTTTGTCATCGTCAGGGAGAACACGGAGGACGTCTATAGAGGAATAGAGTTCGACTTGGACAAAGATTCAGCTGTCTGCATGAGAATTATTACGAGACGTGGAAGCGAGAGAATCGCGCGATATGCCTTTGAAATCGCGTCAAAACGTAAGAAGAAATTCAAGGTTACGGCCGTTAACAAGGCAAACGTTATGAAGAAGACGTGCGGCCTTTTTCTCCAAGCTTGTCGAGACGTAGCAAAATCGTATCAAGGAATAACGTTGGAGGAAATGTATGTGGACAACGCCGCTATGCAGCTGATTAAGAGACCTTATGAGTTTGACGTATTGGTTACTACAAACATGTTCGGTGACATACTTTCAGATGAGGCGTCCATCCTTGTCGGAGGCCTTGGGATGGCTCCTGGAGCGAACATCGGCGACAGCTTTGCCCTATTTGAGCCTGTACACGGCTCCGCGCCAAAGTATGCCGGTAAACAGATTGCGAATCCTTGTTCAATGATCCTAGCATCAAAAATGATGTTTGAATGGCTTGGACAGAAATACTCGGACAATAGATGTGTGAAGGCTGCAGAGAGTATAGACAACGCTGTAGCTAAAACATTGGAGATGGGTTTTTTAACCCAAGACCTTGGTGGAAACGTCAAAACAGGAGATTTCGGAGAAGCTGTAGCTAAGCAAATATTAGGTTGAGTTGATGATTTGACTGAAAAGTCAGTGGATAAAATAAGAATATTTGACACAACTTTAAGAGACGGCGATCAAACGCCTGGCGTTTTTTTATCACCCGAAGATAAGGTTACCATCGCTAGGCAGCTCGACAGATTAGGAGTAGATGCGATTGAGGCAGGTACACCTGTGTCATCTAAAGGAGAATTCGAAGCCGTACGGCTTATTGCCAATGAGGGATTGAATGCTGAGATATTTGGATTAGCAAGGGTTGTAAAAGAGGATGTGGACGCTGTTGTAAGCAGTGGTCTAAAGTATGTCCATATTTTTATAGCGACCTCTGATATACATCTCAAACATAAACTGAGGATGACGAGAGAGCAAGCTATCCAAAAGTCGTTGGAGGTCATAGATTACGCTAAATCATATGGAATATCGGTTGAGTTTTCAGCCGAAGACGCAACGAGAACAGAGATAGGTTTCCTAAAGGAATTTTATAAGGCGGTGGTTGGGGCGGGTGTAATTCGAATCAACATCCCAGATACTGTAGGAATCATGACTCCTAATAGGATGTTCCAACTTGTAAAAGAAGTTCGAGCTTCCGTTGATAAACCAATCAGCGTTCATTGCCATAACGATTTTGGTATGGCGGTTGCAAACTCTCTTGCAGGGGTAGAAGCTGGAGCAGAGCAGATCCATGTTACAATTAACGGCTTAGGAGAAAGAGCAGGAAACGCTGCGCTGGAGGAAACCGTGACCGCACTTAATTTGCTGTATAATAAAAAGACGAATATTAAAAATGAATTAATCTATCAGACTTCTCAGCTTGTTTCAAAGCTCACAAGGATACCTGTTCAACCGAATAAGGCGGTGGTCGGAGAGAATGCGTTTACGCACGAGGCTGGAATCCACACTCACGGCCTCGTGTCCATGCCTTTGACCTATGAGCCCATGCCACCAGAATTTGTTGGACGTTCTAGGAAGATAATCCCAGGGAAACATTCAGGCAGACATGGGATAAAGGCTCAGTTGGAAGGTTGGGGTTTACGTCCTACGGACAAGCAGGTGAAGGAAATAACGGAAGAAGTGAGGGCGATAGGCGAAAAGGGTAAAGTGGTTACAGACACAGATCTCGCTGATATAGCCAAGTCGGTTATGGGAGAAGCCTTTGTAGAAGAGAAAAAGATCATCGAATTGAAGGAACTCGCTGTTATGACCGGAACTAGGATGACGTCTACGGCATCCGTTAGGGTAATACTAAATGATAAGGAATACACTTCAGCTGAAACCGGTGTAGGTCCAGTTGACGCCGCAATGCGGGCGCTTCAGAAGATAACTAGAGGCCTCAATGTCAGCCTAAAGGAGTACAGGCTTGAAGCACTCACGGGAGGTTCGGATGCGGTGGCTGAAGTCATAATAAAAGTTGAAGATAAGGACGGCAATACAGTTTCTGCTAGAGCAGCTAAAGAAGACATTGTCAAAGCAAGCGTTGAGGCGATGATAACGGGAATAAATAGGCTTCTACTCAGAAAGGGAATTTCGACTAAGGATTAGAAAGTTACCTCGAAATTGGAACTGTTATCAAATTACAACATTTGCTTTTTAGCCTTTTAGAGTATAGAAACCGTATTTTAGGATGTCATAGTAAAGGTCCTCAAGAGTGAAGTTCGTCTTTTTGCCACAAACACACTCAAAGGTCAAGTAACCTTTCTTAAATAGGCTTTGAATGTGTTCTGGATGAAGGTAGAAAATGGTTTGCACCTTACATGAAGTACACCCCATCAGCCAGCCTCTTTGGAAGTGTTTGCCAGGAGAAAGACTTTTGCTTAGGACGCCAACTGCCTCATCCCTTAATTGGATTTCCTTGTTCAACTTCGGAATCTTTTCCGCTTCAGACTTTATCTTAGTATATTCTGCTGTAAGCCTGTTTATCTGTTCTTTAACCTATTCGTGCTCCTTTTTCGATACGATATCCATCTTCACAAGGTCAGATAAGTCCCTTATGAGCTGTTGTTTTGCTCCTTCTACTTCAGCCTTAGAGAAAAATATGTAGCCTTTCCTCTTTTGTTCTAGTGCACGAGTGAGCCTTTCCGTTAAAGTACTAAGTTGATTTTCAGAAATATCCCTCGAGTTAAGCATATCGACGATTGCTTGGGCAAATTGAATCTCCACCTGCATTTCCTCCATTTGCTTTTTGAGTGTTTCAATATTTCCTGTAAGTTCATCTATTGTTTTCTGGGCCTTTTTCTTTTCATCTTCTAGCTTACTGTGCAAATTTTCAACACGAATTTCGTGCTCATTTTGCAGTTTCACTTTTTGTTCATCAAATGTCCTTTTCAGTTTATCGTTAAGTTCGATAAAACCTTGATTCGTTTGCTGTAGTTTTGATGAGGTTTCGTTGTCTTTTGCAATAATTGTTTCTAAAGTCTCTTTCGCGCGTTGAAGGCTGTCAACTGCTTCTACAAGGCTTCCGTATTTAGATAGAAGAGACGAAAGCATCTTAGATGCATTCTCTGGATCTAGACCATTTTTATTTAACTCCTTTGCCAAAACTTCAGCTGTATTTGGTATGAAGCCTAGCTTCTCGAGAATAAGCTGATTCTCTATAATTGCATCTAATATTTCGAATGTAATATTGTGTTGTGAGGTCTTATCCTGTAACTTCTTGAGTTTATCAAGTTCCTTTATCAAATTCCTAAGAGCTTCGCATTCCCCCTCCAATTTCTTCTTATTTTCAGTCAGATCTGCAACTTCTTCTATCTTCTCTTTGAAATCTTCAAGTATTTCGGAATAGCTCACGCCTTTCTGCTCTGCGAGGGCGTAGAATTCTCTACTCTGCAAAAGTATCTTTGAAGCGTCCTTACCGTATGATGATATTTGGGATATCGCGTCAGAAGCTGTTTCAATATCTATTTTGATTTTTTCGAGCTCGCTAACCAAATGGGCGCCCTTTAAAACCTGCTCTATGCTACTCTTATTCTTGTTGATAAGTATAGTGATTCTTCTCAATTCATCAAGTTCTGGAAATTCCTTTCTGAGCTCGTTCAAATCCTTTGACAATTTTCCGACGCTTTCGCCTGTTTTATCTCTAATGGTGCTAAAATTTCCACCGTTCAACCACATCTTTATTGCCTTCTTCCTAACCAATGGATCCTTCTTCCTCAAAACTATATACCGATAATTTAAATGGATGTGCATTTTTAAATGTTCTTTTGTTCAAATAAACTGTTCAAAAGTTCACATAAATTGTTCATATGTTCACATGTTCAGATAACAATATTAAACCAAGCACCCTAATTCAAGGCGTATCTCAGCAATATACCCCGATATAACCAAGTCTTTCCTAATACATTATTGATCTTTTTAAGATATGCATTGACACTTAGGAACAAAGCTTTTTTTAATGGATAATCTGATTGCCAGTTTTGAACTAAACATAATAATAATGAACAAGATATGAAAAAATGTACAATTGATTTTATAAAGGATTTTACTTTCTTCTAATTAATTATCCTAACGAAAAAGACAGATAAGCCAAGTATCATGGGTTCAAATCCCACCGGGCCCGCTTATTGCACTTGAAATTTACTGTAACTTAAAATATTGGTATATGTATTAACAGTATGGTCTTTCCTATATAAATTCTTATCAAGGTATTGATCAAAGTTATTCTAGTCTAATATTGAGAAGCCAAAGTTATAATTTTTCTCAAACATCAACATTTTGGAACGTAAAATGCCGTACACGGCCTTTTACCAATAATTTTTTATACTTTCCAATTTGAATAGAAAGGCGATAACATTTGAGTTCAAAGGGAATATCTAAAATGCCCGCGATGAAAGCCGTGATTAACATTCTTGAGGACGAGGGAATAAAGCACATATTTGGTATACCCGGCGCAGGAATACTGCCTTTTTATAAGTCTCTAGAAAGCTCCTATAAAATTACGCATTATTTGATGCGACATGAAGAAGGAGCGATCCATGCGGCTGATGGGTATGCTAGAGCAAGCGGAGAAGTTGGCTTCTGCGTGTGCACATCTGGGCCTGCTGGTACAAACTTTGTAACAGGACTGTATGCAGCTAGGGTCGATTCTATCCCAATCATAGCTGTTACAGGTCAGAACGTCAGAGCTCAGTTGGGGAAGGAGGCTTTTCAGGCGGTTGATATTGCAGAAATCGTGAAATCCATTACAAAGAAAGCATACCTCGTAAAGGAAACAGCTCAACTACCTCAGGTCTTTCGCGAAGCATTCAGAATAGCCAGAGAAGGTCGTCCTGGACCTGTTCTGATCGACTTGCCTCTAGATGTTCAGAAAGGTGAAGTATTCTATGACGAGGAAAGCGATAGCCCTCTTCCATTTTTTAATCCCCCACCTAACCCTAAGAAAGTCAAATTGGCGCTGGAAATGATTCTTGACTCAAAAAACCCAGTCTTCCTTTTGGGAGGAGGAGTGATTTTAGCTAACGCCTGCAATGAATTTGTGAAGCTCGCGGAATACTTAGGAGTTCCTGTTGTAACATCTCTTATGGGCAAAGGAGGTATTCCCCCGGACCATCCCCTTTATGCCGGTCAAGTGGGCGTTTTCGTTGACATACCTCCGGGTAACAGGGTCTTCCTTGAATCGGATCTGGTAGTGGGTTTTGGATGCAGATTCTCCGACAGACACACAGGGGGCATGGACGCGTACTTG
>Ga0187889_10000441_pt1 | contig 50523 bp, 48 predicted proteins | sample June2016WEW_7_10_2_FD_132992 | JGI IMG/M metagenome (GOLD analysis project Ga0187889, IMG submission 132992) | Peatland microbial communities from SPRUCE experiment site at the Marcell Experimental Forest, Minnesota, USA - June2016WEW_7_100 | ecosystem: Environmental > Terrestrial > Soil >... | reverse complement strand
GTTTTTTTAGATGTAGTCATATTCCTAGCTCCATTCGGATTACTTTTGTATTTCCTCCCCCTGGTTCCACCTGAATTCATGAGTCTGATTCGACCGATTACATTGCAGGTCCTTGTGGTGCTGCCTGTAATCCTTACTTCGGCTGTAATCATAGCAGGCATACTTTTTGAACTTGGGCAGACCACAAGTCTCTCTTCGAGCGAAGCGGTGAACTGGCTTCCAGTGTCTCCGAGGGAATACATCGTGGCCTCCAGCGCTTCATTGGAGTTCACTTACTCGCCACTCCTGTTCATATGCCTCGGAATTACCATACCTCTTGCCGTAAGCCTTGGTATGCTTTGGATTGTCCCTTTTTTCGTCTCAATTTCCCTCCTTGCCTTCATCTGGGGAGCTGTGATCGTAGAGGCGCTGAGGGCGGTAATGAACCGTATCTCCACCTCTCTTTACAAGAAAAGCGGAAGACTCGGTGTTTTCCTCCGCATTACCCTCATTGTCGTACTGCTTGTAGGGGTGCAAATAGCCTTTAACCCATACATTCTTTACACCGCACTCTCAAGTATCGCCAGCGGCGTCAACTTGGCTTGGTTTGTGCCCATATTCTGGCCCTCAGTTGCCGTCGCATCCTCCCTTGTCCCCGACGCGATGAGGGCAACCGCGTTTACCTTGCTTTCCCTCTTATTCACCTTACTAATTTTCGAAGCTGCAGCCAGACTCAGAGCCAAGTATTGGTCACCGGTACCGGTCACAATTGCGGTATCGACTTCAACTATTTACATCCCCAAAGGGCAGTCTTTTCTGTGGCTGGATCCAATAGCGTTTGCAGTAGCCTTTAAGGAGTTGAGATCTCTTGCAAGACGGAGGGAAATGGCGAGGTTCCTCGCTATTCCCGTGATACTTGTGGTGGCTTCCTTTCTCCCTGTATTGACGAGTGGGGTGAATCCAGGGGCTGTCCTGTCAAGCGCAGGTTTCGTTCTTCTCGGTGAAGCATCCCTCATCCTGCCGTTGATGCTTTCCACCATTGCCATAGGACAGGAGGGAAGATCCATCGCCAACATGTACATGCTTCCTATCTCAGCTGATGAGCTTGTCAAGGGGAAGCTTTTCCTTTCCTGGATTATTTCAGGGGTGGGAATCTTGGCTATTGCTTTGCTAATGAAATTTCTAGCTTCTGTAGCGACGTTGCCGTTCTTGGTCGCTTTGGTTGCTGTGGTCTTCAATATATTCATAATAGGGTATATGGGCCTTGGGACGGGTTCGCGTTACCCTAATTTCACCGTAGGGCCCAGAGCGAGATTTCTCACATTTACAGGATTCATTATAGCCTTCACTATGGGAGGGCTGACAACTTTAGCGACTTTTACCCCCTTGATCTTGTACCAAGCGACAGGATTCTTCACGCTGTTAGGTGGGGGCTCTTTCGGATCAATCTCATTGACCATAATTTCGACAGTGGCCATCGGCACGATCATTCTCGTGCTCGCGCGCTCCTACTGCATGCGAAGCATAGAAAAACTTCTTTCTAACATGGAAGCTTGAGTTTTCAATTCGTTCTGAGCAAGTTCAGAGCATCTTTAATCACAATCTGAACCGCACTTGCCCAAAACAATAAAACTTAACCTCCTCCTACAATCCTTCTTTTCCGAAACCCAAACCAACCTACCAGAATTCAACTTGCAGTTGACGTTTTTACATTCTTTACGATTCCTTAAGTAGTTTTTATATCATTAGGAGTTTAGCAGACATAGGGAAGAACCCACGTGAAAAGCAAAAAAAGCGAAAAACCGAAGTATGGTTTGTATGCGATTAAGATAATTGTAATTCTGTTTTCTGTCGTAGAAATCATTGGATTACTTTTGCTTACAGCAGGCTACTTTGCCTTCAATAACATATATCTAATAATTGGTGGTTGGATAATTATAACTTTTGGAGTTTATATGATTGTTGCCCATTTTCTGTCCTTATACATCTTTACTGGTGTTGATGGTACAAGATTCAGCTTGATTGCGAAACTTCTAGAATTGAAAGGAACTGAATATGTGCTGGATTTGGGAAGTGGCACTGGCAGGACAGCGGTCCAAATGGCTAAAAGGCTAACCACTGGAAGTCTTGTTGGAATAGATATTTGGGATAAGATGGAGCTCGGTGGTAACTCGCCAGAGAGAGCCTATAAGAATGCCGAAATCGAAGGCGTTAGAGACAAAGTTGAATTCAAATTCGGAAATGTCTTGGAAATACCATTTGATAATAACATTTTTGACATTGTAACATGCAGTAGTGTACTGAATAACCTTCCAGGAGAAAAGAGCAGAATCAAATCAATAGAAGAAATCTTTCGGGTCTTGAAGATTGGAGGAAAATGTATGCTGCTTGAACCTCTTAGGAACTTCAGAATGTTTTGTGCTTTCACACCCTTCGCAGTTTTTCAGCTTGGAAAAAGAGAAGATTGGGAAAATTACGCCGAGACTGTAGGTTTTTTGAAAGTGAGATTCTATGACGAAAAAGGTATTGGCATTTTCATCCTTGAGAAATAACGGAATGATTCCAATAGATTTGTAGGCTTTGATTCATTCAGAATTCCGTGATTTACTATAATTTTCACGTTTTTATTTTGCAATATCTAAGATAATATAGTTATACAAGTTTGCCGGTCTGAAAGGAGAGCCGAGAATATTTTTTTATAAGTGATTTGACCGCCGTATGTTCTTCAGCTAATTGCTTGGATGGTACTGCTTTTTCGCATGAAATACAGTTGCCGTCTTGACAGGTTAAGGAATAGTTCCGTACTTGCAGCTCCTTAAGACATGCCAGACACTTTTCTAGAACCCTTAGATCTGCCTTGCTGAAGGGTGGGCACAGATAAATGAGTATTTCAACAAAAAAAGATAGGGCATCTGGTGGCTCCAGTCTCACACCAATGCCTATTCTGAAGTTTAGGTTTCTATCCAAGGTTTTATAGGCTTCCCTATGCTCAGAAGCTTTCGCTTCTTCGATCAACGTCTTGGCGTCGAACGTTTTGTCTTCTTTCAATTTTCTTTCACCACCATGCTTTACGGCGTTCTCCGGTTTCGATTTGTGTTAGGTTACATCCGCTCAGATCTTGAAGTATTTCGCGTACAGGGCTATGCCCATCGCCAAGATGGCCGCACACGATACTGATATGACAGTTAGATCCAACAGTACGGTTGGGCTGAAGATGGCTGCACCCCTGAGGAAAAGCGATGTTAGGGCGTCTGTGACGTAGTAGCTGGGCACGAACTTGCCGGCTAATTGGGCGCCTGACGAGAGGGATGCGCCGACGAAGGTGCCGAGGAACAACTGAGGGAGCACGAAGAGGAAAGCGACTCCAGTTGCTGCGCCCGGTGATTTTGTGACAGTAGCTGTAATTAAGCCGAAACCTACGTTAGACAACGAGAATAGAAGCACCAGTATGAAAGCGAACGTGTAGACTGGGATTCCCACGCTGGGTCTGAACCCTAGGAGGTAGACCATGACGAAAACAAGAGCAGCCTGAATTAGGGCTATGACCATGTAAGACAAGACTTGGCTTGCCATAAATTCAGTTGGAGTCGTCGGTGTGATTCGTATTCGCTTCATCATGCCGTTTTCGCGGTCTTGGGCGAACGACTGGGCGACCATCATTATGAGGAATATGGACGCGAACGTGAACATGCCCGGAGCTATGAAGTCAAGTGCCGACGTCTGTTTTACCTCGACTAATGAGGCGATTTCTATGTGGATCGGGTTAGCTAGCTGGTTTTGACCTGTAAAGGCTGTTAAGGTCTGCTGGATGATTGGTGGTATCGCCTGAGTTGCAACGATTGAGCCCTTGTCTAGGTACAGTGAGATTGTTGCGTTGATCCATTTGCTTGGATCGTTGGGTGTTGCCTGATAGGAGGCGAAGCTTTGGCTGAACCCGTCCGGAACAACCATTACAGCTTGAATTTTGCCTTGAGATAGGTCGTTTTGAGCCGTCTGGTTGCTGGCATAGATTTGAAGGTTTAATATTTTCGTGTTAGACAAAGCTACAAGGAACATCTGTGACGAGTTCGAAAGGTTTGCTTGGTCCATGTTGACTACGCCGACGTTATAGACCGGTTGTCCGCCTCCGACCCCGCCGAAGGATGCGCCGAAAGCGAACACGAAAATTATGGGGAAAAGAAAGATTAAGAACAGAACTGCTGGTTCACGAACTGTTTTCTTCATTTCTTTTTTGGTTAAAGCCACGACTCGTTGAAGTTTCATCTAAATCTCCTCCCTCATCTTTCTTCCGGTCAGGTTGATGAAGACCTCTTCCAAGTTCTTGACCTCGTTTTTTGATATCAGGTCTTTTGGTGAACCAAGCGCGATCAGCTTTCCGTGGTCGATTATGCCGACGCGGTCGCACAGCTCTTCAGCTTCCTCCATATAGTGTGTGGTCAGAACGATGGTCTTTATGTCGCCTTTCAGTTCTTTAATAAAATCCCAGACTGCGTGTCTAGACTGAGGATCCAGTGCAACAGTTGGCTCGTCTAGAAAAGCTATCTGCGGATCGTTGATTAAGGCGAGAGCGAGGCTTAGCCTGCGCTTCATGCCTCCGCTGTATTTTTCGGCTTTCCTCTTAGCGTCTTCGATGAGTCCCATCCTCTCAAGCAACATGTCACGCCTTTTCCTTAGGGCGTCCTTATCCATGGCGTAGAGGTTTCCAAAAAGTTCCACGTTCTCCGCACCGGACAGGTAAGGGTATACAGCTGTTTCTTGAATGCACACGCCCAAGAGCTCTTTGCCTTTTTCAGGTTCCTTCTGCATATCGTATCCGCCTATGAAGGTGGAACCGCTTGTCGGCTTTACAAGCCCGCAGAGGATGTTTATGATCGTGGTTTTGCCAGCGCCGTTAGGCCCCAGCAGCCCAAATAGTTCACCCTTTGCAACCCGTAAGCTGACGCCATCCACCGCAGTTACATCCTCGAATTTCTTGACGAGGTTTTCTATTACGATGGCTGGTTCGATCACTTTTGCGCACATATCTTTTTTCACTGGATGAGCCTTACCATCCTAAGAATATAGGTTCATGTCAACCTGTTCCTTAAAGAAAAGGCATAAAGAAGGCTTGGAAAGTCCCTTTTCCACTATTTCAGGTTTAGGAAAGGGACATGCACACCTATTTCTCGACCAGTCGGTCAATCCAGGTTTTGAAGATATAGCCCGTATATAGGATGTTAGGAGAGACGGACTGAACCACTGCTTCGTGCTCGAACCTCTCTCGCACGCTTTTCAGCTCCTTCATAGTGTTGGTCCATACAAAGGCGATGTACGAGTTCGGAATGTTACTGAAGCCCCAGTAGAAGATTATGTTGGGCCAAAATTTCTGTAAGATCCCCCCAAGCACCCCTTTGTCGGATTCGGATTTTAGGCGAAAGTGGAACACGGTCATTATGTCGTTTGAAGCGTCTGGATACCACTCTATCGACAGTTCGATCAGGCCGACCCTCATCATCCGCAAAAGACGACGGCGCACCGTTTTTGCTGAGACACCCAATTCCTCAGCTACATCCGATGTAGCCTTACGCGAGTTGTCGCTTAGAGAGCGTATAATCTGGTAGTCTAAGCCGTGAAGTGTTGTATCACTTACCTCGTAAGCGTCAATGGGATATTGCCAAGACACTAAGCCCGCAGTCGGCTCAAGCAGGCCCGCGGTCTTTTTGACGTAGTCCACAAGGGGTTCCAGTTCAGTAATGCTTTTGAGGTAGGCGCCGACGTACAAAAAGTTGCCGCCTCCGATGGCGAGCCAGTAAATTGAACCATGTTTAGCAAGCTCTCCATTCAGGTCGTGAAGAGGAGTTTTTACCGAAGCTCCAAAGATCATGACATGAACCGCCTTTAAAGCTCCAAAGCTAACCTTGGCGGTGAACCTGCGGATCACACCCAGCTCGACCAGAGACTGAATGCGCGCGTGGACTGCTGTCATGGAAAGGTTCAACTTGTGCGCTAGTTCGCGGTAGGAAAGCCTTGAATTCGTCAACAAAAGCTGGCATAAAGTTACATCCGTCTTGTCCATGGCGATCTGCTTGCTTCTATACTGTAACATGCTTAAAAGACTTTGATCTGGATACGACAAGAAGGCTAGTGCATTTAAAACATGTAATCAACTCAGCGTTTTAGCTTTAGTACCGCCGAAGATGTAGGGGCACCACACCTCTTAGCATCCTTAAGAAGAAAAACAGTGACCAACGCAATCACAATCAGTATGTTCCTCAAGCGATGCGACTTGCGCGAGCCTGTAGGATGTTAGCGTAGGTGTGGCTTTTAGGTCTAGACTAAACTTTTTTTCTTACAAAAATGCTATGCTGATATCTAACACAATAGCAAATCCGAACTGAAAAAAAAAGTTGACAGAAATATAGTGAAGGAGGCTAATCATTTATAGATATGACGATTACTATATAATAAAGGTAAAACATATATCACGCGGTTAGAACATTGGCGGAACAGGATTTAGGATACAGGAAAATACAGCTTACTGGAAGAGACTCCTACATTATATCGCTTCCTAAAGAATGGGTGATTGATGTTGGATTGAAGAAGGGGAGCCAGCTTACCTTTAAAAGGTTGGAAGATTCTTCACTACTTCTAGTCCCCAAGAAGGTCTTAGAGGAGAGAGAAAATGCTAGGTTAAATCTGAAGGAGTTTGCTGTCCGTATAACCCCCAAGGATGACCCCAAATCCGTTGCACGTAGAATTATGTCTCTTTACGCTATCAGCGCCGACATCATTCACATAAGGTTCAAAGACTCGGAAATAACGCCTGAACAGAAAACGTCGATAAAAAACACTGCAAGAATGCTCCTAGGATCAGAAATTATATCGGAATCGTCGAACGAAATCAGCATTCAAATTTTAATCAATCAACTGGACTTTCCTCTAGAGAATGCGGTCAGAAGAATGCATGCGATAGCCAAGTCGATAGATGAGGAAGCCGTGTCGGCTTTAAAGGATTTTAACGGGAGGTTAGCCCAAGACGTTATAGCTACCGATCAAGATCTTGACCGTCTAAGCCTTTTTGCTATACGCCAGCTAAAATATGGTATAGAACGTAACCTCTTCAAGGAAATGGGATTAAAATCCCCTAAAGAATTTCTGGGATACAGAATTGCTGTAAAAAACCTTGAGAACATCGGAGACAGTGCTGCCGGGACAGCGAGAAATATTTTGGCTCTTAAAAGGTTAATTGATGAGAAGATTTTAACCCTAGACAAGTCGGTTGACGAAGAAGTGTACTCAAGCGTTCTCAAATGTCATTCTTTTGGACACCTCCTGCTCGAAGATTCGTTAAAGGCATTTTTTAAAAGAGACTATTATCTAGCAGATGATACAATATCGCGTTTCATTTCCACAGGGTTACAGCTTGAAAAAGACGCAGTCAGTCTTATGTTAAGCAAGAAGCTAGACCCTGCGATCTCATCAGTTCTGAGACTGATTCTAGACAATTCGAAAAAAATGATGGAGTATGGAAAGGATATCGCTGAAGTAACTCTAAATCGAACGGTTGAAGAAATAAGCACGCCATAAACGCCCTGTTTTAGGTTTCACTCTGCCCGTTAGTTATAATATATGAAACATATACCCGTATTATTTACATATATATCAATTACAATACTTTTATATTCCCTTTAAAAGCACTGCTTACGTACATGCTAGATAGTATAGATGAGGAGGATAAGAGAATTCTTTTAATCATGGCTTTTGCTAAAAGCGCAGTTCCTCTCAATTATGTTTCTAATCATACGGGAATAAAAGAACCCCTTAAAATTCTTGAAAAAATGGAAAAAGTGGGGTTGGTACGCAGGTTTTCGCCTCCAAGTTGGTCCAGCAACATTTGCCCCATGTTTGAAATAACACCCAGGACGCGAGAGGAACTATTTAACTGCGACTTAGCCTGTTTAGAGAAAAAATCTTCTCCTGCCAGTTCCCCAGAATGATCAAATATCAAGGTTAGATGATTTCAATCATGCACACCCTAGTTAATCTCAACGAAATTAACGCGAGATTTATAAGGATACGAATTATTAGAGGGAAGAACATATGAAGAGAATTCTCTACAGAGACGAAGTCTGCATGGGCTGCGGTCTTTGCGAAGTAAACTGTATAGTGGATCATTCCAAATCAAAGGATATCATAAAAGCCTACAAGAAAGAAGGACTAAGACCCTCGAGTAGAATAAGGGTGGAAGTGCAGCATCCTCTAACGCTAGCCGTGCAATGCCAGCACTGCAAGGATCACCCATGTGTGATGGTGTGCCTGTCAGGGGCTATGCGCAAAGATGCTAAAACAGGACTTGTAGTACATGACAGTGAAAAATGTGCCGGCTGCTGGACATGTATAATGGTGTGTCCATATGGAGCCATTAAAGTTGACACAGCAAGTAATAAAGCGGTACTCAAGTGCGATCTGTGCGGAGAATCAAATCTTCCTGCATGTGTAGCTGCTTGCCCGAACGAAGCCTTACTATATGAGGAGGTTGTTCCCTAACGCCTAAATATCTTATTATTGGCGCTTCTGTAGGAGCCGTTGGCGCAGTCGAAGCCATCAGAGAGGTCGATCCGGTGGGGACAGCTATGGTCATTTCTGAGGAATCTCCTGCAGCATACTCTAGGCCGTTGATAGGCGAATATCTATGTGGAAACAGTTCCCTTGAAAAGATAACTTATCGTTCTAAAGAGTTTTGGCGCCTTAACAATGTTGAGGTTTTCCTTGGGAAAAGAGTTGTAGGCGTTGAGCTTTCGAATAAATTCGTAACTCTCGAAGGTGGTGAAAAGGTCTACTTCGAGAATCTTCTTCTGGCCACAGGCGGTAAGCCGATTACGGGGAGCATCGATGGAAAGGACAAACGTGGAGTTTTTACGTTTACATCACTCTCAGACGCTGAGATCTTAAAAGCAAGGATTGGGGGAAAAGAAAGAGCAGTGATCATAGGTGGCGGGTTGATCGGCGTCTGCCTTGCCGAAGCGTTGGCCAAAAATGGTATGGACGTCGCAATAATAGAACTTAAAGAGACGATCCTTAGTCTACTTCTAGATCCCACATCTTCGGAAATTATCAGATCCAAAATCCAAAAAGAAGGCATAAAAGTTCTTACAGGACATTCTGTTCAAAGGATAATTGGAAAAAAGGACGATGAGAATACTGTAGATGCTGTTGTATTAGAAAACGCTCAGGTGATCCCATGTGAACTAGTCGTCATAGCCATAGGTGTTAGGCCTCGCATCGAGCTCGCCCAAGGAACCGAAATAAAAACAAACATAGGAATTGTCATGGACAGGTTCATGCGCACAAGTGTTCCCTATGTTTATGCCTGCGGAGATGTTGCAGAAGCCTATGATTTCGTCTTCGAAGAAAATCGCGTTCTCCCGCAATGGCCGACGGCATACATTGGAGGGAGAACAGCTGGTTTCAATATGGCTGGAAAGGAGACGCAGTATCCTGGAAGTACGCTGATGAGCGCACTAAAGTACTTCAATATTCCGGTGATCGCTGCGGGGGTGACTAACCCGATGAACAGTCAAGAAATACAATCGCTCATATCTTACAGTCCTAAAGACGCCATATACAAGAAGATAGTAATCAGAAAAGGGAGAATCATCGGGTTCATCTTGGTCAAAGATATAGAGAGAGCGGGTATATTGTTCTATTTAATGCAGGAGAACGTTGACACCGATGAATTTAAGGAAAAACTTCTTTCAAGTGATTTCGGTCTCCTAAGCCTACCAGCAGAGCTTAGGAAAAAAATGTTAGCGGAGTGTGTTGTGGATTGAGTTGGATCAAATTAAACAACAGTTATAATGATGACAAGGTCATCGAAGGCTGCTCACTTTTTGGAATGATGAACCTTAAAGGGGAAAGGTTCTCCTCCAAGGACCCTGTCCGTGCAATAGCCAACATGCATGATAGAGGAAATGGATTGGGAGGAGGCTTTGCCGTCTACGGCCTCTACCCAGATTACAGGGAAGACTATGCACTGCATATCATGTACATGGATGAAGATGCCAAGAAAGATACCGACTGCCTGCTGCAGGACAACTTTTCTATCCAAATCGATGAAGAAATACCGACCAAAGAAGCTAATGTAAAGGATCCACCCCTGATGTGGAGGTACTTCGTTCAACCGAAAAAGGGGCTGATACAGAATCAGAGCGATGACGACTTCGTCATGGAGAAGGTTATGAAGATAAACACCAAGACAGGGAGGGCTTACGTGTTTTCAAGTGGCAAAGATATGGGTGTCTTCAAGGGCGTAGGTTTCCCTGAGGACATCGCTGAACACTTTTGCTTAGAGGAATACAATGGTTACCTGTGGACCTGTCATGGGAGATTTCCGACCAATACACCAGGCTGGTGGGGAGGGGCACATCCATTTAACATACTTGACTGGACCGTTGTCCATAACGGAGAGATTTCCTCCTATGGGATAAACCGCCGATATCTGGAAATGTTCGGATACAAGTGCACTATGCAGACGGACACAGAGGTTCTGGCGTACGCATTTGATCTTCTCATTCGACGCCATCACCTGCCTATTGAAGTTGCAGCTAGAGTAGTTGCACCACCTTTCTGGGATGAAATCGACAGGGAACCGCAGGAAAAGCGCATCTTTCTGACAGCGCTTAGACAGACATACGGCAGCCTATTGATGAATGGACCCTTCAGCATAATATTAGCCCATCAGGGGGAAATGATAGGTTTGACTGACAGGATAAAGTTGCGTCCTCTTACAGCAGGTGTAAAAGGAGACTTCCTGTACCTTTCCTCAGAAGAAGCGTCCATCAACCTTGTCTCACCTAACCCAGACAGGACTTGGAACCCTAAAGGAGGCGAACCTGTGGTTGGAAGGTTGGGTGGTATGGGATTGAAGGAGCTCATAGTTAGGGGTGTGATTCAATGAAAACCTACTTGGAGCCGGAATATACGGTTGAAAGAGACGATGACAGATGCATAAGATGTAAAGTCTGTGTGAATCAGTGCACATTTGATACACACTATTACGATCAAGAAGACGACAAAGTGTACAGCAAAAATGAGAACTGCGTGAACTGCCATCGATGCGTAGCCTTTTGTCCAACCCAAGCCATTACAATTAGGCGCAACCCAAACGCTTACACGACTAATGATAACTGGACTCAAGAAGCGATAAGGGACATCAAAAGGCAGGCAGAGGTAGGAGGGGTCCTGTTGACTGGAATGGGGTGTGATAAACCGAATTACTCTTATTGGGATAGACTTCTATTGAACGCCAGCCAGGTTACAAATCCCTCAATCGACCCGTTAAGGGAACCTATGGAACTGCGAACCTTTTTGGGTTCAAAAGCAGACAGGTTAGAATTTGAATTAGAAAGCAGGGATATGGTATTGACGACAAAGCTGGCCCCACAGGTGTGTGTGGAAGCACCCATCCTTTTTTCGGCTCTTTCATATGGAGCCATCAGCTTTAACGTGCACGAAGCCCTTGCAAGAGCGTCCACCGAATTTGGAACCTTATTCAACACTGGAGAAGGCGGACTAGACAGTCGACTCTACGGTTATGGCAGTCATACAATAGTCCAAGTTGCTTCAGGCCGCTTCGGTGTGCACCCCGACTATTTGGATGTCGGAGCCGCAGTTGAAATAAAGATCGGCCAAGGAGCAAAACCTGGGATAGGAGGCCATCTTCCAGGCGAGAAAGTTGGTCCAGAGGTTTCTAGAACACGCATGATCCCCATAGGAACAGATGCTCTTTCACCTGCACCCCAGCACGACATCTACTCAATCGAGGACCTGCGACAGCTGATCTACGCGCTGAAGGAGGCGACTGACTACACAAAACCAGTATCGGTCAAAATAGCGGCCGTACACAATTCAGCCGCCATAGCAAGCGGCATAGCCAGAGCTGGCGCGGACATCATTGCCATAGACGGTGTCAAAGGAGGAACAGGGGCAGCCCCAAAGGTTTCCCGCGACAACGTTGGCATACCTATAGAGCTCGCTTTAGCTTCAGTCGATCAGCGTCTACGCGAAGAAGGAATAAGAAACAGGGTTTCGATCATAGCAGCAGGAGGTATAAGGAGCAGCGCTGACGTGGTGAAGGCTATCGCCTTAGGGGCTGATGCAGTATACATCGCTACAGCCGCGGTTGTAGCGATGGGGTGCACAGTCTGTCAGAGATGTTATACAGGAAAATGTCCGTGGGGTATCGCAACAACTGACCCTTGGATCTCTAAGAGACTTAACCCTGACATTGCCACCAGGAGGCTGGTGAACCTACTTCAAGCATGGAGCGCGGAGATAAAGGAAATGATGGGCGGCATGGGGGTTAACGCTATTGAGAGCCTTAGGGGAAATCGACTGCACTTACGTGGTGTAGGGTTGACGGACACAGAATTGAAGATTCTGGGAGTGAAGATGGCTGGTGAATGAAAAAATTAAAGTTCATCAGGAAGATGTTACTTCCAATTTAGGTTGGCAACATCTTAAGGAACAAGTTACCGTTAAAGACGGCGTTGCTAGGGTGGACGCTGGAGGAATGCATTATCGTGACCTCAACGCACTCACAAAAGCCCTCAACGAAGATGGCATTAGAAAGGTTGAGATCATCAACGTCCACGGACAACGGTACCTGGGCACAGGTTTACATGGGGGAATTGAAATCGACGTTTATGGTACACCAGGAAACGACCTTGGTGCATTCATGCATCAAACAACTGTAAATGTTTATGGTAACGCGCAAGACGGATGCGGCAACACGATGGATGATGGCAGGATAATTGTCCACGGTCATACCGGAGACATTGTGGGATATTCGATGAGGGGAGGGAGTATCTTCATCAGAGACGATGCCGGCTACCGTGTTGGAATACACATGAAAGAATATCAGGAGAAAAGACCTGTCATAGTTGTCGGGGGCACAGCTCAGGACTTTCTTGGCGAGTACATGGCAGGAGGCGTTTTGGTGGTTCTGGGCTTAACCCTAGAGAATGGTGCAAAGCATACCGCCAGATTTGTAGGCACGGGCATGCACAGTGGAAAAATATATGTCAGAGGGAAAATCGACAACCTCTCAAAGGATGTTGAAGCATTAGAGTTATCTGAAGATGATAGAAAGCTGCTAGGCAGCTTAGTGAAAGAATTCTGCGGTTACTTTGGATTCGAAGCCGACAGAATCATGGAACACGAGTTTAGCAAACTTGTTCCGGTTTCGAAACGTCCGTACGAGAAATTATATGTGAGGTAGAACGAATAGTCGGATTCATTCTGCTTACCACCTTGACTTTAACTACAACGAGTCTGTGGATAGCACATGAAATTACCATCAAGATGATAAATTTTAATTTAATATTATGTCATTCTGCTCAATAACTTTATATATATTCGTTTTAGTGTCTTAAAGAAGATAAAAATATGAGCACTGAAGCTAAAGATGCGCACTTGACCACTGCTCTGTCCACTTCAAAACTTCTTAACGATCCTTTTCAAACATTGCTCATCGAATTTAAGATAAGGAGACTTCAATACGGCGATAAGACGGTCTTCCAAGGTAGCGTTAGGAAGGGAGCTACGAAGGTAGGTCAATTCACGGGGGGAGTTGACCGGCGTGAACAGGTGATGTTTATCCAAGAACTCTTTGTCGAGCAAGGCTATAGGGGAAATGGCATAGGGGAGAAAGCCTTAGCCTTTCTTGAAGCGGAAGCGGTTCGTCTGAAACTATGTAAAGTCATAGTGGATCCGTGCCCCCTCGATCCTAGAGCATTAGACGAAGGGGCTTTAAAAAAGTGGTACATGAAGAACGGTTACACACCCAACGTAAGAGGATTATTCAGTCCGAGAACTAGTCTACTCGTAAAAACTCTAAGGTGAGTGGTTAGTTTGTCAGTAAATGCTGGTGACACAGCGTGGGTTTTATTGTCCGCAGCCCTTGTTATGATCATGACCCCTGCTTTAGGTTTCTTTTATGGGGGGATGGTCAGACAGAAGAATGTTCTATCGATTATTGCAAATTGCTTCATCGTCCTCATGTTGATTAGTGTTGAATGGGTCTTATTGGGCTTTACCTTGGCTTTCGGTCCGGATGTGGGAGGTTTAGGTTTTATAGGGGGCCTTGACTGGGTGGGCCTTCGCGGCGTTGGGCTAGTCCCGAATCCCACATACGCGGCTACGATTCCCTTTCTAGCCTTCATGATCTTCATGTGCATGTTCGCTATTATAACGCCAGCTCTGATCTCGGGGGCTTTCGCCGAAAGAGTGAAGATCAGTGCGTTTATCATCTTCATCTTACTTTGGTCAATCTTAGTGTATGCTCCTGTTGCCCACTGGGTCTGGGGAAGTGGTGGATGGCTCAGGCTGCTAGGAGTTAAAGACTTCGCAGGTGGAACGGTTGTCCATATAACTGCCGGGGCAGCCGCTCTTGCTTCGGTTTTCGTGCTCCGCAAGAGGACAGGCTTCGGCTCCTTAACGATGGAACCTAACAACATTCCTTTCGTAATATTGGGTGCGACTTTGCTTTGGTTCGGATGGTTTGGTTTCAACGCGGGCAGTGCCTTAACTGCAGGAGTATCGGCGACAAACGCCTTCGTGGTGACGAACACATCTGCAGCTTCGGCAGGTCTCACTTGGATGTTGATAAGCTGGTACTTTAGGGGCAGACCCAGCGTTTTGGGCTCTTTGGCTGGAGTTGTCGCAGGGCTGGTCGCGATAACACCTGCAGCTGGCTTCGTAAGTCCACTCTCGGCAATTGCCATAGGTGTAGGTGCCGGGTTCTTCTGTTATCTCGCCGTCTCTTGGAGGAACAAGAAGCAATACGATGATTCATTAGATGTGTGGGGTGTCCATGGCGTGGGAGGTACTTGGGGTGCTATAGCGACAGGCCTATTCGCTGAAGCTGATATAGGAGGGACCAACGGCCTCTTTTTTGGCAACGCTGGACAACTGGGAATTCAACTCATAGGCGTCGCTGCAGTTTGGGGATATGCCTTTATAATGTCTCTAATCATCTTCAAAGTTCTCGACAAGACCATCGGAATATGTGTTAAGCCAGATGAAGAAAAGGTGGGTCTTGACATATCCCAACACGGAGAGAAGGCTTATGCAACTTCATAAGGGAGGACGTCGGATCTGGTGGAATGAATGAAAAAGATCGAGGCTATCATTAGAACAGAGCAGCTCAACGAAGTCAAGACCGCGTTGGCTAAGAAGGGATGGGTTGGGCTGACCACCTACGAAGTAAAGGGACGGGGGCGCCAGAAGGGCATCGTCCTCCAGTGGCGTGGTGTGAAGGAGTACAGAGTCGACCTGCTGTCGAAGGCAAAACTGGAAATCGTAGTAGATGATAAAGATGTCGAAGAGGTTATCAAGACCATTATGGAGGCAGCCTTTACCGGCGACGCCGGCGATGGCAAGATATTCGTCCTGCCAGTGGAAGAAGTTGTTAGAATACGGACAGGGGAAAGGGGAAAAGAAGCAATCTAGCTTGATGACTAAGGAATTAGAAAAGTAATCCACGCCCGAATGCATTATTGATGCATGGGAAGTTGCCTTTAGGTCATAATGAAAAAATTGCCGATTTGGAGATTATTCTTCCTTTAGGACCATCAGGAATGATAAGTCGTTCACATTTGTACCGGTTGGTCCGGTCATTATAAGGCAGCCAAGCTGTTTTAGGAAAGTGTACGAATCGTTATTTTCAAGGAACTTTAAAGGATCAAATCCTATTCCCAAAGCTTTACTGATTGTGAACCCGTCCACTATTGCTCCTGCCGCGTCACTGTTTCCATCTATGCCATCGCTGCCAATGGAAACGAATCTTATATGGGGTAATCCTTTTATTGCCAAAGCAAAAGATAGAGCCATTTCCTGGTTTCTTCCACCCTTGCCGTTTCCTCTAAGCGTGACCGTTGTTTCTCCGCCTAAGAAAACGATACAGGGGGGTTCCAATGGGACGTTTTGATTTATTATCTGCTTCCCTATCGATCCTATAACCTTACCAACTTCTCTGGCCTCACCTTCTAAGTACGAGGTTAGTATCATCGTCTTCAAACCTAACGATTTAGCTTTGTTAGCCATGGCCTGTAAGGCTTTAGTGTTATTGGCGACAACGATGTTGGTTACTTTACTGAATATCCTGTCATCAGTCTTCGGAGTATCGGGTATCCTTCCGTCCACCCCCCGTGTTATCCGATTCAAGATGTTCTTAGGGACTTTTTCTAAGATGTGATACTTCCCGAATAATGAATAGACGTCCTCGAATGTATAAGGATCGGGAGAAGTTGGACCTGAAGCTATTGAACTCAACTCGTCTCCGACAACATCTGATAGAACAAGGCTGATGACGTGGGCTGGATAAATGTGACGTGCAAACTGACCGCCTTTAACGTCTGAAATGTGTTTTCTTATACAGTTGATTTCTTGAATGGTTAGGCCTGCTGCGAGCATCAATTTCGTCATTTCCTGTTCATCATACAATGTAACGCCCTTTGCAGGATATGTAAAGAGCGCGGAGCCGCCTCCTGATATTAGACATAGAACCAGATCATTAGAATTCAGGCCTTCAGTAAGTGAAAGCAACTCCTTAGCCGAATTCACGTTAAGTTCCGTTGGAATAGGGTGAGTTCCTTCAAGTATCTTTATTTTTTTCAACCTGCAATCTTTTACTGATCCCTTTGGAACTATAACAGCTCCAGCTTTGATTACTTCGCTCAAAACATTCTCGCAAGCCAACGCCATTTGATAACTTGCTTTGCCAAAACCGACAACTACTATCGTCTTGTGAATTTTCATCTGCTTTAAAATTGTTGATAAAGTCTCAACTACTGAAGAATAGGGGTTAGCCGCTTCTAGTCCGCATTCAACAATCTCAAGAGCCACCCTATCGGGTTCGGCCGCAAATAGGTCGTTCCAATTTAAGATCTTTCCAGACGTCACACAGATAACTTCGCATTGATGTTTTAAAAATATTTTGTAAAATAGAAGCATAAAAATTAAATCTTAGTTACACTAAACTAAAGATATGACCAGCCCGATTCCAGCAGAGTATGCGTGGATATTACCTATACTAATACCTCTAATACTTGGATTGATTGTTGGTGTAATTGTTAAACGTGCATTGAAGCTTATTTTGGTAATTGTCCTACTCTTGGTAGTGTTGGTTGCAATAGGATACCTAAACTTATCATCTCTTACAGATATTGCAAACTCAGCACTGAAGTATCTACCTTTAATATGGTCAGGTGCAGGTCCCTTTACCAACCTACTGCCATATTCTTCAATATCTTTCATAATAGGGTTGATCATCGGCCTGTGGAAGGGTTAAAAAACATCATCTAGAAGACCGTACCTGAAAATATTAAAGGTTAGAATTTCCATTGATCTTAACAGTTTATGTTAATTAAGTTCAAATATGTGAAGAATTTGAGGGTTTCTCCTTTATCGAGCTATAAAATATGAAGGTTTTGACAGCGATCATCTTGGTGCTCGATAAACCCTTAGATGGAAAAACATTTCGATTGGACCGTGCACATTTGACAAGGAGAATTGGGTTACTTTCATACGTGTAATAGGTAGAGTAGCTACTTTATATTTTCTTTGAGAAAATTCATAGATAACGTAGCAAGATCCTTTTGCTCTGGTTTTGATAGACATTCTATAGTATACCAGCCATCGTATCCTACCTTTTTTAAAGCTGCTAGGATACTATTAAAGTCTATGTGGCCTAAACCAGGAGGCTGACGGTTGTTATCTGATAGTTTTACATGCCGGATTTTGTCTTTCGCATAGTTGATAGATTGCTCGTACTTTCCTTCTTCTATGTTCATATGATAAGTATTTATGATCACTCCAGTTTTTATCAGCCCTAATTTTTCTATCAAATCGTATGCCTCCTTAATCGTCGTTAGGTAACCTGTTTCATAATGATTGATCGGTTCTATGAGAACTTCGACTCCGATATCATTTGCTTTCTTATCTAAAATCTTTAAAGAAGCAGCCAACCAAATAGAAGATTTCTCATCGACAGCATTCTTGCCCATTATCAGACCGATCATTAGAGGGGACGAGAGGATTTCGGCAATCGAGAGACCTGACATCATCAAGTCTAAAGCTCTTGCTCTTACCGCAGAATTAGAACCTGTAAGATAATAGCTCAGGTGCGAATAGTAACTGTCCGTCGACAAGCCTGAAATGGACATTCCATAACATGCCATAGTCTCTTTTAATCGCTCAACTGTCACTTTTATATCAAACATAAGAGGTATTTCTATACCGTAATAGCCTACATCTTTCAAAATAGATAAAGCGTTTTCAAAGTCCTTCTGATCTTCGATGTTTTTAGAGATATTTTTAACATGGTATCCGAAGGATTCGGAGATTACATAGCCGTACTTTGGCATGCTGCTCATTGCATACATCCTCATACCAAATATAAATATTAGTGTAAACGATGAAAAGACCTAAAAGGCTCATGGAAGCGTATAAGATAGTTTATCCTATATGGTAATTCCCTTACCGTCACAAATCTTCAAGCACGTTCAGTGATAAAATATATAACATACTTTGCTTGAACTTTACGTCAGACAGAATATGGCAGTAAAAAAGATCATGATAGAATTTGGAAATGTTGGAGTCGTTGAAGCTGAGCTCTTTGACAGAGTTAGTCCAAAAACCTACGACGCGTTCTTGAAGGCGATGCCGTTTGAATCGAATGCAAACACATGGGGTGAAGAGATATATTTTGATACACCTGTTCAGATGACATCAGAGAATGGAAAAAAGAAAGTCGAGGTTGGAGATATAGCTTACTGGCCCCCTGGCAGATCGATGTGCCTATTCTTTGGCAGAACACCTGCAAGCACCGGCAGTGAACCTGTCGCAGCAAGTCCGGTCAATGTCATTGGAAAAATAACTAAAAATATTGAACTGTTGAATAAAGTAGAAGGTGACACAGGAATAAAAGTTAAGGTTGCATAGCAAAATATTTAAAAAATAATCGAACAGCCACAGGAAAGTCAGAACTTTTTTCAAGGGATCAAAATTTTATCAGAGCTTATTTAGACTGCAAACATCTATTTAGAGAAATTTCCTAACTTTGGTCTGATAAGAATATATTTATCTTGGTTGATGGACGATATTGGAGAGTGATAGTTTTGCAAAAACCAAAAGTTGTAATGACAAGGAAAATACTTGAACCAGGTATATCGATTATTAAAGAAGATTGCGATCTAGTTTTGAGGGATAAAGTGGAGCCTCCAACAAGAAGGGAGCTCTTAGATCTTGTCAGAGATGCGGATGCCCTTCTTTGCCTTCTTACTGAGAAGATCGACAAGGAAGTTTATGATGCTGGCAGGAAACTTAGAGTGGTAAGCACGATGAGCGTCGGCTACGACCATGTTGATATACCCGAAGCCACTAAAAGAGGTATATACGTCTGCTACACTCCAGGAGTACTTACTAATGCGACAGCAGATTTTGCATGGACTCTGATCATGGCAACATCAAGAAGACTTGTGGAAGGTGACAAGTACGTCAGAGAAGGTAAGTGGGTGATACCTTGGGCGCCTGACATGCTATTGGGCTACGAAGTCTATGGCGCGACGCTGGGAGTTGTCGGTATCGGCAGGATAGGACAAGCGGTTATTGAGAGGTCGAGAGGCTTCAAGATGAAGGTGTTATACTATGATGTTGTTAGAAGGACCGATCTCGAGAAGCAGTTGGGCATAGAGTATTGTGAAATAGATGATCTGTTAAAAAGATCGGACATCGTGACAATCCATGTCCCCAGGTCGAAGGAAACGATAGGGTTAATTAACGAAAACAACCTTAAGCTTATGAAGCCATCAGCAGTAGTCGTAAACACCTCAAGAGGAGGCATCATTGACGAAAGAGGACTGTACAAGGCGCTCTCAAATGGCTGGATATTCGCAGCAGGTCTTGATGTTCACGAAAAAGAACCTACACCTATGGAAGATCCGCTCCTTAAACTGCCTAACATCATCGTTGCACCCCACATAGCGAGCGCGACGCATCAGTCAAGGTCTAAAATGTCCGAATTCGCAGCGCTTAACCTTGTTAAGGTCCTCAAGGGGGAAGAGCCACCGGCTCTCGTCAACCAAGAAGTTAAGAATATAAGGCCGCTAGATAAAGTTAAGATGATTTAGATGGTTTTTTCAGTAGAGCTCAAAAAAAATGGCTTAGCTTTCTCTTCAAAGTTTCCATGGAGACTTGGTGTTGTCTTATTCATGGCCTATCCATCCCTCCAAAAGAGCGAAGACGAACTTGAGAAGGGTTTAAAGTTCATCACTCAGGACAACTTCTTCGATAGGCTCGAAGTGTGCAAGATAGGCGAGGAAGGTTGGAGGAAGGTAAACAAATACGCTTCAGGAATGAACATAGCAAGAGGATTCCAACCCGACCTACTACCAGGAACAAGAAGCATATGCGCCGTTGATGAGGGAAAGAGAAGGGAGACAGTAAATTACCTGAAGAACGAGATAGCTGTTGAAGCAAAACATAGCGTACGGGAATTCGCCATATGCTCAGGTCAGATGCCCCAAGATTCAGTTAAAGGGAAGGAACAGCTCGTATCATCTTTGAAGGAGCTGGGTGAATGCGCAGCAAAATATAATGCGTCCTTAAGCCTAGAAACATTTGACATAGACAAGGACAAGAAGCAGTTAATAGGCCCTATTGTAGAAGCCGCACAGCTTATAAAAGAAGTGAGGAAAAGCTGTGACAACGTTTTCTTGATGTGGGACCAAGGTCATGCGCCGCTGCTGGGAGAAACTTACGAAGCGGTCAAAAAATATTCAGATATCTTGGGTGTCGTTCACATAGGGTGCGGGTTACAGACGCCTCAAGGCCTCCTGGACTGGCATCCGGTCTATCACACAAAGGGTGCTATAAACGATGAGAACGATCTGGCACTGCTTTTCAAGGCCCTTATTGAAATAGGATATCAAGGCCCAGTAACTGTCGAAGCTAGGCCACAGGAAGGACAAACTTCTGAGGAAATAGTTAACAGCTCTAAAGGAGCAATCTACGCAGCCTATTCCATTGTAGCTAAAGGTCTGCTGTAGATCCCTTTTCCTTTTATCTCCCATGCTTCCACCTTCTTTAGGGTTTTACACCTAAAGTTATTGATCACCATGTTTGAATATAATTCATTGGCGGCAATGATTGAGATGCTTAAGGATTGGGCCAAGAAAAATGATGTGGAAAAAATACTGGAAATACATCTGGAGTTAGGCGAATTCGCAATGTTTCAATATAGGAGCTTTAGGGCAACCTTCAAGTTGATATCTAAGGGGACAGTTGCTGACCATGCGAAGTTGTTTATTAAAAAGGTACGTGGAGTGATGGCATGTAAGAAATGTGGCTACATAGGTAGAGGAAGAAAGCTCTATCCTGTCAGAAGAGGAACGTATCAGCCTTCCACCCAATGTCCAAAATGCAAGGAAATGTCCCTTGAAATAGTCCAGGGAAAAGAATACATTGTAAAGGAAATCATGTTCAGGAGAAAGTGCTCTGAACTATCCGAAAAAGCCTTTTACAATGGCTGAGATCAAATCTATTATCGGATTCGGGTAGATGCCTATGACGACGGCTAGAACAACTACTAGAACTATTGGAAAGAGCATCTTCCAGTTCGGATCGCGAGCCTGGGAGTATTTCTCAGGCAGTTCCCCGTAAAAGATCCTTCTTACCGTCCAAAGCCCGTATCCGGCTGTCAATATCGAAAGCAGCACGCCCGCAATTACTGTTGCGAGCATGATTAGATCGTATGGAGTTAGACTTTTATAGAAAGCTCCTATGAATATGAATATTTCACCCCAGAACCCGATAAGAGGTGGGACACCTGAAAGTCCGAGGAAGCCCAGTAGAGCGCACACGGTTATAACAGGCATTCTTGAAGCAAGTCCTTTCAGCTCGCTTATCTTTCTGGTTTTGAGGTCGTGCGTGAAGACACCAGATATCATGAAAAGTGCAGCCTTACTTAACCCGTGGCTTATATATATTATAATGGCGCCTGTAACACCGATTATTGAGACGGACGCTATGCCAAAGAGCATGTACCCCATCTGACTTATGCTTGAATAGGCAAGCAGCCTCTTCATGTCATCCTGCGCGAATGCCATCATTCCGCCGTAGACTATTGTTATTACTGAAAGAAGAAGAAGAGGGTACATGAAGCTCTGGTCGAAAGCTATAGCCGGAAAGGCGGTATAGATTATTTTTATCGTTGCGTATCCGCCTATACCGATCATAGCGGGTGAAAGTAGCGCGCTGATGGGCGTCGGAGCCTCCGCGTGCGTGTCCGGCAACCACGTATGAAATGGAAATATCGCCATCTTCACAAAGAGCCCCACAAGTATCATTAACGCGATGGGCACTAGGTACGTCAAAGGAATCAGATTGTTTAAGCTTCCTATTTTATAGATGTCGAATGTGCCGGTTATCGCATATATTGAGCCTATGCCTGCGAGCAGTATTACAGCACCGAATTCGGTGTACATAAAATATTTGAAAGCAACCTTCACCCTGTCGCCTGTGCCCCACACACCAACCAAGATCCAGGATGGAATCAGCATCAGTTCGAAAAAGAGGAAGAATATAGCAAGATTTGTCGATAGGACCGTGCCGACCATGCCTGCCACGTATATTAGATAAAGGGAATTGTAGACTTCTATGTTATCCTCATTCTCCATGTACTTTATAGAATACACCGATATTACGGTAGCTAACAGTACGATCGTAAGGGCAACAAGACTGTTCAAACCGTCGAGCACGAACGTGACGTCTCCGATGAGCGTAGCCCATTGGTAGGATTCCTTTAAGACGTATCCGGTGCCATATAAGTTGAGAGTATCAATCATCAGAAGGCCGAGTACGTAGACTAGTGAAGCAAAAGAAAGCCAACCTACCTTATGTTTAAGCTTCCTGCCCAAAAAAAGAACCGCTATTGAAGCTATAATCGGCACAAACACAATCTGGATCAAGGAATACGCTATCAAAACCATCAGCTTCCCAAGACCAAGAACCTGAGTATTAGGACCGCGACGAATATTCCGACGAGAATAAGTATCAGGTCATCGTTCATGTCCCCTGTCTGCCATCTGCGAACAGAGTTTGACACATTTTTCACAGCTCCTGCAATATAGTAGTTCAGACCGTCTATGACATTGACCTCAACATTCGAGAAAAGCCAGTTTGACAGGGACAACGTCGGGTAGACGATTAAATGATAGTATATCCTGTTGATGTACCACCTGTTAAAGAAGAAGCGCCTAAATGAAGAAACCAGACCATGTTTTTCTACATATGTGTCAGCGTTCCTAGACCTTTTTATGTAGAACATGTAAGCGGGCAGAAAACCTACTGCTACAGACGCAGTCGATAGTATTCCTATGAAAACTTCGGTAGAAGTACTCACAGTCACCCCCCCTCCTAGGAGGCTTACCAGATACCCGAAAGTAGAAATCAGCCAGTTTCCAGCAAAAAATCCAAACACTCCCAGAAATATTGTTCCGGCCACCAGGACCACGTATGGTACCCACATCGTTGGCGGAGCTTCACCTAAATGATGCCCAGGAGCTGAAGCATCCTCCTGTTTAACTTTGCTTTCACCATAGAACACCATTCCGACCATTCTAAAGGTGTAGAAGGAAGTAAGGACGACCAAGAAGAGCCCTAGAATAAAGAGAACGTACTGGCCGGAGATCACCGAAGCCTCCAAGATCATATCCTTGCTCCAGAAGCCGCTAAATAAGATTGGAACACCTGCTAGCGAGCATGAAGCAAGCGCCATACTCCAGAAGGTTATCGGCATGTATTTTTTCAGACCACCCATATCCCTCATGAACCTAGAGCCCGCTAAGTGGATGACCGAACCGGCTGCTAAAAAGAGGGCTGCCTTGAACATCGCATGGGTCACCAGCTGGAATACTGAAGCGACATATCCTGTAATAAAGTCGACGGAAAGGCCAGCCACCCCCAGAGATAGCATCATAAGGCCGATCTGAGCCACCGTCGAGTAGGCGAGGACCTTCTTGATTTCGCTTGACACCGCAGCCTGTGTGCCGGAAACGAATGCGGTAACGACGCCGATCCATGCCATAAATAAGAAAAACGTCGTTAGAGTGTTGGTTCCCGTAGACCAAGCGAACAAATAGAAAATCGGAAACATTCTCGCAGCCAAGTACACACCCGCATTAACCATAGTAGCCGCGTGTATCAGCGCACTGACCGGCGTAGGCCCAGCCATGGCGTCTGGAAGCCACTCCATAAGAGGAAGCTGAGCGCTTTTCGCAATAGGGCCGCCCAATAGGAAGAGGGCTGCAGGTACAAGAGCCCAGAGTGGCACACGAGATAGTGCACCATTCTGCAGTTCAACAAAATTCAGCGTTCCAGTGAAGGCCACTATTATGAAAGCGCCTACAAAGAGCAGCAGGTCACCGATTCTTGTGACTATGAAAGCCTTCATTCCAGCATGCGACGGCGAATAGGCTTCGTTTCCTTCTCCCACCCAGTACCTAGACCAGTCAGATTTCCGGTCCTTATAGTAGAATCCAATCAGAGCGTAGCTGCAGAGGCCAACCCCCTCCCAGCCGAACAGCATCTGAATCAGGTTATCTGATAGAACCAGGAGAAGCATGTTGCCGATAAAGAGGTTCATGAAGAACCAGTAGCGTGTAAGCCCCTCTTCGCCCTTCATGTAGCCGATCGAGTAGACCATTATCAAGAACGCTATAATGGAAACAACATTGGCCATTATAATGCTAAGAGGGTCAACTAACATCCCTGCCTCGATCTTGCTGAGAATGGGCGACCCCTGCACGGTTACCCAGGAGACCTGGCTCTGGAGAGGCCACACCACGTTTTTGTCAAGGAATAATCCTGCAAGAGATAATGTGCAGACCACAGCTAGAAAGGAGAAGACTACAGCCATGTAGTTCCTTACACGTTTCCCGATCATAGCGAAGACGGGCGTTAGAACGGCTCCTGCCAACGGGAAAACCCACGCCAGCCACGCGAAGATAAGGGTGTTGGACAATCTCTCACGCTCCTTTAAACAGGGACCTTAATGCGGCATCGATGAACGACGTAAAATAGTCCAGCCTCACCGTTACGATGATAAGTAGAGCAGCCAAAATCAGGATGGGCAGCCACATCACATAAGACACTTCTTTCGCGTTCTGGCTCTTTTCTGTTACCGGTTTAAAGGCGATTCTCTGGAAGACCCAGATATAGTACGCCGCATCAAAAATTGAATTGAACACCAAAAACACCAGCGTCACATCGAGTACGGGATCGGATAACTTTGATCCAGCGGCGGATATGAAGAATAGCTTGCTCCAGAAACCGCTTAAAGGAGGTATACCAGCCAGACCCAGGAGACCTATTGAAGCGGCCAGACCTGTTATCGGCATCCTTCTTCCTATGCCTTCTAGCTTATCTAGGAGGTAGCTTTTAGTTGACTGACTGAAGTTGCCCACTGCCATAAAGAGGAGACCCTTGCCGAATACATGGTTGAGCATGTGCAAGAATACACCGACCATAGCTATCTCGAATATGTAAACCCCTTGCGTTCCAAATTGGAAGAGAGCATACGAACCTATGCCAACTCCCGTAAAAATATAACCCATATTAGAAACACTTGAGAAGGCGAGAAGCCTTCTTACGTCCCTCTGCATTATGGCCATAAAGTTTCCTAGAGTAAGTGACAGAATTCCGAAGAATATGAAAAAAAGTCCGTAGTCGAAACTGAATGGGCTGAAAACCGCCATCAGGCTTCTTATTATACTGAAGGCTGAAATTATCAGCGCGACAGTCGATAATGAGGCTACACAGTTTGGAGCCCCGACATAGGCGTCAGGTATCCAAGTGTGGAAGGGCACGATAGCCGAGCTGACGCCAAATCCTACAAATATGGTGGCTATTATGATATACAAAGACATGTTTGAGCCTAAGCTGGTGGTTGATATCACAGAAGAGAGGGCTGAAAAGTTCAGCGTACCTGCCACCCCGTAAAGCAATGAAATACCATAGAGGGCAATGAGAGACCCGACTGTGCCCATAAAAAGGTACTTTATTCCGCCTTCCACCGCCTGCCACCTATACTTACGGAAAGAGACAAGGGAATAGGAGGAGATCGAAAGCAGCTCCCAGAAAACGTAAAGCGTGAAGAAGTCGCCGGAGAAGACGACACCCACTATTCCAGCCGCAAAGGTCAACAAAAGGGTGTAGTAGCTATCTAGGCCGTTGTCGACCTCCATGTACTTGATCGAATAGAACGACACCAGACTCAACATCACTAGAGCAATTATCCCGATGTACACGCTCAACGTGCTTACGTAGAGTTCGACACCGTATGGTCCCCCGAATACATTCACCTGGTAGGACAGCGGAACACTTGGCAGAAGACTTGAAATCATGTAGAGGGAAAGCAGTAAAGCAGCAAAAGAGAAGATATCCCTTATCTTTGGGAACTTCATGTATGTTCCCAGCCTTGAAACCAAAGGAACAGCCAACGCGGAAGCGAACAACAATATAAGCGGTGTTAGGACGGGGCTTACCATTTCAAACGCCTCACGATATCCCAGTCCACATTCCCATAGTGACGGTAGACGTTGATTATAAGAGCTAAAGCGACCGCTGCCACAGAAGCTCCGATAGCTATAGAAATGATCGCGAAAGACTGACCTAGGGCATCGACGCCCCCTTCTGTCGCACCCATTACGACAAAGTTAAGGTTAACCGATGAGGTAAAGATCTCCAGCCCGATTAGTGTCTTTATAATATTCTTCTTTGTTACCATACAGTACACCGCAAGCCCCAAGAGAAAGAACACGAACACAACTAAGATCGTGAACATTTAGGCTTCCTCCTCCTCTTCCTCCATAAAGCCGATCTTCTCCTCCCTAAGCAAGGCGGCTATCGCGGCAACCGTGGCAAAGATGATGAAACCCTGGGCTATGACGTCGATAAACCTATAGGTCCAGATGAAGTAGGGTGCTTTCACAAAATCCCAGACTATAGGGGTGCCGACTGTCCTGATCTGAATCAGCCCAAAGAACAGCCCAGCGAACACAAAGACCATCATCAAAATCGTGAAGAGCCTGTATATCGGCCTGCCTTCATACGTCATTTCTTTATCCTACCTCCTATAGTGTGCAGGGTCGCGAGGAACAGCACTGAAACGCCTCCCGCGTACACCATAAGCTGGAAGACTGCTACGTAGGGAGCTCCAAGCATGAATATTATTACGCCTATGACGACGCTGAATAGGAGGAAGTAAAGTATTGAACGCACAATATCCTTCGATTCGATAGCTAATGCGGCGATAAACAGGGCGAGAATTCCGAATAAAACCTGAAAGATTACCTCCAAACTATTTCACCACCATATCCTTCCTATCTAAGGCAATCACCTCATACTGATCTGTCAGATGAATCGCCTTCGTAGGGCAAATGTCTTCACATTGAGCGCAATAAGTGCATCTTGAAATATCAAAAACAGGCCTTTTACCCTTTTGATCCGTTACCATTTCAATTACAAGCGAGGGACAAACCTGATAGCAGAGCGTGCAACCAATACACTTTTCACGGTAGAATTCAAGTTTTCCTCTGTAACCTGCCGGGAGATGAACCTTATCTTTTTCTTCAGGATAAAGGACCGTAGCCCTCGGCTTGAACAGGTTTCTTAATATTTCACCCAGCATAGACATTAAAGCAACAACCTCACAACAATAAACTGCAGTAATGCCAGCGGTAAAATGTACTTCCAGGAGAAGCCGACGACCTGATCTATCCTCAGACGACCAAATAGAGCCCTGACAACTGTTAAAATAGCTAAAATGAATAGTGATTTGATTACAAAGTACACCGTATAAAATACGGTAGAATATCCTTCGATCACTGGGCCTAAGGGTCCTCCGAGGAAGAGGGTTGCCCCAAGCCCACATAGGAACACTAGCTCAATGTCCCTAGCGAGCCTAAACATAGCTAACCTTCTTCCAGTATAGTCTACGTTCCATCCCGCGATGATTTCCTGCTCAGCCTCAGGAAGGTCGAAAGGAATGCGTTCTAGCTCAGCCTGAGCTGCGACGATGAAAACAACGAATCCGAGTGCCTGAGGGCCAAATATATGCCATAGATTTTCTTGCGAAGACACGATACTTGAGAGGGATAACACCTTAGCAGTCAAAGCGACACCTACAACAGAAAGCATCAGTGGAATTTCATACCCTATTAGCTGAAGAAATGAACGCTCAGCGCCAATTATTGCAAAGCGATTGTACGAGCAGATTCCTGCGAAAAAGACGGTTATGCATATGAAAGTTAGGATCGTAATGGAAATGATCGCATCACCATTGAATGAGACAATTCCACTACCTGATGAGATTGGCAGAAGTAGACACGCAAAGATGGTTAATGTCAGGGAGAAAAGGGGGGTCATCGTAAATAGGAACCTGTCAACTTTTTGTGGAACGATATCTTCTTTGGAGAGCAGCTTCACAAAGTCCGCAAAAGGCTGAAGAATGCCCGAGTAACCTGTGTAAAGAGGACCAACCCTGTTCTGCAAACGCGCATAGAACTTTCTATCAAACCATTCGTAGAAAAGGGCCAAAAAGAACATGAAAAGGAATCCTGGAAAGATGACGGCTCTAAGCGTTTCAATAATGTACCCTTCCAAGCTCATTTAAGTAGTCCACCTCTCCTAGACATTTCTCTGATTTCATCCAGAGACCAAATCCAGCTCTTTCCCTTTTTTACATCAACGAAATTAACCCTTGCCGTGCAACATATGCAGGGATCGAGCGCTCCATATATTATCGGAATGTCACCGATGTTCACGACATATCTTCCCTTAGAGGTGAGCATCACCCTTAACGCTCCCAAGTTAGCTAAGGTGGGGGTCCTGACCTTGTACCTGTACGGTTTAGGGGTGCCATCTGACAGCGTGTAGTGCAGCAGTTCGCCCCTAGGTGCCTCGACACGTGTCAGAGCTTCACCGGCATTTGGTTTCATGGGTAGCTTAATTCTGAACGGCCCCTCAGGTAGATGCTGCACAGCGTAGCGTATCATGTTAACGCATTCTAGGAGCTCTTTGGCTCTGACAACAACCCTGCCAAATACGTCGCATGAATCGCTGGTTATCACGTTGAACGGTACTTCATCATGTGCTACATATGGGTCGCTTGCGCGGACGTCGAACTTCACACTTGAGGCGCGAACTATTGGACCAACCGAGCAGGTCGACTTCGCATCAGCGGTGGAGAGGTAACCCACCCCCTGCGTTCTCTTCGCAATTACACGATCTGTCAGAGCAACCCTGATGTAGTACTTTGTACGTTCTTCTATAACATCCATCACCTTTAGAAGCCTACTGGCAAGTTCGGGTGGAATATCCCTTCTGACTCCACCTATCTGACTGTACTCCGTCGTGATCCTGTTGCCAGTTATGGATTCTAACATATCCATAACATGTTCCCGATCTCTCCAAGTGTACATGAACATCGTGTTGAACCCTATCTCGTAGGCTGCGATGCCGAGCCAAAGAAGGTGGCTATGTATTCTGCTCAATTCTTCGACGATGAGTCTAAGGTACTGGGCTCTCTTCGGTATTTCTTTGTCATACAGCTTTTCCACGTTAAGCGTATAGCAGACGCCGTGAGCTGCGTTGCAGATTCCACAGATCCTTTCAATCAATGGCAGCCCTTGGAAGTAGCTTCTTGTTTCAAGAAGTTTCTCTATCCCCCTATGCATGTAGGAAACATCAAAGTTAACACCGACAACAGCCTCCCCTTCAACCTCCAACTTCAAAAGAAGAGGCTCAGGGAGAGCGGGATGCTGGGGACCGATCGGAATATCGAAGGTCGACATTATTCCACACCCTCACGTAGAGGAGCGTTATGTTTGGTTACATAACTCTTTCTCAGAGGATGAACATTTTCAGGCCATTCACTAGATAGGACAAAACGAACAGGGTTGGGGTGTCCTTCGAAGGTCACGCCTAGAAGGTCGTGAATTTCGCGCTCGTAGAATTCGGCGCCGACTGTCACATCGCATATAGACGGTAGCTTGGGTTCATCCTTGCTAACCGTCGTCCGAATCGATATTGAAGTGTCTAAACCCATATGGGCCATGACCTCTATACCATCCTTAAGCTCGGTGCCAGTCATCATCTCAAGGTGGTATATCCCCTTGCTGTTGACAAGAAACTTCACAACATCCTTGTACACATCATTAGAAACCTGAATGAAGACCCTTCTCTTCTGAACTTTATGATCAAGTAACTTTTCACCGAAGGCATTTTTAAGCTCGTTAAAGACCTCTTCCTCTGAGCTCATTTACCTTCACCTATCTTCTTCAGCAAAAACACTAGTCCATTTAGAATGTTTTCCGGCTTAACGGGGCATCCTGAAATATATGCAGAAACCGGTATAATGGAATCCACTCCGGGGTAGACGTTGTAGCCGTTGCGATAGACGCCACTGCTTATCGCACACGTTCCCACTGCGACGACATACTTGGGTTCAGGCATCTGCTCGTATACACGAATCAGACGATCGCGCACCTGAAGGGTGCAGGGACCTGTGACAAGAAGTATGTCGGAATGCCTCGCACTGCCTTTTAAAACCGCACCAAAGCGTTCGACATCGTAGCGAGGCGTAAGGCACGCGAGTATCTCGATATCGCAAGCATTACAGGACCCCGTGCAAAAGTGTGTTACCCAAGGGCTTTTCTTTCTACACCAGCTCACCAAACCCATGACTATACCCTCCTAGCAAAAACGTAGAACGCGAGTGAGACGACGCCGACATATATTATTACGCCTACCTTACTTATCAGATCAGGGGTTCCTTCGAATGGGCCTAAAGAGAAGAGAAGCAGTAGCGATATAACCTCGAAAATTATAAAGAGCAGAGCGTAATCGAATATCCTGATGCTGACGGGTACAAGTTCGTGTTCAACTCTTTCACCTCCTGCGTAGGGAAGCATCTTATTCTCGGACGGCTCCGTTTTGGGTGAAATCTTGGAGCCTATCCAGAAAATGATGGCGGCCACTAAAAGGGTGACCACGAAGATATAGCCGATGAATAAACTCAATTTTCAGGCTCCCGAATAGGAAGACTTGAAAAGCGTATTTAAAATTTGTTATATTATCGGATAAAAAGTGAAGGATCTATCATTCATAGAAGTCTCCGACCTGCTTTGTCTCTTGGATCTTGGAACTTTTACGCCATAATAGCGAGGGGACGAGTGCAGTTGTGTTGACCACGCCCATCCAAAGATACGTCTGGCTAAGGGCGTTGGCGAAGAGCACCCTGTCAGCTGTCGGTAGGGAAGCACTAATTGACGAAATTATAGACGATATCAATGAGTAGGGAACTGTTGCGGCCATTATGATTATTGCAAGGTTCAAGCTGATCACGGAACCTATGTTGAAGAATAGGGCTCTAATCGCAGAACCAACCCCTCTTTGCCTTGCAGGAACCGAACCCATTACAGCGCTCATGTTAGGTGAAGAAAACATCCCTGTGCCAGCGCCGAGGATCGACATATAGACCACGAGGCTACTGTAGGGCGTATTAACACCGGTCGTGGAGAGGAGAAAGAGTGATAGACTTGACACAGCTAATCCTGATATAACGAAAGGTCTCTGCCCGATCCTATCAGAATACCTTCCACTTATAGGTCCAAAGATCAGGAACGCTACTTCGAAGGGTATGAGTCTGATGCCGGCATCTAATGCACTGTAGCCTTGGACAAGTTCTAGGTACAGGCTAAGCAGAAGCATCACTCCTCCCCAGGCAACAGCGTTCAACAGTTGTGCAACACAGCCGCCCGTGAACTCTTTTATCTTGAAAAGCTTAAAATCTAATACGGGATATCTGATCCTTCTTTCGTAAAAGATAAAGACGGTGAAGGAGACGACAGACGCCAGAGTCAAGCCGATTACGGTAAAAAGCTCAGTGAAGCCGTATGCGTCGAAGGTTAACGCCAATAATAAGCCAAGAAGGGAAAAGGTGAAAAGGATGAAACCTACTAGGTCAAAGTGGGAACCCTTCTCCGTCTGAGCGATCTCCTTTAACCTCTTATGAGCCCAGTAGGTTCCAAAGATTCCAACAGGTATGTTGATGTAGAAGAGAGCCCTCCAGTCTATGATAGACAAAATGGCACCGCTGAGCGTCAGCCCAGCCATAGCCCCGAACCTGAACGCGACCTGGTTTATGCCCAGAGATAGGCCAAGCTCTTTTCTCGACGTGGCGTCGGCTATCAGAGCCACGCTGTTCGTGAAAAGGAACGCGGAGCCCAACCCCTGCACGCTTCTGAAAATTATCACTTGAAGAGGAGAAGCCGATATACTGGTAAGCGCAGAACCTATTGTAAAGATTACAAATCCTATGTTGTAGATTTTAACCCGCCCAACTATATCGGTGAGGCGTCCGATCAGCAGAAGCACGATGGTGCTGGCGAGGACGTAAGACTGAGTGAACCATATCGCCTCTTCCGCGTCGGCGCCTAAAGCCGCGGCCACTGTTGGGAGACCAACTATAAGTATCCTAGAGTCGATTCCCGACATCAGAACACCTACTGTTGTGACCGTAAGAACCGTCCACCTGTACTGCATAAATTATTACTATGAGGTGCCCCCTAAGTTAGCTATTTAAGCCTTATGACTTCTCAAAATGTAAAAGTTTCATCACCGGATTATATTTACTGTTTCGTCAAATATTGCTTTGTTCATAAATTTTTCACGTTGAATAAAATAATCTTGAATGTTGAATTTAACCATCAAGCTTTTAAACCATTTTTTTATGCATCTCTTCCATCGACATAGGGGATGCTACAAGTATCTCCATTAACGTCCCCCTTAAATTCGAAAACTTCACATTTGATGGCCTATCTTTGGGTGCCTTAGAATAGGACACAGCGTACGTTGCAGCTTTCTTCATTGAATCGTGGGTTAGGTCTCCGAAGTACACGCAAAGTGGACCGATGTTGTCCAATACTTCAAATAATACGTCATGTTCAGAAAGATAGTTGCGTATGGTTTCATTTTCGACTTGATGCCTGCAAACGATTATCTTATTTTTCTCGTCGATTCGGAAGTGTCTTCCAAAACGCAATAGAATCACGTCCTCCATCGAAAAATCCGGTTTGAACTTCTTTAGGTCCTTGAATCGTTTTCCGAAGGCTGGTTCAGTTAGAAGACATCCTCCAGCTGGAGCAGCATATTTTTCAATATTCAATTCCCTAGCTAACTGGATCTGAGAAGTTCTTGTCTTCCCTTTGATCTCAAACAAATCCTCTTTGGCGATCAATCCTTTCTTGCAGGCAAGTGTTTCTGGTAGAAATTTGCCTGAGAGTGGTCTAACCACCAACCCCTCAACACCAGCTTCCCTGTCTATTAATTCGAATTTTTCTCGGCTTTGGGAGAAGGGCCTCTGGCCCATTACCTCTCCTGTTGCGATGAAATCTGCACATTCAGCCTCAAGGACCTTCTTTGCACGTTTAAGCATCAGTATGCGGCAGTCTATACATGGATTAGCTGCGCTTCCAAAACCGTGCTTAGGAGAACGCAGTAAACCAAGATATTCGTTTCCGAGGTCTACGTTTCTCACGTTCAACCCCAATTTTTTGACATTCGCGACAACACTCGCGTAAGCGTCACCATTCAGGTCATAGTTACAGAACGGTGTGGTAAACGTCACAGGCACGACATCAACCCCTATCGAAAGGAGAAAATAGAGTACAATGGAGCTGTCAAGCCCTCCTGAATACAAAAGTATCGCCTTAGGCCTCTTTCCGACAGAATTCTGCGAAGTCATCCACTATAAGGAGTAATTTTAGACCTCTGTTAAACTTTTCCCATTTCTCTTTTAAATTTCTTTATGTTATTTTTCAACCAAATATATAATGCTTAACTGAGGGTTCATGGATTCTCTTCTAATCTCATGGCAGGTGACTATTATCATGGGTCCTTGAGGTTTTGGCTGAAACTACCAATCTTAGGAATGTGCTATGAAGTGGCAAATGTGTGTTGGCTACATTCTCAAACACCTTAAGGGTGAGAGGGTGACCCTGTAATTACATTAACAATTAAAAGATATCTATATTCTCACTTTTTCAGCTCGATACACTGATAGGCCTATCTTCTTTCACAGTTCTTTTTGTAAACTTCATTATACATCCTCTGCCAATGAAACCTAGCGAAGTCTTCGAGAGATGCTCCATTCCTAGCCCAATTCGCCTGCATAAGTTGACAAAGATCAGATTCAAAGGAGAAGGAAGGGGTGTAAAGTGGAAATAGGCGCGATCAACCTCTATGAGATCCACCTTTTTAGCCATCCGAATTAAGGCTGATGGGATATGAACTCTAGCTTTTGGAAACTGTGCTCCTCCCTTCGCTGATGTAACCACCGCGCTCCAAAGCCCCATGACCTTTAACGCGCTTTCAAGAAGCCAAAAGGGGGTCACAGCATTCGTGACCGTTATGAGGACTGTCCCGTTTGGCTTGAGTACCCTCGAAAGCTCCGTTAGCGATGTAACATCTTTATCCAAATACTCTATAACCCCGGCGCAGACAACCAGGTCAAATGATTCCTGTTTAAAGGGTAATTCCTCGATATCGGCAACGCACATAAGAGATTCTGGAGTCCTTAACTTGAAAGCGAGCTCTTTGGCCTTTCTGACCATGGCATAAGATATGTCTGCACCGACGGTATCATATCCTCTCTGGGAAAGTGTGACGAGCATAGCTCCAGAGCCGCAGCCTACATCCAATGCTCGCCCTATGCGATTGTCGAGCATGTTGAGGATGCAATTATGGCGGAGGTAGAGAATCGGATACTTCTTATCAACCTTCCTATAGTTTTCGTCAAAGTAAATCGCAGACTTTTCGTCGAAGTAGTCTGCGGCGATCCTTTTGCTCTGAACCAGTAACTATCACCTTACCTCCTTTGAAGTGCAATCCCTATTAGAGAGCATTTGAATCTGTACGAGGACTCATCAATAGCAGCGATCCGTTTTAACTCAAATGGGTCGGAACCTTTTGAAACGCTTCCTCTAATTGTGGTAACAGCTGCCGAGAAACCCATATCCCTAAGACAGTTCTTAATCCCTTGATTAAAGTTATGCCTTTTCCCGAAGGGGTAACTGAAAAGTGTACAAGGTATACTGAGGAAATTTTCAATTTCCTGCTTTGATTGGGAGATTTCGAGCTCAGCCATTTTAGGGTTTAGAACGGCAAGGTCAACGTGGCTATGTGTGTGGGAGCCAAATGATACAAAGCCTTCCTTTTGAAGTTCCTGAATTTCGTTCCAGCCTAACATTACATGATCTGAAGGTTTAGATGACACTTTAAGCTGCTCTTTAATCTTAGAAAAACACGCGGCTCTTTCAAACTCATTCATCTTTAAGAGTGTAGAGTCCATCTTCCTTATACAACTCTGCTTATGGCTTGGAGAAGTTAGGTTATAATTTGTAACTTTTCCTTTGGCGTATAAGGAGAGAGATTCAACCTTTGTTGCATTTACAAGGTAGGTGAGCATATCTTCCCATTTTAGCTCCCCTGTATCGAGAAGCTTTGTAATCGGGAAGATGGTGCTAGATATCTTATGCTTCTTGAGAACCGAGTGCGCGTTGGCGTAAAAATCATAGTAACCGTCATCAAAAGTTATAACTGCCACATTTGGGGGAAACTGGTTATTATGCTCAAGGTATTTTGCTAGCTCAGAAAGGCTGATTATTCTCTTTCTGCTTGAAAGGTAAACCATTTGCCTCTCAAAATTTTCAACCCCCACAATATTATCCTGATATATGTAAGGAAAATCGTGAATGTTTACACTATGATACATTAGTATCACAGGCGTGTGACGTCTTAAATACTCTATAATATAATATATTCCAGAATAGTAGAGGATAAAACAAAGCACTCCATAACTGATCCCAATGGTTTGCCTTACAAACGTTGTATTGAATCCCAGATTCATCTGTGAAGACGGTGGGATGTTGATGTTATAAACTCTTTGGAATCTTAATTCTCCTGTAGTGATAATTTATGCGCTAAAAAAATAGGGTAGCTGGGTAATTAAAATTTTAATAAGGAAAAACGTTAGAAGCCATTAATAGAATTATAACTGTTATGCGTATTTTTTCTTTTAATCCTTTCCTTCTTTATTGCCCTGCTTGTTCGATTTTTCTGGAGGATGTTTTGATTCCATTTTACCAGGAATCACTTCATATTTTAATGGCTCATATTTCATGGCTTCAATTTTAGGTACCACCACGATATAAGCGTTCGTCAAATGCGTCAAACAGCCCATCAGATCCGTCAAATGGGAAAACAATGATCCGTCAAACCCGTCAAAAAAAGCAAAAATTGGGCAAAAAATGTACACATGCGACGTAGAAAAGGGCCTTGGAGAGGCCCCCAGGCAAAAGGCTATTTTAGGTGCGCAGCACATAATTGATGCTAATTATCGCCTTTTTGCACTAAAAAGTTGCGAACAAGTCCCTCTATTTGACGACTTTGACAGAGGACTTTTACCATTTGACCAAAATCTTCTTGACGGCTCTTCTAACCTACTCAGGATGCCACCAATAACAACTGATCATCATTGATACAACTGTAAACATATAATTTACAATTTGCTTTAACAATAATGAATTGTAAATTTAATTTTAGATAAAAATCTATATACGACAACAATAATTACTAGTGAATGGTAGCTTAAGGTGAGACGGTTGAAAATACTCCATTTGATTAGTGAAAAGCCACCCGTAAAAAGTGGTTTCTCAAGGGCAATAAGCAGGCTTACCGAAGAGCTCATGAAGAATGGACACGATGTAACTGTCGCTTCAGCACAAGATTGTGGGTGTAAAATGATTGGTGAGATGAAATTTGTCACAAGTACACGCAGTTTAGATAGTTACATAAAGGGCGATTATGATATTATAAATATCCATGGCCATACTCCAATGTTCTCCGATGTTCTGTTCCTAAAGTCAAGGGCATCAAATAAGAAAATTGTTTACACACTTCACTGTCTTGTAGACTATTACCTTAAACCTATAGGCTTGCTATATAACAGTCTTTCAAACAACATTATGCTGAAGTTTTCTGACGCGGTTGTAGTTACGTCCAGATCATACTATGATATGGTGCGAAGCAATCCGAGAAAATATCTTATTCCATGGGGAGTGGATTTTAACATGTTCTCCGGCAGTAGGAAGCGGCATCAAAATTATAGGATCCTGTTCGTGGGTCAGATGAGGCCCTACAAAGGTCTTAAAGTGCTTTTAGATTCTATGACGGGTGTGGAGGGAGAACTAAATGTGATCGGTGACGGACCCGATAGGATAAACTACGAAAGTTATGTGAAGAAACATGAGCTGAATAATATCCACTTCTATGGTGCAGTATCAGATGAAGTACTAGGACAGATGTATCTCAGTAGTGATGTACTAGTACTGCCTAGCGTCAGTGTAAATGAGGCCTTTGGCCTTGTTACGCTTGAAGCAGCCGCCGCAGGATGTGCTGTGGTCGCATCAGATCTTCCAGGCCTCAGGGATGTGGTCGGAGAATTCGGTGTTTTGGTTAAGCCTAGGGATTCAGGCGGGATTAGGGATGCCCTACTAGCTTTAAGAAATAAATCAACAAGAGACGAATATGTAATCAAAGGGAAGGTGTTGGCAGAAAAATATGGTTGGCAAAATGTCGCCAAGAAATATATAGAAGTCTACGAAGATTTGATCTAGACTTTCTTAACAGGATTCGTACAAAGTTCGAGCTCTTTGATTACTTTTACTCTTCTTTAGCTTTGTAACACTTTCAATAATAATCTTAATTTCTTATGAGATTTAAAATAAAATCTTATTAAGTTGAAGTAATAATTCAATGTGTCGGGAGATACTAATTGCCAAGGCTCATCCTATTATCGGATCCTTTATTAGACGATTATGGACCATCGAGGCCTCCGATACTCATCGGTCTCGAGCTTCAGAAAAAAGGATACGAAGTAAGCTTAGTGTCTCCACTTATTTCGAAAGAAATAGAAGGAATGCTTGATATTGGTGGTGTAGAAGCAGTTAGCTTAGGAAAGAGGACAAGGAGTAAGTCGAGCTCCTATGTTTGGATAGAGACTTGGCTTAAGGAGGCGTTTCTGGGCTCCAATAGAAGATCGGTCGAGGAAAGATCTCTAAAGGGTGAATGCCTAATCAATTTTTCCGGTACAATACTTAAGACTTCGGACTTGTGGTATTTATCAGGCACAGTAACGACTACTGTCGGAAATATTTCTTCCAGCTTCTCTCCTAGCTTAAAGCTAGCATATGCCCTTTGTAAACCAGTTCTACAATGGGGTGATAGCAAGTTCATTAAAGAGATAAACAAATCAAAGTTTGTGGTTGCGAATTCAAATTACTGCTTCGATTCTTACAGGAACGCGAATCTCAGGGTTGACGCCGTAATATATCCTCCCTTAGACTTGGATCTCTTCAGACCAACTGCTAGAAGGCCGAGCAGGGACTACGCGATTTCGTATCTTGGAAAGGAGACAGAAGCGAGCACGCTCAGAAAACTTGCCGAAGCAGGAATAAGAATAAAGATGTTCGGAAGCAAGATTAAGAGCTTAGAGCACGATATCTTGGAACACCCTAATATAGAGTTGGTTGGCAGAGTGAGCTCGCCAGAGCTCCTCAGCCTGTACTCTAATGCTCTATTCACAGTCTTTCCGTTTACAGATGAAGTATTCGGCTACGTGCCAATAGAAAGCATGGCCTGTGGTACACCCGTGCTCACCTATGACAGACAAGGACCAAGAGAGAGCGTACTGAACGGTGTGACAGGCTGGCTATGCAGAGATGAAAAGGAGATCGTCCAAAAAGGCCTACGAGTTTGGAAGGAAGGTTATCCTGTCAGTATGAGCTCTGAATGTGTCAAAAGAGCTGCCTCGTTTGGTAGTAGAGTTATAGCAGACAGTTGGGAGAAACTGATAAACGACACCCTGAATTGAGAGCAATCAAATCGTAGTATTCCCTTCAAATCCAAATAGGGGATCTGATTCTTGGCTGATTGTGTGCAGGTTCATCGATGTATAATTGTACCCTTATGGAAGATTATATTGAGATGTCTGCTCAACCACAACCCCTTTGTTGAGTTCTGTTGATTGGGCGACGGCGATGATCCTTATGGTGATTCCGTTATCTAGCAAGGCTGATGGAATAGCTTCTGTTTCTAATGTTCCGTTCATTTTTATTATTCCATAATTGTTGGTGACGAAAGTGCCTCCACTATCCCAGTACAAGCCGAATGGTATCCAAGAAGAATCCCATACGGATTGCAAATACAGCATGAAAAAGTCGTGGGCAAGGCTTTGATCTAATAGGTAGTATTCATCGTCGCCCATTGCCAACCAACCGCCTGAGCCAACCTTGATGAAGACGGGCAAAGTGAGGTTAAGATTACCCTGCGATTTTGGCATACTATAGTCCCCATAGGCATAATATTCCAAACCATCTATTGCCATCGCATCTTTGTCAAATTTAGAGTATGAGTCTCGATAGGATAAACCCAATGTGCCGTCTATTCTCACTGGATTGTAATCGCTCATCATGTAGTCGCCTTTTATGATACTTGCCTTACCGGACGAATTTGTTAAGAATTTATCGGCGTCAAAGGGTTGTACTGAATCCTTGGCATAGGTATAAACCCCATCGCTGTATAATATTCTCTTGTATGGTTCGCTGGAGCCGATTGTAACAAGAACTAATCCTTTGTCGTTCATCCAATCATATAGAAAAGATCTACCGTACTTCGATTCATTCGATAAGTATCCACTGTCTGTATTGTTTGGGTCCACTAGTGGAGCCGGTATTGCGTTCGTAAGACTATTCCCATTGTTACTCTTCAGTGGGTCTACTAAAATTAGAATTATATTCTCCTCTCTTTGAGCCAACTGTTCAAGGTCATTGTAGTCTGCTTTATTTATGACTATCCCATAGCCTTCAAAGTAATTTACAATGGTTTCTGCTCTATTCAAGCTTTCATTGGTCATATATTCAGGGTCATAAAATATATACAGACTCCTATTGCTCTCCTCGAAAGACTGGTAGGAGAAAAGGAGCATCTGAATGTTGTTCGTGCCATTGCCTTGGACTTCATAGTTGGCTGTAACCGTGAGAGAACCTGAGTTAAGGGTCAAATTTACATTCTCTACATCAAGGCTGATATTCTGAACTATCACAGGAGCTCTTGCTACTGATTCTGCGGATCTATCATCAACAGTTGTAAGCTCTATGTCATAGTATTCACCTGATTTCCAATTATATTCTATAGAGCAATTTGCAGTCTGGCCTTGTCCTACTATGGCCTTGTCCGCATTCCATCCAACAGTTACATTGTTGATGGACACTTCTTTTAGTTCTATCATACCCCTTTGCGCTGTAACATTGAATGAAATAGTTCTTTGGACTTCGCTCAGCTTGAAAGTTACTTCCCCGATGCTAAAGGATGGTGAAGCCGGTTTGTTTGTCCAATATATTGTGAAACCTGAGGTAAAAAGAAGGAGAGTGATCACAATTATAAGCAAGTCATAATAGTTAAAATTAAAATATTTCTTATTTCCTTCCTTCATTTCCTAATATTCACCTCTAAGGTTAACTATTATCTTCAGGTTGTTCATAGGGGTACAACCTCAACATAGTCTAGAGACAATCCCACGTTGGCGGCTATGTCAAACCCTCTGAATTCAACGTTGGGAGTCCTCGCTCCTACACTGAAGGATATCGAGAATGTATACCAGGTAAATGGCATAGTAATGTTACTACCATAAATTTCGAGTGAACCTAGCTCATTACTGCCAGACATCGAGGAAACATCGAGTTTCATGATCTTTCCACTTGGTATGCTGTCAAATTTTATCCTAAAGTTGGCAGTATAGTTACCTGGTACTAGAGTAACATAAGGTCCATACCAAGCATTTCCATTTGCTGAAGATGATGGTTGGTATAAGATTACGTTTCCGCTCTCAGAAGATGCATCTTCAGCCACTATGCTCTGATTCGTTAGACTCAGTTCACTGCTTGAAAACTTCAAAGCGATGTTTATGGGAGCACCAGTGTATCCTCTTTTATAGAGTTCCAGTCCAGGGCCTTTGATCGTTAGCCCATAAGCATTGTTTACGAATTCTTGATATAGAACATTAGACACATCACTATCCCAGAGATATGTAATGAAGATGTAATCGTATTTTATAGTTTTAAGGTACTCAAGATTAGAGTTGTAAAGTCTTGGTGAAGGGAAATTTGCAGCCGGTAGTATGTAGGCGTTCGTGTCTGTTGATAATTGCGGAAAGACCGTTCCTGTGGTAATTATTAATGCGTCCTTAGGGACAAGACTCAAAACCTCACCAACTTCATTTTCTGCCAAAGAGGGGGTGGAAATACCATAGTCTCTAAAGTACGCGTAATTACCTGGTTTATAAAGGAAAGATAGAGGGGAGACGAATACCGCCAAAATGATGCCAAGCGCAAGCAGCAACACTGACACTTTTTTCAAAACCCTTTTTGTCGATTCTTCGTTAGTGCTATCAGATAGCCGTTTTGCTCCTTCTATAGTTGCTATTGTAACAAATGGCAATGTGAACACGAGATACTGGAAGCCAAATTCGTAGTAAGGTGGATAATTGCTGAGAATAGATAGAACGAGCCAAGGAATTGAAGGTAATAGGGCGAAAGGTGAGAGCAAAGAAATGCAACCGCTTGGCGCGAAAGTCAATATAATGTAAAGCATTTTGTTGGGGAAGTCGAAACGGATGGCGTTCAGTGCTAGGTCAGGATTTGTTATCACTTTTACCGGTACTTCCAAGAGACTATTTACGTTAAGTATACTGAAATTTGAAAGAGCCTCGAGTTCGAAAGGAGGATTGGGGTTGATGACTTTCATAACAGCACCTGAGAAAATGGCCCAAGAAATAGCCATCACAAAAACCAATAGAGGCGCAAGCGAAAACAGCTTAATCTTTTTCTGGAGGATTGATTCTTTGAGTTCACTTCTTACTTCCCAAAATACATAGACGGCGTAAAGAGCCACAAAATATGATGCTTGCTCAAGCGTCGTTAAAGATAATATAATACCGAGCAGAAACAAAAGAGGCTTTCGCTTTTTCAGGAAATAAGTAGCTAAGAGAATAAATAATGGAAGGAAGGCTTCAGGGTGAAAGTCATACCAATTAATCCCCTGCAACGAAGGACTGAGAAGGTATACGGCTGAAATCGCTAAGGCAGGGAACTGCATTTTGAAATCATGTCTGGCAATCAAGTAGACAGGTATGGCTCCCAAAGCCAAAGCAAATGCTTGTACAATGAGTACTGTTTCGACTTTTGGAACTAGATAGAAAAAAGGCACGACTGCGAATAGAATTGGGGAGAAGTGAACTCCAAAATAGCTGCCTGTAGTTGAATAATAGAGTTCAACATGGTTGATGAACAACTGCCCTTTTGCCGCACTAGCAATGGATTGAACCATTATGCCGAGATCCCAAGCGTTACTTCTAAATGAGAGATTCCTCAATATAGTATAGTACGAAAAGATGATACCGTACAAAAGAGTGATGATAATTACAATATACTCAGATATAGTAAGTTTCCATATCCTTTTGTTAAGCCATTCCTCGCTGAAAACTTGTACCATCCTTCAACACTCAAACAGAATAGTCTTATGAACTTTACTTGATAATTAATAATATAATTATTTATCTTTAGTTTGTAAGACTATTGTTATGATGGAAGGGGCATTGAGCGCGAGAACGAGGTATCTTGTGATCATTGCTTATTCAGTGTCCATCTTGGTACTATATTCTCTTCCAGTTAGCCTTCAGAATGAATGGTATAATATCTTTTCCTACTTGGGTACACACAAGGCGCTACCTTATATCGACACAAGGGAGGGATACCCTCCATTAGGTCTTTTGGTGTACATGCCGCTTTATGCGTTGTTTAAGGGAAATGAGAATCTCTTTTTCTACGCTCTAAGAGCCGTCAATGGCGCATTCCTAGTTGGAACATTTTTCGTTCTGTACTCCATCTTGAATTTAGAGTTTGGGGAAAAAAAGTCTCTAACGACGGCACTATACTATGCCACTCTTCCATCAGTTATCATGGCCAATACCTATTCCAATGACATAATTTCATTGTTGCCTGCGGCCTTAGCAATATATATGATGCTCAAGAAAAAGCCTGCGCTATCGGGCCTGTTCATCGCACTGGGGACCCTAGGGAAGGGTTATCCGATTTTGCTCGTTATACCTGCCTTATTTATGTTTAAAGGTTTCAGGGACAAACTGAAACTTTTAGTAGCCACCTTTGCGTCTTTGGCGACCGTCAGCCTCCCATTTGCCCTCCTAAGCCCATTTTCATACCTTTCAACTTTCACAAATATTGGGTCAAGGGGTCCATGGGAAACTGTCTGGGCTCTTCTCGATGGCTTTTTTAGTACCGGAGGTATAATGCATTCCTACTTCGACAAGTTCTTTTACCAATTCAACTTTCTCAAGATATACAGTCCAAGTCCTTATGACAACGCCCTCTACAGTTGGAGGCTTAACTGGCTTCCTGATTTCCTCACCCTGATGCAGATTTTAGCGATTCTGTTGCTAATTTTCGCGTATATGAATGAGAAAATGAGCCTTTTACAGCTATCTGGCCTACTTTACATTGCTTACATATTTTTCTTCAAGGGGTACAGTACACAGTTTTCGGTTTCGACCCAATTCTTTGTGCTACTTGCAAGTTCTGGTAATCCACTGACCTATTTGATCCCCGTCGAAATTGGCCATATCATGCAGATACTGTCTTGGTCAAGCCAATCCATCGCTCTTGAATTCTTGAGAAACGAGCACCTTGAACTACTTGTTTCTGGCATAATGCTCAGGAGTGTGGTCTTGGCATTTCTGCTCATCAAGGGTTTGACAAGCTTGAATTACAGTTTTGAACCGGTCAGGGATTTTATCGGAAGCCTGATAGGATATTTGGGGTTTCTGAGAAGTCGAAAAGTTGTAGCCATGTTACTGTCTGCTCTGCTCTTTGCATCTTTGGGTCTAGGAATCCTCTACAACTATTCCGTTAGTGACGAAAGTTTTAGGACCATCAGTGGTAGTCTGAACCTATCACATTCAGAGGCCAGCATTTTGAAGATTGATGGGCTAGAAAAGGGCGATTACATAATGGTTAAACTGCTTACAAATAATCTAGTGGAACCTACGATCACTCCTTCGGATACACAAATCGAGGAGGGCACTGTAAACCCCATTAACCTAGAAGGCTCCTTTAACCAGAGCCTTCTCTTCTTTAGAGCCAATTCAAGTTCGTACAACCTGGCATTATCACTGGGAACCCCCAACATACCGTTCAGAGTGACAAATTGGGGAGGCAACCTAGACGTCAACATGACAAGCGAGAATTCCAGTTTAATCATTCAATTGCATGACATGGGTACGAAAAATGGTAGTATGATCAGGATGGCGTACCCTATTATGGCACATGTAGGCAAAGATTTCAATTTGACCTTTGACTACCAAATACTCGAAGGAAATGTTTCCAAGGTTTGGTTGGACGTCTATGACGATACGGACCAATGGGTATACACATTTAACGCACCAGAAGGCTTTGTTCTTACATCGCAGACGAAGGACATAAACGGTCACTCGAACCTGCTTAATGACCAAATATCGCTTATAGCTTTTGATATCTTCATGGCAGATAACGCATCCGCGACCATAAGGTTGAACGGAATACATGTGGGAGGAGGAAAGAATGTAATTTTATACGCTCAAAACAGCGAAGAGGTAAGCTATGAGGTGTTCATACAGAGGGATTTTAGGCCTTCTATCGAATATATGGCCTCCATCGTCATATCGTTAGCTTTTGTTTCAGCCGCAATATACTTTATTTTCAAAGAATATCCGAAAAGGTCCAAGGGGGAAAAGAATGTTGGATGATGATCTCACCTATTTAGTAGAACTCTTCATATTCGCATGATATTTTGCTTCCAAAACCTTCTTGAACTCTTGAATGAACCTTTCTCTAAAGACGCCCGGTCCGAAGGATTGTGCCCTTTCTCTGGACCGAGCTGACATCGTGCTGAAGAGCTGATCGTCTGACAGAAGTCGGACAAAGCCGGCTACTTCATTATATCCGCTATAACTGTAACCGCAGTATCCCTGTCTTTCTTCCAAGACATCCTTCCATGGTCCTCCAGACCTGTGAACTATTGGCACGCAGCCTGAGGACATCGCCTCCACTATGGATATCCCGAACATTTCATTCTTCATAGTACTTAGGTATACCTTAGCTTCAGACATGAGTCTCAAAAGCACCTGTCTCGGTGTATTACAATATATTTCCAAACGATCCGCTACTCCAAGCTCTTTTGCCTTTAATCTCAGATTTGCGACCACATTATCAGACCCCTCATTAGTCGAGCCTGTGATTACATACTTCCATCGCTCGGTTTCTCGCGCTATATACGGAATGGCTTCAAGGCTCTTTCCTGGGGAGAATCTTGACATATTGAGAACTATATCCTTTTTCTTGTCTGAGAGATTAATTTCTCCGGTATTGCAGGGAGGGTAGACGACACAGATTCTTGATTTCCTTCTATACGATTTGACCAGTATGTCTTTTGTAAAGTTCGAGTTGGCTATGAAAACAGGGTCCTTTCTCATTACTTGGCGAACCAATATGTTCATAATATTGTACGCGAACTGGGTGTACCACTTTTTCATGATCTTCGGCATAATGCCCCTATACTCTCTCGCTAGGGAATAGGGCATCCCTTCATATACGACATCAGCTAGATTGTTTAATATGTCCAAGTCGCCATATGCGTTTACCACAATATCTGATTTGAGAGAGCGAACGAGCCACATGAACTTTATCACAAGTGAACCAGCATTGAAGGGATTGATGCTCAATTTTGATAGGTTCAAGCTTGGGTCGATAAAGTATTCTCGGTCAACCTGTGTCTTTATTCCAAAATACTTGTTTAGCTCACCCCAATCGGTCCTGTCTATGGTAACGAGCGATACTGTAGCCCCTTCCTCCTTCAAAGCCTGAATGATAGCTATTGCTACCCTTTCAGCGCCCCCCCTAAAGTTCAAGGAAGGATGTACTACGGCGACCTGAGGTAGCATACGGTGAGGCTTACTAAAGGCACATCATTATAAAAAGTTAAAGGTTCCTCTTTCAAAAAAAGAATTCAATAAATACAAACATCTGTGGGTAAACAAAAAGCAACAATGAAAACTGCTATGTTTTGAAAAAATCATCAGTCATCATCTGCCATAATCAACAATCAACACCCATCATCAGCGTCCATCATCCGCCATCACTTTAAAAATTGTCAAACTGGACAATAGGGTACCCTATGTTAGTAGCGCTCAAAAGGGACAGGAGTATGACGGAGAGCACAGATATAATAAAGCAGCTTGAAAGGGACTTCGGTTTAAGACGGAGCAGAATATACGAGCTCATGTCTGACGGATATAAACGGGCATACGGATATATTTGGGCATCAGTTTTTTTGTCAAACGTTATTATAAAATGTTCTTATATAACGTTATCATATAACGTTATCATGCCAAGGAAAAAGGGAGACGACGAGCTAAGAAGGAAGGCGCTCGAGCTTAGAAGTAAGGGCTTGAGCTATAGGGAAATAGGTAACCAGCTGGGAAGAAGCAGTTACAAGGTTTGGGAATTGGTCTTAACATACTCTAAAAAAAACGTTAATATAATGTGTGTCGAATAATTCCCTGCGTTGAAAAACAGATTCGCTATACCATTACTTGTTGTTGGGATTCTGATCCTGATAATTACGCCTTTGGCTACATTAGCCTATGGCAAGGATGGAAGGGTGCTTTACCGGCTGTCCACCGAAATTAACAGCGAAGGAGGTTCGGTGCTTGGTTTTACATTAGATAACTGGACGCCTTCACATACACTTGAGGTTTATCTTAGTCTTCCCATTGTCTATAACACTACGGTAAACCCCCTTTTTCTTGACATAATAATGGTTGACAATTCTAATATGACTTTGATAGAAAACAACCAGAGCCCTAACTACCTCTTTTTTCATGCGTACGGTATTGGAAACACAACCTCCTTCTTTGTCAAAAACATCAATCAAAGCGGCCAGTATGATCTAGTTATATACAACGTGATACCGGTTAATACGACTGCGGATGTTAATATCATTGAAGAATGGTACGGCTGGAATGTTAACCCTCTGATATATCCTATGATGGCCATAGGATCGATAATAACAGTAGTAGGCATCATAATATCTTTTTACGTGTGGCGAAAAGAACATCATACTACCAAACACATAGAGAACAAGTAAAAGAATGGCGAAGAGAACACCGTACTTAGCTCGATTCTTTGGTTGCTTAATATAAGAGAAGAATCCGAACTGAAGAGAGACTATTTTGGCAAGAAAACAAAATTCCTGACGCTGCTGAAAAGTTACAGCGAGTCAATAGTGAAGCTGTATTTTTCCACTTTTTTCTTATAGATTTCTTCAGCTTTGCTATATTGAGGACTTAAATCACACTTAGGTATAAATCCCTATAAGCCTGAGTAATAATACAAGTTTAGTTTTGATTTCTCCTGTTTTTTTAACGCTATAGATAATAAAGAGTTAAGTGTGTAAGAAATGCCGTACTATCTTTTGATCTGTATCTGGTCGATGTAAACATCTGTGACGCCGTAATTAAAGTTCTGAACACGAAATTCGAGACCATTGATCATACTGTTGGGCACTACGAAGTTCAGCTGATAACACTGCCATACATTGGAGGTAAGATCGTCAGCTTTAACCCGAGCCGAAGCGAGGACAGTTGTACCATTGTTGCAACAAACATCGATGTACGCTACCTCTCTTGAGGTCAGGTTGGATGTAACTTTGAGTTTGAAGAATGCTGTATACTGTCTGCCCAACATGCTTCCACCTCCCTGCTCTGTACTGATGTACGGTCCATATAGCATTGCACCATTTGGGGACGATTTGGAAGCCTTCATCACTGTACCAGACGAGGACGAAGGATCGCTTACCTTCACCCAGGAGCTGCCTGACTGAGGTTTGTTTGACGCAGCCTCGGAGTATACGGTTGTCATCGAAGACGGATCTGCGGCTACAATTGTATACGTATCACCGTCGCCAGGGTTGTTGACGAACCCATCACCATTTGTGTCATTCCATTTAACGATGATCCAACCATAAGCGTAAGAGCCTAAGTTGGGGTATATCATGATGTTGAAATATTTTCCCGCAGCGTATGTGCCTTTCCAGCCAAAGCCATAGCATAACATTACGAATCTATTGTTTGCATCTTTGTAAACCTCTATGACGAACATATCTTCACCTCGGTTTATGACAGAGTGTGGTAGGCTTGCTCCGGGGATGTTTGTGCCATTCCAGTATTGGAAGTGGAATATGTCGTTAGCCGAGTCGCGGTAGAACCTTATTGGCGCCCGATCGGCTAAAGGTGTTGAATCGAGTTCAGCATATTTTACTACGGGGTTCACGTATTGGCCGCCGAAGCTGATGATTCCAGTACCTGGATTACCGATCGCTCTTCCTGTTCTCTGGTTCACGAATTTACTTTCTGTGTCCAACCCTTCTGTATAATTCTTCAGTTTCGTCGAAATCGCCATCGATGCCAGCCAGTCGCTTACAGAAGCAGCTCCACAACCTAAAGGCTTCGTTGTACTGTTAGAAGGATAAATCATGCTTACATTGTTTGCAGCGAACATTGAATCGAAATCAGAAATGGTTATCCCAATGGAGAATACAGCTTTGAGGAAACCGTCCCCCTGAACTTGGACCGTCGTCGGATTACTGCTTATGTTAGCGACATAGACGCCACTCCCAGAAGAACCGCTGTACTCCCAATGGCTAAATTTATAGTCTGCTGGAGCGTTAGCGGTAGCCTGATAGTTGCCATCTGCATAGTCCAAACTCTGGCCATTATAATAAGCGCTGTTGTTAAAGGTGATCGTTCCAGGGGAAGCAACAAAACTTGTGGGATTCGTCTCAAACAATACTGTTCCCCTAGGATTATCAATGAGTACAGCGTTACCATTTATTTTCTCAGCTACATTGCCTGGCGCCGCAAGTGACCAAGCACTCCATGTCGTAGCGTTCGCGACACCACCAGTTGATACCCAATAGTTGTTGATAAAATTGAAGTTGAAAGCTGGGGAGCCTCCTGGGATAGACGTCTGCCAGACTTCCTCATAATCCGCATAGTCATAGTATCCCGCATATATGTTAGTTAAAACTAGGTAGTTTCCTCCAGTAGGTGCGTCCAAGGACCAAACCTGTGTCGAATTTTGATAGGCTACGAAGTGGGTGACGCCGCTAACAGTGGTAATGTAGAATGTATACGTGACTCCCAGGGACAGATCCGTCGCGTTCGGTGAATAATGATAGGTCGGATTATCTGGCGATCCACTTGACCACGAGTAGGTTAACCCCCAAGTGCCATAGTTGTTAGAAAAACCAATTTGATCGTAGCTCCCTGCACTATCCCAAGCTGAAAGAAGTACGTAATAGAACTCATCTGATTTAGGCTGAGAATAGGGAATCTTAATACTCATGTTAACGGTTTGCGCGTTCTGGGTGGGTAATTCCGAAGGATATACGCTCCCAGCGTACCAATGGGTCATATATTCTGGAGGCAGAGATACAGGAGGTGCTAGTGTCGGAAATATGGTGCGTCCATCAACTACGGGAAATTCCTCTCCCGAGGTCCAAGTCAGCTCAGGTATCGGTTTACCCGAGGCGGAGTCGGTCGAATCTGAACGTGCAATGCCAGTACTGATTACAGATAGAACCAGCATTAAGATTGATGACGCAATGAGAACCTTCCGTATACTTCTCGAATTCATTTTCTCTTAATCCTTTTCGAGTAACTTTGATATATATATATTTCCTGTGATATATACTGGGTGAGTACGCCTTGAAGATGAGTATGGTCGCCTTACTGATAGTCGTTATACTTGTAGGTTTTGGTGGTTACGGCTTAGGATATACGATGTATGAACCGCAAATAAGAAGCTATGAAAGCCAAGTTTCCAGTCTCACATCCGAGGTTTCAATGCTCAATTCAACTGTTTTAAGCCAGCAAACACAAATATCGACTATGGGAGGACTACCCCCTTTCGCAAACCCAGATTTCGACGTTTTGCTAAGCACAGCCGTTGTCAACATTTCAGATAGTGGTGGATCGGTCAATGTGTCTATTACGTTGAAAGCGACAAAGCTGAATACTAGCGAAGTACTTGATCTTGAGACGCATTCAAATATCCCAGGATATGTAGCTGACTTCAAGCCGACATCGGTAACGCTCCAGCCAGGTGATTCTACAAGTATAAATTTAACAGTCATTATCCCAAGCGGTGTCCCGAATGATACCTATCCAATGTCCATTGTAGCTAGAGGGAAAACGACTCAAGGTGGAAGCTGGCTTCT